>ENA-OQEL01000615-OQEL01000615.1-human-gut-metagenome-genome-assembly--contig:-NODE-615-length-11943-cov-4.078791_pt1 | contig 11943 bp, 9 predicted proteins | sample MGYA00242796_ERZ504637 | MGnify/ENA primary metagenome ERZ504637 (study PRJEB26092, sample SAMD00036306) | human gut metagenome | host: Homo sapiens | study: EMG produced TPA metagenomics assembly of... | reverse complement strand
CAAAATATTTCAAGCATAAACAAAAGTCCTGATGTTTCAAACAAACGAAACATCAGTACTTTATTTTTCTATCTATTCGGAAAACCATTCCCGAAAATTCTATTCGGAAAATTTCCTTCCGGATATTACCAAAGCTCCAGGCGCTGGTTCTTAGGAATGAACAGCTTGTCGCCCTGCTTTACACCAAATGCCTCATACCATGCATCGATGTGAGGAAGCGCACCATCAACACGCCACTTGCCGAGAGAATGAGGATCATTCTTTACGCGGTTGCGGATTTCCTTATCAGTAATGTTCTGTCCCCAAACACCTGCATAGGCGAGGAAGAAACGCTGGTCAGGAGTGAAACCATCCTTGTTCTTCAATGGCTTCTTGGCTGTAGCATTCTTGAAGGCATTGTATGAAACCATCAAACCACCATGGTCGGCAAGGTTCTCGCCGAGGGTGAAACGGCCGTTGGCATTCAGATCAGGCAACACCTTGATGTTGCTGAAGAAATCAGCATACATATCAGCACGCTTGTTGAAACCTTCGGCATCAGCAGGAGTCCACCAGTCCTTCAGATTACCGCTAGCATCATACTGACGACCCTGATCATCGAATCCGTGAGTCATCTCATGACCGATTACTACGCCGATAGCACCATAGTTGAATGCAGCATCAGCCTTAGGATCGAAGAAAGGATACTGGAGAATACCTGCTGGGAAGCAGATTTCATTGGTAGTAGGATTATAGTAAGCGTTCACAGTCTGAGGAGTCATGTACCACACATCCTTATCTACTGGCTTTCCTGCCTTCTTTGCAATCTCCTTATCGTTGGCAAACTTGCGGCAAGCCAATACGTTCTCATAATAGCTCTTAGATGGGTCGATGCTGAGCTTGCTGAAATCAGTCCACTTGTTAGGATAACCAATCTTTACATAGAACTTGTCGAGCTTGTTGTGAGCAGCTTTCTTTGTTACATCGCTCATCCAGGTCTGAGCATCGATACGCTGACCGAGGCTGATCTGAAGATTCTTCACGAGTGTCTCCATCATCTTCTTAGAGCTTTCTGGGAAATAGCGCTTGCAGTAGATGCGACCGAGTGCCTCGCCCAACTGAGCCTCAACCTGAGTAGTAGCGCGCTTCCAAAGAGGATAATCCTCCTTACGGCCACTCATAGTCTTGCCGAAGAATTCGAAACGGGCTTCGCGAATCTCATCGCTGAGGTAAGAAGCAGAACTATTAATGATGTCCCACTCCATCAAAGCCTTCAATGTGCCTGCACATTCTGCAGCTGCCACCTTGTCATAACCGGTGAAGAAAGCAGGCTGACCTACGATTATCTCCTGGAGATATTCGCTCTTGATTCCCTCGGCGTTGGCAAGTGCCTCGAGAGGAATGTTAGGATAATTCTCCTTGAATTCTGCCAAGGTCATCTTGTTGTAGTTGGCCTGAGGATCACGAAGTTCGGTACGGCTCTTTGAGAAAGTAGCGAGCGTTGTTTCGTGAAGGAATACGGCAGAAGCCTTCTTGGCAGCTTCATCAGCAGAGAAACCGTAGAGCTGGAACATCTTGCTGAGGTAAGTCTTATAAGCCTCACGGATAGCTACAGTTGCAGCATCGTTATTGAGGTAATAATCCTTGGCACCGAGAGTAAGACCGCCCTGCATCAGGATATAGATGTTCATGGCTACGTTCTTCTCATCGGCATCGAAACCTGAGACATAGCCCAAACCGAGACCCATCCAGGCATACTTAACCTGGAGCTTCTGAAGTTCGTCCTTGGTCTTGGCAGCTTCAATCTCATCCATCAGAGGCTTAACAGGAGCGATTCCAGCCTTGTTGCGGCTGTCAACATCCATTGAGAGCTTGTAGAAATCAGACAATTTCTGCTCGATGGTTCCAGCCTTGTAAGTCTTCTTCTGGAGTTCAGAAAGAATGGCGTTGATGCGCTTGTTGTTGTTCTCAGCAAGCTGGTCAAAACTGCCATAACGGCTGTAAGCGGCAGGAAGAGGATTGTTCTTCTGCCATCCGCCTGTAGCAAACTGATAAAAATTGTCTGCTGGCTTCACTGTCTTGTCGAGATTGCTCATGACAAGACCCGATTTGTTCTGAGCGTCAGCGCCTAATGGCAGAGCTGCGATCAGCATCATCGGTAAGATCATCTTCATTTTCATTTTCTTCTCTTTTTTATATTAAAGTTACTATTATTTCGAAACTTCTTCCAGTTCTTCCGAAAGGAGCATCCAGCGCTCGTTCTCCTCATCGAGACTCTTCATGAGTTCGGTGTATTCGGTAACGAGTTCCATATTGGTTGCATTTTCCGGTTTCATCAGGAGTTCATCAATCTCCTTCTTTCTCGCTTCCAGTTTCTCTATCTTCGCCTCACATTCCTTCACGGCTTTCTCAGCCTTGCGGATCTTCTTCTGCTGTTCCTTATGTTCAGCGTAACTCTGCTTGCCGGATGTGGCAGAGGCAAGACTGTCAGCTGTAGAACCTGATGCGACAGAAGAGCCGGAAGTATTGACAGAAGGCGAACCGGCAGAAGCCATGCTCTGGTTGGCAAGAGCCTGATTGATGTTCTCGGCATTATGGGCACGGAGATAATCGTAAATGCCACCGAGATGCTCACGAACCTTGCCGCCGCCAAACTCATAGACCTTATCTACCAGACCATCGAGGAATTCACGGTCGTGGCTAACGATGATGGCTGTTCCATCGAAAGCCTTGATGGCTTCTTTCAGCACATCCTTCGACTGCATGTCGAGGTGATTGGTAGGCTCATCGAGAATGAGGAGATTCACCGGTTCGAGCAGGAGCTTGATCATCGCCAGTCGGCTGCGTTCGCCTCCACTCAGAACCTTGACAAACTTCTCAGAAGTCTCGCCGCCAAACATGAAGGCGCCCAGGAGATCGTTCACCTGCAGACGCATTTCGCCTGTTGCCACATTGTCGATAGTCTGGAAGATGGTAAGATTCTCATCCAAGAGCTGCGCCTGATTCTGGGCGAAATAACCAATCTGCACATTATGACCAATCTTGAGAGTTCCGGTGAAAGGAATCTCACCCATGATACATTTTACCAGGGTAGACTTACCCTCGCCGTTCTTACCAACGAAAGCCACCTTCTCGCCACGCTTGATAGTAAAGGTAACATGGTCGAAGACGGTGTGTGCACCGTAATCCTTGCGCACCTCATCACAGATGATAGGATAATCGCCACTCCTGAGACAAGGAGGGAATTTGAGGTGCATCTGTTTGTTGTCAACCTCATCCACCTCGATAGGCACGATTTTCTCGAGCTGCTTGATTCTGCTCTGCACCTGAACCGCCTTGGTAGGCTTGTAGCGGAACCGCTCGATGAAATCCTTGATGTCGGCAATTTCCTTCTGCTGGTTTTCGTAAGCACGGAGCTGCTGCTCGCGGCGTTCGGCACGCAACACCACATACTCATCGTATTTCACCTTATAGTCTTCTACCCTTCCGCAAGTAATTTCGAGGGTACGGTTAGTTACATTGTTGATGAAAGCACGGTCGTGGCTCACCAGAACCACAGCCTTTGCACTCTGCGCCAGGAACTGCTCCAACCACTGGATACTTTCAATATCAAGATGGTTGGTAGGCTCATCGAGGAGCAGTACATCAGGCTTCTGCAACAGAATCTTGGCAAGTTCGATACGCATTCGCCAACCGCCAGAGAACTCCTTGGTTGGGCGCTCGAAATCATCGCGCGTAAAGCCAAGACCGCTCAAGGTGCGCTCTATCTCAGCCTCATAGTTTTCGCCACCCATCATCATGTAGCGTTCATGCTCCTGGGTAAACTTCTCTACGAGCTGAGCATAGCTTTCGCTCTCATAGTCGGTGCGGTCGGCCATTTCCTGCTGCATCTTGTCCAGGCGCGCCTTCATCTCGGTATTATGGGCGAAAGCCTTGCGGGTTTCCTCTTTCACGGTCGTATCGTCCTGCAGTTTCATCACCTGTGGCAGATAGCCGATAGTGGTTTCGTTAGGAATAGCCACAACGCCATCAGTGGGTTTCTGCAAACCGCAGAGAATCTTGAGCATCGTAGATTTTCCGGCACCATTCTTACCCACCAGGGCAATGCGGTCGCGGTCGTTGATGACGAAACTTACATCATGAAAGAGAGGCTTGACGCCAAACTCTACTTTCAGTCCTTCTACTGAAATCATCTATTTTTAATTTATTCAAGTTTCGCAAGCTCAGAAGTTAAAGGAGTTAAAGGAGTTATCGCTCCCTACGGTCGCTGAGGAGTTAAGACAACAGTCTTTTTGGCGTAGTTTTTTAAGCAGCAAGACATACGTCTTAACTCCTTAACTTCCTTAACTCCTTTAACTTCCTGATATGCGAAAGTTCAGTAAAATGAAAGTTTTATCAAAAAATATCCATAAAAGTTTGGTGGTTTCAGAAAAATGTATTACCTTTGCACTCGCTTTTGAAAACAAAGCTTTTAGCAGAGGCACCCTTAGCTCAGTTGGTAGAGCAACTGACTCTTAATCAGTGGGTCTAGGGTTCGAATCCCTAAGGGTGTACAAAAACTCCGAAGAATCAATCTTGGTTCTCCGGAGTTTTTTTATGTATGTCCGGTATGAGGTAACCACGGCTCCGTGAATGTTGGTGATATATCACAAATTTGCAGAATTTGAGAAAAAATAAGTAAGATAGTCTTGCTTTTTCTGTTTTTTATAGTATCTTTGCAACCGATGAATAGAACAGACTTGACACAAGGTAACATTTGGGGGAATATCACGACTTTTCTGTTACCTTATATTCTGGCTTATTTCCTACAGATTCTCTATGGTTTGGCCGATCTTTTCGTGATAGGTAGATATTGTAATGTAGATAGTACTACGGCTGTATCTAATGGTGCGCAGGTAATGTATTTTGTTACTTGCGTAGTCATTGGGCTGGCTATGGGTACCACGGTTAATACGGCTCATGCTATCGGTGCAAAGGATCAGCATAGGGCTTCCCGGGTTATTGGTAATACTGCTACCATGTTCTTTACCTTGAGTATTTTGCTGGCGCTGGTGTTGCTTTGTTGCCGTGATGGTATTGTCCGATTGATGGATACGCCACCCGAGGCTGTGGTAGGTACCCGTGATTATCTCATGGTATGCTTTATCGGCATTCCGTTCATCATGGCATATAATGTGATAGCCTCAATCTTTCGTGGGTTGGGCGATTCGAAGAGTCCGATGTATTTCGTAGCTGTGGCATGTGTGGTGAACATCCTTCTCGACTTTTTCTTTATCGGATATCTGGGGTGGGGCAGCCCGAGGCGCGGCATTGGGTACTACCTTGTCGCAAATGTTCAGTGTGATGGTAGCCCTCCTTGCTATCAGGCGTCATCGTGAGGTATTTGATGTTCACAGACATGATTTCCGTCCGAACCGTCAGACGGTCAAAAAGTATTCTGAAGATAGGCTTCCCGATAGCTATGCAGGATTGGGTTTCCATCCAGTTGGGCTTTCTTGCCATTGCCGTAATTGCCAATGGACGAGGCGTGTATGATGCCGGTGCTGTTGGGCATCGTAGAGAAGTTTATCGGTCTGGTTTTTATTCTTCCTTCTGCCATGCTGTCTACCGTTTCAGCCATCTGTTCCCAAAACTATGGTGCAGGCAATGTAGACCGTGTGCTTAAAACTTTGCGCTGTTCGCTTGTCATCATCTTTGGTTATGGCATTCTGATGATTGCCGTTTGGGAGATTTTCCCGGAGGTGGCAGTGGGTATCTTTACCGATGATCCTGTTGTAGTAGAAAAAGGAGCCGTTTATCTGCAGGGATATATTTATGATTGCCTTTTTGCCGGCATTCACTTCTGCTTCTCAGGCTTGTTTACAGCCTGCGGCTATTCCATCATCTCTTTTGTTTATAATTTCCTGTCGGTCATCCTGGTAAGAATTCCGTTGGCTTATCTTGCCTCAGAGATGTATCCGGATACGCTCTATCCTATGGGTATCACGACGTGGTTCGGTTCGCTGTTCTCTGTTATCATCTGTGTGGTTGTATACCGCTGGATGGTCAAGCATCATAAGTTCAGTCATTCCATCGTTGCTTCCTGATTCAGGCAGGATTATTCTTTTAACAGCTGTTTTCTGAAAGCACTAGGAGACATTCCCGTCTTTTGTCTGAAGAGGCGGGCGAAATGGTTGGGATAGCTGAAGCCCAGTTCTCTGCAGGTGCCGTAGCTGCGGCTCTTTATGTTGCCGGTGATGGCCCATGAAACAGGATAAAACATGTATCAGAAGCAATAATTTCGCCAACTGCCACAACGAATTTGGGTCAACTGCCACAACGAAAATGCGTCAACTGCCACAATGAATTTGGGTCAACTGTCACAACGAAAATGCGCCAACTGCCACAATGAAATTGCGCCAACTGCCACAATAGAATAGAAAAGCAACAAAGTTTAACCATTTTATTTGCTTGATATTCAATAAAATATATTATTTTTGCATCAGAAATTAAAAATGAGATTTTATGAAAGAATATAAAGCAAGAATTGCAGATAAAATTTTGGCAGAAAAACTGGATGCGATGGGGGCTGTTTTGATAGAAGGTCCTAAGTATTGCGGTAAAACTACTCTAGCCAGCCAACAGGCTAAAAGTATCCTGTCTATGTCTGATCCAGATACTATGGAGCAGAACATTGCTATGGCCAATACCAATATCAAACTGTTGCTTCGGGGTGAAACGCCACGTTTGATAGATGAATGGCAAATAGCACCTAAGTTCTGGGATGCCGTCAGAAATGAAGTGGATAAGCGTGATGATGATGGGCAGTTCATACTGACCGGGTCTGCTGTACCACCTAGTTATGACGAAATCTTTCATACGGGTACGGGGCGTTTTGCCTGGCTCAAACTCAGAACGATGAGTTTGTGGGAATCAGAAGATTCTACAGGAGAGGTGAGCCTTGCCAAATTGTTCGCAACCGACAGGACCGATTACTTCGTAGAAGGAATCAATCCCATTGACTTGGAGCATCTGGCATATTTGACTTGTCGGGGTGGCTGGCCGAAAGCCTTGGATAAGAAAAGCAAACAGGCAGCTTTACAGCAGGCCATTGAGTATTTTGAGGCAGTAACCAGATTCGATGTATCCCGTGTAGATGGAGTCAACCGTGATAGTGAATTGGCACGAAGGATTATGCGTTCGTATGCGAGAAATCAGGGAAGTCAGGCTACAGCAGGTACCATTTTGGCAGATATTGCCAACAATGAGAGTACTGAGGTTAGTGAGAATACCATCTATTCCTACATCAAGGCTTTGAAGAAGATATTTGTGATAGAGGATTCTACAGCCTGGAACCCGAATATGAGAAGCAAGTCGGCGATACGTACTTCTGATACCAGATATTTTACCGACCCTTCGATTGCAACTGCAGCTTTGGGAATGGGGCCCGATGACTTGATCAATGATTTGAGTACATTTAGCTTATTCTTTGAAACCTTGTGTGTGCGTGATTTGAGAGTCTATGCAGATGCATTAGGCGGCTCCGTTTATCATTTTCGTGATAAAAATGGTCTGGAGTGTGATGCTGTGGTTCATCTTCGTAATGGTAAGTATGGATTGATTGAGGTGAAGCTGGGTGGCGACAAGCTCATAGAGGAGGGTGCAAGAAACCTGGTGAACTTGGAAAGTAAAATCGATACCGATAAGATGAAGTCTCCGTCTTTCAAAATGGTGCTGACCGGTGTAGGTAAATATGCCTACCAGCGTCCGCAGGACGGCGTATATGTTGTGCCGGTAGGGTGCTTGAGAGATTAGGAATCTATTTCTTGTTTCCTTTCTCTATTAATGGTACGTTATGATATTGACTATAGATAATAGTTATTAGATATGGATAAAAGTAACCATTCTGTCATATTGATAAATCGTCAGATAATCAGATAAAAAGATGGCAGAGTGGTTACGTTTGTTTTTATTTGCTTCCCTTACTACGATTGCACTGTCGGCAAAGCATTTGGCAATTTTTGATGTCGGTTCTTCCACCTTCTCGCCAAGGCTTGATGTGGTCGCCCTCCATTAATTCAAAGTCAAACTCTTTGCCACAGATGGCACATTTATGGTTCTGTTTTTCCCATATTGCCTTCTTAACCTTATCCTTGAAAGTCCGAAGATCTAGATAACGTTCATCGCCAGTTAACACGTAAGGAATAATACCATTCGGTTTCTGAATCTCATCATCACCGATAAGATCTGAGATCCTTGCCTCCAACGCCTTGATATCCAATGGCTGTTCATGATACTTATCATAAAACAAAGCCCAATCCACTCCCTTCATGATGATTTTGAATTTCTTTATATTGAAAGTAGATATAGCCCAATTCAGTACGTTTTGAAAATAAGTCCAAAGAGGAATGGCATTCTTGTCATGTTGATGAACAGCCATATAACCAACGGCACTTTGTGGCTTTTCCATTGCGGGTTTCATGATCAGCCATCCACTCTAAAGCCTTTTTGAGAAAGTCTTGGCGGATAGGTGAACCATTTACCAAATCCTTACCTAGCTTATAAGCTCCGCATTTGCTTTTGGAGAAATGATGTTTTGCATCACTAACAAAAGGACCTGCATATACTGCATTGCGGATTTCCTGCTCATTCAATGGCTTACCAGCTATATTGATGGTCTTGAACCATTCCAGCTTTTCTGACTCCTTGCCTTCGCAAACATATACAGTCAGCTTATAGTCGAGAATCTTCTTCTGAATATCAGCTGTTTGATTAAAGAAATTCTTAAAATCTAAAGCAAACAATCCTGCTACGTACTCACAAAGCGAAAGTGTGCGTTGCTGTCCGTCCATCACTTCATACGGGCATTCTGCATCATCACTTCTCTTCACCCAGTACATTACATTGAGCGGATATTCATTAAGCACGGTGTTGATGACGGCACGTTGTTCAGCTTCGTTGTAGATGAACTCTCGCTGATAAGGTGGACGGATATCCAGAAGACCATTATAGCCACGTACTCCTTGTTCTTCATTGTTGATGTAACCTTTGGTTATCTCGCCAACGGTTACTTCCAGTTGTTTAATTGTCATCATAATGTTTGTGGATATTTGTTACGGATAATGATTCTAGCATATGGTAATATGATTTTACCATTTTTCTCAATATAAAGCGAATTCATATTTGCAGTAACATGCGCTTTATTTCCTTGTGCTCTTAGTTTGTCTATTGTTTCCTGTCCCATAGTTTTTATACCTGCTTCTCGACACCAATCCGTATCACAAGCATTACCTATGATTTCGAATTGCTCAGGATTATACTTGTCCATAAATGTAACAGGAACTCCCATTAAGCCATCATAATCTCTAGGAATGTCTCCTGTCTTGTTTATATCAATTGCATCATAATTACTATATGATGGATAGTCTTCTGACGAGTAAGAACAGACTAAATCCATAGTTTCATGACGTTTGGCAATTTCCATGTTTGTAAACCAATTGACGCCAGATACACGGATCATTTTTTCTTTATGGTTGCCCGATTTAGCAACATCGTCATATGGGGAATAAAAATGAGCAGCTGCCCCCTTAAATCCATAGCCTAACCAAACTTTATTTTCTTTAATTAGCGGAAACACCTCTTTATATTTTATAGCATTTTGATGTCCTACTATCAAGAACTTCTTGTCATATTCCATTAACTGCCCAATATACTCTCGGAACAAAGAGAATGGAGGATTTGTAACTACGATATCTGCTTCTTTCAGGAGTTCAATGCATTCGTTTGAACGGAAGTCGCCAGTTTTCAATATAGACATCACGTTCTTGTCGTTCTCCAAAAGATAACGGACATCCGACAGGTCAACAGCCCCATCTCCGTTTTCATCTTTTACTTCCGTAATCTCCACCTTGTAGGCAATTTTCTTTGGCTCTTCATCACCAAATCCTTCAAAATGAAGCATGAGTTCATTACCCGTTACAGGAGAACCATTATAACAGGTACAGATAAGCTTCTTCAAACCCAACTGGTTGAAGCGAAGAGCAAAATACTTAAAGAAATTGCTTTCGTAGGGATCATCACAATTACAGAGTACCACTTTCCCACGGAAGTGCTGCCAATAATGTTGCAATTCTCGCTCAATATCAGAAAGTTGAGTATAGAACTCATCCTTCTTCGCCACCTTAGCGGCATTCAGATTTTTGTTTGCCATATACTTTTGATTGATAGTTATAAGACAAGACATCTGCAAACAACTATCAATCCGCTAAGACGCAAAAAGGGCGTGATGCCTCTTATCGCGTTTAGCACGGGGCGGCGTCGGATGGAGCCCCAGATCTACCATAAGAATGCATCACGCCTATAGCGTGCTTGCATTGCTTTACCTGGTAGATAAGGGGCTTCATGCGAAACGTATATATACGAGCCACCTATCACATATTATTTCCGTGCTTGTTATTCCAAATGAGTTTCCGACGCTCTTGGCTAAACGCGAAATAATAGCGAATGCTTTTTTACCAACGATGTCTTGGAAAAGGCTTCCGCCAAATCCATCGGCAAAGGTACAAAGAATAATTGAGATTATTGTAAGTTTCTCTGAAAAAGTTTTCGAGAAAAGCGTTTCTCAATCTCTTCTGCACTTTATTATCTTCTCCTGAACTCATAAAAAATCCAATAAATTCTTTAAAAGTGTAGACTTTTGTTCTTCTCCTTGGATTAAAAAAATGTTATTTTATTTTTTGCTATCAAGAAAAAGTATTAACTTTGAAGAAATTTTTAAAATAAACGATATGGATAAAACGTATTTAAATAATGTAGATCAAAAAGCAACGCAAACATGTTGTTCGTTGGGCTAATGGAATGGAGGGTTTTATTATTGATCTCAAGAAAAACGGAGTCTTGAGATTTGTAGAGTCCTGCACTGATATTGATAGTAATGAGTGTGATAAGAAAGACATGGATATTAATTATCCATACGTAGCATCAGGTATTGTGGCGTGGTGGTTTAAGTACCATAAATCACAAAAAGAATTCGAGCTATTTGAAAAATATTACCGACAGCGTCTTAGCCAATACAGAAAAAAGAGAGAGAAGGAGCCTAATTCTTTTAATTATGATATAGAAAGTGAATTCTTGAAAACTGATTGCCTGCAAATGGAAAAAGAAGAAAGCGGTAAATGTCAAATCTATAATTATGTTTCAGAGAGTGATGGTTATACTATTAGAACGATGATTTATAATTATAATAGATATGTAGAAATAAAAAAGTTTATATATCATTTGCCTTCTCATATGCCCCCCAAAAAGAGATTAGATTTAGAATATAAAATATTATATTTTTTATATGAGCATGGTGAAAAGATAGATACGTCTATAAAAGACTCGCCACAAATTTACGATTTTAAAGATTTTAGATTATATTCTGAAGTAGAGATAACTGAGGCTAGTTTATATTTGAAACAAAAAAGATGGATTTGGTGTTTTAATGAACATGACGAATATGGGGTATTGCCTTCTTATTGGCATGAACTCTTGGATGACGGAAAAATTGCTCTGAGAGAATACTTGGAAGCTAAAGGAGAAACTTCGAATTCGGGAAATACTCATAAAAAAAATCAGTCTGCGAAGAAAGTAATGATGTTTAGGGATATTGTTCAAGGTAAGAATGAAAAGGATAAAAATGATATCATCAAACGTCTTCATGGTCGGATTGATAATAAAGGCGGTAAGTTGGTTGCTTTATATTTGTTGAAGGCAATGGATCTCGAACTAATAAGTAAGCGACCTACTGAAAAAGAGTTTGAGACTGAGTTTACTACTTGTGGCAAATGGCATAGCATTTCTACATATTTAAATCCGAATAAAAGAAAAAAACTAGAAGGAGATTTGTCTTCTATAAAGATATAGTTCTTTTTTGCATTGATTATTATTGCCAAATGTTGCTTTTCTTTGCAGAGCAATATTTGGCAATATTTTTTTTGCCTTATT
>ENA-OQEL01000612-OQEL01000612.1-human-gut-metagenome-genome-assembly--contig:-NODE-612-length-11963-cov-3.774079_pt1 | contig 11963 bp, 10 predicted proteins | sample MGYA00242796_ERZ504637 | MGnify/ENA primary metagenome ERZ504637 (study PRJEB26092, sample SAMD00036306) | human gut metagenome | host: Homo sapiens | study: EMG produced TPA metagenomics assembly of... | reverse complement strand
CAGATCGGTCGGTGTCGATGACGGTGAGGTTCCACCTGTTCCCATTCCGAACACAGAAGTTAAGCTCACTTGTGCCGAAGATAGTTCGCTGGAAACGGCGCGTGAAAATAGGTAGTCGCCGACTTGAGTTATCAGAATGAAGAAACCGCATTCTGATAATATGCACCTCTAGCTCAGTTGGTAGAGCAACTGACTCTTAATCAGTGGGCCCAGGGTTCGAGTCCCTGGAGGTGCACCAGATATTGAACGTCAAATCGTAAGATTTGGCGTTCTTTTTTGTTATGTAACCCCGAAAAATCGGGGCTTGCACGGTCAATGCACGGTTTTTGCACGGTTGGAGTTTTCATAGGAATCCTCTGCATGGGCTGGAATTACTTTGAAATGCGTGGTAAATTTTGCATCAGGTCAGCAGAGCCAGACGGAGCTGCGCCTTTACTTCGGGGTCTGCATTCTTCAGAAGTTCCAGCAGAGCAGTCGTAGAGATGGTCGGTTCGCCTTCGGCGGGTAACTGCGCCAATATCTGCATGGATGCAGACAGACTGCCGCTGAACTTCCGGCGGGCAAACTGCCTAATTTTGGTTGATGCAGGCGTAGAATGCGTTTAGATTTTTCGGCGGTCATCCGCCAGAATGGATATTTGATGATGACTGGGGTGTTGTAGCCAACGCCCAATTCCAGAAAGAGGATGCGCTGTCCCTCGTGACGGCGCAGAAATTCACTGTATCGCTCTGCCGCACGGTGCCATCCTTCGTCCTCTACAAAGGTAAGTAAAAAGACGGGGTGCTGTGCATTTGTGCAGCACCCCGTCTTTTATTTGTGTTCATCTGCGCCCGGCTCATAGAGCAGCTCCAAATGCGGTGCCCATGGTTAGATAGATCTCGTCCTGCGGCAGAAGATCAATAAAATTGCGATAATAAACTATTCGCCCAGATGCCAGATGTCGCGGTCGTACTCGGCAATAGTGCGGTCGGAGGAGAACATGCCCGCTTTGGCAATATTCACCAGACACTTGCGCCGCCAGCCCTTCGGGTCGCAGGCGTAATCGCTGAGGGCCCTGCCCCTTGCGCACAACGTAAGCATTGAAGTCCGGCAGGGTCTGGAACCAGTCTTTATGGATCAGCTCGTTGTGCAGGCGGGTCAGGTTTTCGCGTGACCGGCGGCCAGCATCTCCGGGCCGTGAGGAAGTTGATGGCGCGGCGGATGTTGGCATCGCCCTCCACCCACTGGGCGGGGTCGTAGTCGCCCACGGCGTAGCGGTGGATGACCTGATCGGAGGTCTGACCGAAGATATAGATGTTCTCCTCGCCCACCTGCTGGCTGATCTCCACATTGGCACCGTCCATGGTGCCCAGCGTCAGCGCGCCGTTCAGCATGAACTTGCATGTTGCCGGTGCCGGAAGCTTCCTTGGAGGCAAGGCTGATCTGCTCGGACAGGTCGCAGGCGGGGGATCAGCTTTTCGGCGGCGGTAACGTTGTAGTTCTCCACGAACACCGACCTGCAGCCACTTGGACACTTCCGGGTCTGCGGCAATGACCTTGGACAGGGTCAGCAGCGCATGGATGATGTCCTTTGCAATGGTGTAGGCAGGTGCCGCCTTGGCACCGAAGATGCTCACCAGCGGAGCAGCGGGCAGGTGCCCGGCCTTGATCTCGTAGTACTGATGGATGAGGTACAGCAGGTTCAGCTGCTGGCGCTTGTACTCGTGCAGGCGCTTGGACTGGATATCGAACACGGCATCGGTGTTCACGCTCACCTTCTGGGTGCGCAGCAGCCAGTCTGCCAGAGCTTCCTTGTTGGCCTTTTCACGGCGGTCAGCTGATCCAGCACAGCTTCGTCGTCAGCAAAAGCCAGCAGCTTTTCCAGCTCGGTGGCATCCTTACGGAAGCCGGAGCCGATGTGCTGTTCCAGCGCGGCGGTCAGGCGGGGGTCGCATTCCAGCAGCCAGCGGCGGAAGGTGATGCCGTTGGTCTTATTGTTGAACTTTTCCGGGTACAGCTCGTAAAAGCCGTGCAGCTCGGAACTTTTTCAAAATCTCGGTGTGCAGCGCTGCCACGCCGTTGGTGGAGTGGGTGAAGTGGATGTCCATGTGGGCCATGTGCACCCGGTCGTCCTTGTCGATGATGGCAAGGCTCTCGTCCTTGGTGCGGGTGCGGGCCAGTGCGTCCAGCTTTTCGATAATGGGCATCAGCTTGGGGCACCAGCGGTATCCAGGATAGGCGCGGGGCCACTTTTCCAGCGCTTCGGCCAGAATGGTGTGGTTGGTGTAGGCGCAGGTCTTTGTGACGATCTTTACGGCTTCCTCAAATTCGATGCCCTTTTCGCCCAGCAGCCGGATCAGCTCCGGGATGACCATGCTGGGGTGGGTGTCGTTGATCTGGATGGCGGCGTAGTCGGCCAGATCATGGTAATCGCAGCCCCGGGCGGCACACTCGGCCAGAATGAGCTGGGCACCGGCAGAGACCATCAGGTACTGCTGGTACACCCGCAGGCGGCGGCCTGCCTCATCGGAATCGTCCGGGTAGAGGAAGAGGGTCAGGTTCTTGTCGATGGCAGTTTTATCGAAGGCAATGCCGTCATGGACGATGCTCTCATCGATGGTGTCAAGGTCAAACAGGTTCAGGGTGTTGGTGCGGCCCTCGTAGCCGGTGACCGCCAGCTTGTACAGTCGGGCAGTGTACTCCTTGCCCGCCAGCTCCACCGGGTAGGTGATGTCGGTCTTTTCTGCCCAGCTGTGGGCGGTGAGCCACGGGTCGGGCTTTTCGTTCTGCACGCCGTCCTCAAAGGACTGGTGGAACAGGCCGAAGTGATACCGCAGGCCCACGCCGTCGCCGGGCAGGTTCAGCGTTGCCAGAGAGTCGAGGAAGCAGGCAGCCAGACGGCCCAGACCGCCGTTGCCCAGAGAAGGTTCCGGCTCCACCTCTTCGATATCGGAAAGGCTCTTGCCGACGGCAGCCAGTGCATCGCGGGCTTCATCGTACAGTCCCAGATTGATGAGGTTGTTGGACAGCAGCTTGCCGATGAGAAATTCGGCGCTGATATAGTACAGCTTGCGGCCGGTGACCGGCTGCACACGGTCGGCGCTCTTCTGCCGGACGAGTTCCAGCAGCGCGAGATACAGCTCCTGATTCGTGCAGTCTGCCAGCGGCTTGCCCGTGAGACCCTGTAACGTTTCGGTAAAGCTCATAAATGCATCCTCCTTTGTTAGGGTGTATCTGAAAAGTCGAAAATTTAGTCTATTTCTACAAGCACAGCCGGATCTTGCGTGAAACAGCCTTGGATCCCGTTTGTGCTTGCGAAATATTCGTCATTTTCTTTGTTTTCAAATACACCTTGCGGAAAACAGGTTTGACATCTGTACTTCCAGATATACCACATAAAACAATCAAAATCTTGCCTAAAAAGCGCAGACTGTGGTACAATCCTATCATCGGGAGGTGAAACAATGCAAAATCAGGCATCTTTGCAGGAGACCAAGCAGCATGGTGCCGTGCGGTTTCCCTTCAATCTGTATCCCTGCACCATTCCGGAGGACTTTCCGCAGGTGGCGCTCCACTGGCAGGAGAGCATGGAGCTGGTCTTTGTCAAGCGGGGCACAGGACTGGTGCAGGTGGGCGCTGAGAGCTGCCCGGCCCGCATGGGGGACATCTTTATTTTTACGCCCGGCACCCTCCATGCCCTGCGGCAGGCCGAAGGGCAGTGCATGGAATACGAAAATATCATTTTTGAGCTGGAGCTTCTGGGCGGCGCAGAGGACCTTTGTGCCGAGAAATATCTGCTTCCGCTGCAAAGCGGGCGCTTGTCGCTGCCTGCGCGGCTGACCCCGAACGACCTGTGCTATCTGCAGGCCGCCGCCTGCCTGCGGGAGGTGGAAGATGCCAACCGCGCCAAGCTCCCTGGCTACGAGCTGCAGGTCAAGGGGGCATTGCTGCGGTTTCTTGCCCTGCTCCTTGCACAGGGCCGGCAGCGGCTTGCCGCCGAGACAGCCGACACCCAGCGGCTGAAAACGCTCCTGCAATGGCTCTCGGCCCATTATACCGAGGAACTCCGGGTCGCCGATGCCGCCGGGGTCTGCTCCTTCAGTGCCAGCCACTTCATGCGGTGGTTCCGGCAGATGACCGGGCAGAGCTTTGTGGCCTTTCTGAACGAGTTCCGGCTCAACGCCGCCGCCGAAGCGCTGCAGGCCACGGATGAGACGGTTCTGACCATCGCTTCCCGGTGCGGGTTTGAGAACCTCTCCTATTTTAACCGGGCGTTCAAGGCGCACTTCGGCATGACACCCCGGGAGTACCGGAAAAATAAGCAAACGAGGCCGTTCTGCCTCTCTGGAAAAGAGAGGGAACGGCCTCGTTTTTTGCACATCAGATCTCCGGCGGCGGGCAGCAGCTCTCCCGTGGGATGAGCTTATGCGGCACGATGATCTTGGTTGCCAGAAGATTCGGGTTTTCGATGTGGTTGATCGAGCTGTTCCGCGCCGTGGAGCAGGCATTGGGCAAGCGGGAGATCATTGCAGAGGATCTTGGTTATATGAGCGAGACGGTCCGTCAGCTGGTGCGGGACAGCGGCTTCCCCGGCATGAAGGTGCTGGAATTTGCCTTTGACTCCCGCGACACCGGCAGTGCCAGCGACTATCTGCCCCACAACTACCCGGTGAACAGCGTGGCCTATACCGGCACCCACGACAACGAGACGCTGGTATCGTGGTATCAGACTGTCACCGATGCCGAGCGCGCCATGGTGCGGGACTATCTGTACGACTACGCCACCCCGGAGGAGCAGCTCTATAAGAGCATGATCGCACTGATCCTGCGCAGCGCAGCGGCGACCTGCATCGTTCCCATGCAGGACTGGCTGGGGCTGGACAACTCTGCCCGCATCAACAAGCCCTCCACCGTGGGCCAGAACTGGCGCTGGCGGCTGAAAAAGACCCAGCTGACAAAGAAGCTTCAAAAGGAGATCTGCCAGCTGACCACCCGCTACGGCCGGATGAACTGGGCGTAACAGTATAGTGTTCTGGACTTGATTTTGGAAAGTTTATTGCAGAATAGCGGCAGAAGTAATACTTATTCAAAAATAAAAACGACAAAGAACAAATAAAAAAGTACAGAATATGGATCGGGACGCGTCTTTTTTGGTTACCCTGAAAGGCAAGGCGGCTTTGAGGGAGAGATGAAACAGGAAAAGGAGAATGGTCATATCCGGCCGTGCACCCCACTTGGCCGGTGATGGCCACCAGCGGCGCACCGTTCGGATAGGAGTGCGCGAGGCGCACCACAAAAAAGCACGAAGCAGCAATGCTTGGTGCTTTTTCTTTTTGACATGTGCCGCGGGATGCTTTATAATAAGAATGGTTTCAGATGTCTGCGGGGCGGTGCGCCCTGCGGTAAAATTACGGCAAGCAAAAAAGGGAACTGCTATGAGAGAAGAAAAGGCCAGCGCATTGCCGCTGCTGCTGGACGTGCGCAGAATGGACGAAAATAACCGGGCTTACGCCTACCGTATGCTGCGCAAAAATATTATGACCTTGCAGCTGCAGCCGGGCTGTCAGCTGAGCGAGGCCGAACTGTGCGAACAGCTGGCCATGAGCCGCACACCGGTACACGAAGCGCTGATGATGCTGAAAAGCGAGTGGCTTGTGGATGTTCTGCCGCAGCGCGGCAGCATTGTGTCCAAGATCAGCGTTCCATACCTGAACGAAGGCTTTGCCATGCGCCGCATTCTGGAACCGGCGCTGCTGCGCGGGCTGGCCGGAAAGCTGACAAGGGAACAGCTGAACGAATTTCAGGAACTGCTGAACCGGCAGAACGAAGACCTTTATCTGGATCAGGATGCAGCAGATGACTTCTTCATCTCGCTGGATAACGACTTCCACAGGCTTTTGTACCACGATTCCGGCTACGACCGCATCTGGGAGGCCATGCACAACGTTACTTCCCATATGGACCGTGTGCGGTATCTGGACTCGGCCCTTTGCCGGGGAAATATTGCCTCGGTGCAGAAAGAGCACGAGCAGATCTTTGGCTACCTGCGGGACGGCCTGCCGCTGGACGTGGACGTAGAAGCCCTGTTTGAGCATCACCTTGGCATGTACCGCGAGAATTTCCAGAAGATATTGGAACGGTTCCCGGATTTCTTTGTACGGACATAAACCAAAAAGAGCACCCGCTGCTGACCCTTACAAGGCCATGGCAGGGGGTGCTTTTTTGGTTCAATACGGATACGGCTTTACGCCGGGCTGCGGATATCAATTTACGACGGCAGTGTTTCTGATGGATTTTGCACCAGAAATGCTACTTTTTCTGTTCAAAACCCGGAAAAACAGAAGTTTGTGCTCTTGAATTGCCCGAAAAGCTTGCAGGAATGCAGGTTTTTGTGGTAATATTTAAGATATGTTCCCGTTGAGGGGAAGAAAGAGAGGGGTAATCAAATGATCAATATCTGCATCATTGCCACCATTGTGATCTATCTGGTGGGAATGCTGCTGGTTGGCTTTGTCTACAGCAAATCCAACGAGGACAGCAGCGATTTCTACCTCGGCGGCCGCACGATGGGCCCGCTGGTCACGGCTATGAGCGCCGAAGCCAGCGATATGTCCAGCTGGCTGCTGATGGGTATGCCGGGCCTTGCATATCTCACCGGCATCGCGTCGCCGGGCTGGACGGCCATCGGCCTTGCTGTGGGCACATGGCTCAACTGGCTCATCGTGGCCCGCCGCCTGCGCCGCTACTCGGCCAATCTGGATGCCATCACGGTGCCGCAGTTCCTTTCCCTGCGGTTCCATGACCAGCGCAACCTGCTCAATGCGCTGGGCGCGGTCATTATCATCGTGTTCTTCATCCCGTACACCGCTTCCGGCTTTGCCGCCTGCGGCAAGCTGTTCAACAGCCTGTTTGGCGTGGATTACATGGCGGCCATGATCCTGTCCGCTGTGGTCATTGTGGGCTACACCATCATGGGCGGCTTCCGCGCGGTGTCTACCACCGACCTGATCCAGTCCGTTGTCATGAGCATGGCGCTGATCGCAGTGCTGATGTATGGTGTCAGCGTGGCAGGCGGCTGGGACGTGGTTCTGGACAACGCCCGCAGCCTGCCCGGCTACCTGACCATGGCTGCAAGCCACAATGCGGCAGACAACACCGCCACCTCCTACAGTCTGCTGGACATCGCGTCCACGCTGGCATGGGGTCTGGGCTACTTCGGCATGCCCCACATCCTGCTGCGCTTCATGGCCATTGAGGACGAAAAGAAGCTGGTGCTCAGCCGCCGCATTGCAAGCGTGTGGGTGGTCATTGCCATGACCGCTTCCATCGTCATCGGCATGGTGGGTCTGGGCATGACCAAGGCGGGCGCACTGGAGTTCCTGAGCGGTTCTTCCAGCGAGACCCTGATCGTACGCGTGGCCAGCCTGATCGCTCAGCACGGCGTGCTGGCAGCCATTCTGGCAGGCCTGATCCTTGCCGGCATCCTTGCCGCTACTATGTCCACCGCCGACAGCCAGATGCTGGCAGCGGCCTCCAGCGTATCCCAGAACATCCTGCAGGAGTTCGGCCACATGAAGCTGACCGAGAAGCAGAGCCTGTTCGCTGCCCGCCTGACCATCATCTGCATCAGCGTGGTGGGCGTGGTGCTGGCCCGCGACCCCAACTCCAGCGTGTTCGGCATCGTCAGCTTTGCATGGGCCGGCTTTGGCGGCTCCTTTGGCGCAGTGGTGCTGTGCTCCCTGTTCTGGAAGCGCTGCAACTGGCAGGGCGCACTGGCCGGTATGCTCTCCGGCGGCCTGATGGTCTTTGTATGGAAGTACATCGTCAGCCCGCTGGGCGGCGTGTTTGGCATCTACGAGCTGCTGCCTGCCTTCCTGATCTCTCTGGTGGTCTGTGTTGTGGTGAGCCTTGTCACCCCGGCACCCTCGGCAGAGATCGAGGCAGAGTTCGACGCTGCCAAGTAAAAACGATTTAAAATGCCCTCCGCTGCGCTCTGGGCATAGCAGCGGAAAAATGATTGATGCTTATGCAAAAGAGCAAAGCCGGCGGGCTTTGCTCTTTTGCTTTTTCACGGGTGGGGACGCAGAGGAAAGCGGCATTTAATTCAAAAGAATCAGCCATGCTTCGCAGCATGGAAGCAGAAATCCAAAACAGAAAAAGAACAGAAAATCCAGCACGAGCCGCATCAGACGGGTAAGCGGCGTGCCGAAAGACATGGCGTGAATGATAAAAAGATTCACCTCACCCCAGCGCCGGTAGTAACCGGTTTGCTCAAAATTGTTCCAGAGCTCAAGAGATAGAAATTCAAATCCGGCAAACAATGGAAAAATGACCAGGGAGGACATCCAGCCGTCGGCCTGAAGCGAACCATCGCTGAGAGTCCGCCAGTGCACAGCTAATCTGCCTGGACAGGCAAAAATTCCCCACAGGGCAAGTGCAATGCTTAATGCAAGAAGAGCAGTACGCACAGAATGCCAGTCTACAGTGTGCTGGCGGCGCAGCATGGTGAAAAAATCTTCCAGAGGAACGGGAGGAGTGTCATCTTTTTGACGGGAGTCATGACAGTGCATCAGGTCAGCGAGGGTCAGGCCCAGTACATCGGCCAGCGGCTCCAGCGTGTTGATGTCTGGCAGCCCGATGCCGCGTTCCCAGCGGCTGACGGCTTTATCCGTAACGTGAAGCTGCTGAGCCAGTTCGGCCTGCGTCATGTTCCGCTCCCGGCGCACTTGTGCAAGGAATGCACCAAATTCTTTTGCATCCATTCTGCTCACATCCTTTTCCACAGGATAACACAGGAATGTGGAAAATACAACCGACGGAACGTTTACCTTCCGGCTTACAAAACAAAAAGGACGTGCTCCCTTGCGGGAACACGTCCTTTTTTATCGCTTCAGTATCAGGCGGAGATCAGCTTACAGCTGGGGGCCGGCAGAGACCAGAGCCTTGCCGTGCTCGTTGCCCTCGTACTTCTTGAAGTTCTTGATGAAGCGGCTTGCCAGATCCTTGGCCTTCTCTTCCCACTGGGAAGCGTCAGCATAGGTGTCGCGAGGATCCAGAATGCCGGTGTCCACGCCGTTCAGCACGGTGGGAACCTCGAAGTCGAAGTAGGGGATCTTCTTGGTGGGCACATTGTTGATGTCGCCGTTCAGGATGGCGTCGATGATGCCGCGGGTATCCTTGATGGAGATGCGCTTGCCGGTGCCGTTCCAGCCGGTGTTGACCAGATAAGCCTTAGCGCCGCTCTTCTGCATCTTCTTGACCAGCTCCTCAGCATACTTGGTGGGGTGCAGCTCCAGGAAGGCCTGGCCGAAGCATGCAGAGAAGGTGGGGGTGGGCTCGGTGATGCCGCGCTCGGTGCCTGCCAGCTTTGCAGTAAAGCCGGACAGGAAGTAGTACTGGGTCTGCTCGGGGCTCAGGATGGAGACCGGGGGCAGAACGCCGAATGCGTCAGCAGACAGGAAGATGACGTTCTTTGCAGCGGGTGCAGAAGAAATGGGGCGGACGATGTTCTTGATGTGGTTGATGGGGTAGGACACACGGGTGTTCTCGGTAACGCTCTTATCAGCGAAATCGATGTGGCCCTCGGCATCCAGAGTGACGTTCTCCAGCAGAGCGTTGCGCTTGATGGCGTTGTAGATATCGGGCTCGGAGTCCTTATCCAGGTTGATGACCTTTGCGTAGCAGCCGCCCTCGAAGTTGAACACGCCGTTGTCGTCCCAGCCGTGCTCGTCATCGCCGATCAGCAGACGCTTGGGATCGGTGGACAGGGTGGTCTTGCCGGTGCCGGACAGACCGAAGAAGATAGCGGTGTTCTCGCCGTTCAGGTCGGTGTTGGCAGAGCAGTGCATGGAAGCCATGCCCTTCAGCGGCAGGAAGTAGTTCATCATGGAGAACATGCCCTTCTTCATCTCGCCGCCGTACCAGGTGTTCACGATGACCTGCTCCTTGCTGGTGATGTTGAACACAACAGCAGTCTCAGAGTTCAGGCCCAGCTCCTTGTAGTTCTCAACCTTGGCCTTGGATGCGTTGTAGACAACGAAATCGGGCTCAAAGTTCTCCAGCTCCTCAGCGGTGGGCTTGATGAACATGTTGGTGACGAAGTGTGCCTGCCATGCAACTTCCATGACAAAGCGGATGGCCATGCGGGTATCCTTGTTGGCACCGCAGAATGCATCCACCACGTACAGGCGCTTGTTGGACAGCTCCTTCTGAGCAATGGCCTTCACAGCAGCCCATGCTTCCTGAGAAGCGGGGTGGTTGTCGTTCTTGTACTCGTCGGAAGTCCACCACACGGTGTCCTTGGAGTTCTCGTCCATAACGATGAACTTGTCCTTGGGAGAACGGCCGGTGTAGATGCCGGTCATAACGTTCACAGCACCCAGCTCGCTGACCTGGCCCTTTTCGTAGCCTTCCAGACCGGGCTTGGTCTCTTCCTCGAACAGCTGCTCGTAGGAGGGGTTGTACACGATCTCAGTCGTGCCGGTAATGCCATACTTGGTAAGATCCAACTTTGCCATATTCGCTATACCTCTACTTTCGTTTGATCCATACGTCCTGTATAGGGCACAGCGTCTCCCGGCGGGCCGGGCGCTGCGCAGAAGGCTTGCAGTTTGTAAATGCAAATTCTCCTGCATATCATTATACATAAAAGTATCCCGAAATCAATAAACGAATCGTGCTATTTGCAGAAAAGAAACAAATTTCATTAAGAAATTTAACTGCCTGAAACAAATTCAGGAAACAAAAGCAGGGGGCGAAACCTGAAAAAATAAGGTGGAAAGGCAGAAAAACAATTTTTTGAATAAAATTTTGACGAGCTGGTATCCATGAAAAACCGAGCACAAAAACGGCCCTTCCCGCAAAACGGCGCGGCAGGGAAGAGCGGAACAGGAACCACAGCCCGATTTGTGCAAAATTTACGAGATTTTGACGATTTTTATGACAAAGAAGCTTTGCCTGTGGTATACTGTATCTGACAAAAGGACAGCCTCGCTTTTTCTGTGTGCTACATATAAAAAGGAAAAAGATCATGAAGACCATCTACATCCTGCTCACCCGGTCGGGTACCCTGCTTTCAAACCTTGTTTACGCTGTTACCGGTGCAAATTATACCCACGCTTCGCTGGCTTTTGACGAAGACCTGAGCTGCCTGTACAGCTCTACCCGCAAAAACGGCTATACCATGTTCCCGGCAGGGCCCAGCAGGGAATACCTGAACCGGGGTGTGTTCCGTCTGCGGGAGAACGTGCCCTGCGCACTGTATGCGCTGGATGTGAGCGATGAAGCCTACACCCGTGCCCGCCGCCGTGCCGAGCACATGATGGCCCACGGCAGCCTTTACCAGTTCAACGTTATCGGTCTTGCGCTCTGCGGGATGCATATCCGCTGGAAGCGCCGCCGGCACTATTTCTGCTCCCAGTTCGTCAGCGAGGTGCTGGAAAAGAGCGGTGCCATGGAGCTGCCCAAGCACAGCACCCTGATGCACCCGAACGACTACACCCGGCTGGAAGAGCTGCGGTGCGTATACAAGGGTACACTGGCCGGCCTGCCGCAGCGCCAGCAGATGGAATTTGACCAGAACGATACGGTGATCGGCGTATATCTGGGGCTGGCGCTGGGCCTGTTCCACACCGGCGCGGCCCGGGTGCGGAAGATTTTTTTGAAAAAATTGAATTTTTTGTGTTGACAAAGCAGGCGTGCTATGCCTAAAATAGCCAAGTCGGGAGTGAACACCCGATGCAAAATGGACGTATGGCCAGTTGGTCAGCGGTTAAGACAGAGGCCTCTCACGCCTTTAACATCGGTTCGATTCCGGTACGGGTCACCATTTTAGTAGTAGTAAAACGGTCATGTGCCGTTTTATATAGATGCCTCTTTAGCCAGTCGGTTAGAGCACCTGACTGTTAATCAGGGTGTCGCCTGTTCGAGTCAGGCAAGAGGCGCCAGCAAAGCGATGGAAGTTTTCCATCGCTTTTTTCTTTTTC
>ENA-OQEL01000610-OQEL01000610.1-human-gut-metagenome-genome-assembly--contig:-NODE-610-length-11987-cov-3.762057_pt1 | contig 11987 bp, 10 predicted proteins | sample MGYA00242796_ERZ504637 | MGnify/ENA primary metagenome ERZ504637 (study PRJEB26092, sample SAMD00036306) | human gut metagenome | host: Homo sapiens | study: EMG produced TPA metagenomics assembly of... | reverse complement strand
CTTATCCTGGTGATGTGTTCTATCTCCACTCTCGTCTGTTGGAGCGTGCCGCTCGTATCAACGACCAGCAGGAGGTAGCCGAGCAGATGAACGACCTTCCAGAGTGCATGAAGGGTCACGTTAAGGGTGGTGGTTCTTTGACAGCCCTCCCTATCATCGAAACACAGGCTGGTGACGTATCAGCATACATCCCAACCAACGTGATTTCCATCACCGACGGTCAGATCTTCCTTGAGACCGACCTCTTCAACCAGGGCTTCCGTCCAGCTATCAACGTAGGTATCTCCGTATCTCGTGTAGGTGGTTCTGCCCAGATCAAGAGTATGAAGAAGGTGGCTGGTACACTGAAGATTGATATGGCTCAGTATCGTGAGCTGGAGGCCTTCTCTAAGTTCTCTAGCGATATGGATGCCGTAACAGCGATGACTCTGGACCGTGGCCGTAAGAACGACCAGTTGCTGGTTCAGCCTCAGTACCGCCCAATGCCGGTAGGCGAGCAGGTAGCTATTCTCTACTGTGGTGTTCACGGATTGATGCACGACGTGCCAATGGATAAGGTTCGCGACTGTCAGGATCTGTTCCTCGATGCAATGCGCAGCCAGCACGCTGATGTGATTGAGACTTTGGGCGATGGTAAGCTCACCGACGATGCCATTAAGGCAGTCGAGGAGACCATGGCTAATGTTGCAGGACAATATAAAGCGTAATAGCCTATGCCGTCATTAAAAGAGATTAAAACTCGCATAGCCAGCGTTAACAGTACCCGTAAGATTACGAGTGCAATGAAGATGGTGGCTTCCAGTAAGTTGCATCATGCTCAGGTAGCTATCCAGAATATGCTGCCTTATGGAAATATGCTGGAACATATCCTCAAGAGTTTCCTGGTAAGTACTCCGAATGTCGACCATCCGTTGCAGTTGGAGCACAAGGAAACCAAGCGTGTAGCTCTTGTGGTATACAGTTCAAACAGCAGCTTGTGTGGTGGATTCAATTCCAACGTTATCAAGATGATGATGCATGCGGTGGACGAGTATAAGGCTCAAGGCATTGACGACATCACGGTATATCCTATCGGACGAAAAGTGGCAGAGAAGGCACAGAAACTGGGTTTGAAGATTGGCGGTAACTTTAATGATCTTGCCGATCATCCTCATGCCGGCGCCTGTGCAGATATCGCCCATTCACTTGCCAAGCAGTATGCTGCTGGTGAGCTCGATAAGGTGGAGATGATTTATCATCACTTTAAGAGTGCCGGTTCACAGATTCTGACCCGCAAGACTTTCTTGCCTATTGACCTCAGCACTGAGGCGATAGGAGTGGACAACGATCGTGACCTTACCTCTAATGTGGTTACGGCAAAGGCTCAGGAATATCTGCGCCAAAAGCAGGCTGAAGCTGACGGACGCCAGAGTTCTGAGGCAAAACCTCTGAATGATGACTTCATTGTAGAGCCAGACTTGGAGACTGTTTTGGGAGTCTTGATTCCTAAGCAGCTTCGTCTGATGATTTATACAGCGTTGCTGGATAGCCAGGCGAGTGAGCATGCTGCCAGAATGGTGGCCATGCAGACCGCTACGGATAATGCCGATGAACTCTTGCGCGAACTCAACTTGCAGTACAACAAGAGTCGTCAACAGGCCATTACCAATGAATTGCTTGATATTGTGGGAGGTAGCGTAAACAACTAAGTTGCGCATCTCTTCAATCTATAAAATTAAATCGGGATGTTTGCAGTTCTGAACTTGCAGACATCCCGATTTTTTTATCTCTCTTAGTTACGAATGCTTTCTCCCTTAGTTACGGGTATTATCTCCCTTAGTTATGAAATTATCTCCCTTAGTTATGAAATTATCTCCCTTAGTTATGAAATTATCTCCGAAGGTTATGAAAATATCTTTCGGAGATATTCTCCTGTTATAGTCCTGTATATTTCCTGATAGCCTTGATGAAGGTATCGCCATATTTATTGAGCTTGAATTCTCCGATACCACTGATCAGGCTCATGGCATTCTTGGTGGTAGGTTTCATCCTTGCGAGTTCATGAAGGCTCTTGTCGCTGAGTACGATATATGGAGGATAACCCTGTTCGTCGGCAAGGTTCTTGCGTATCTTTCTGAGGTGTTCAAAGAGCCCTTTGTCTTCCACGCCTTTCGAGTCTTCCTGGAAGATGACACGTTCGGCATGTACCTCAGGAATGAGATTTCCCGGCTGGGCGATGGCGCCCTTCCTATTGCGTACCGTTTTCTTTGGGCGGGTGGCTTTATCATCTTTTTCGATATAAGCCAGCGAAACATGATGTTCTCCCTTCAGTACCTTCCAGCCTAAATCGGTAACCTTCATGTAGTTGTGGTTGTTGTAGGCAATCTCGAAGAATCCCATCTGTAGCATCTGCAGCAGATAAGCATTCCAGTCCTTAGATGTTGTATCCCTGCCCACACCGAAGGTTTTCATCTCGTTGTATTTGTTTTTCACAACGGCTGAAGAATGCATGCCTCTCAGAATCTCGATGCAGGTACCTACTGCAATATGCTCACCCGAACGGACCACGGCACTCAGGGCTTTCTGGGCTCTGATGGTGCCGTCGAAGGTGCGTGGAGGATTCTTGCAAACATCACAGTTGCCGCAGTTGCAGGATGATGTCTCGCCAAAATAATTCAGCAGAATGCGTCGTCGGCATACTCTCGATTCGGCATATTCCTCCATGCGGCGCAGTTTCTCCATGTTCACATCACGCTGTCCGCTTTCTTCACAGAAAGAACGGAGGGTGATGATGTCGGCCATCGAATAGAACAGCACGGTATCTGATGGTGCTCCATCTCTTCCGGCTCTACCTATTTCCTGATAGAAACTCTCTATGCTTTTAGGCATATTATAGTGGATTACCCAGCGCACATTACTCTTGTCGATGCCCATTCCGAAAGCGATGGTTGCACATACCACCTGAATCTGGTCCATCTTGAACCGCTCCTGTACTGATGCTCTGGTCTGGGCAGTCATTCCGGCGTGATAGGCTGCGGCATTGATACCCAGATCGATAAGTTCCTGAGCTACCATTTCGGTGTTCTTGCGGGAGAGACAGTAGATGATGCCTGCTTCTTCCGGATGATTACTGATGAAGCGGGTGATGTATTGGAGCTTTGCCTTTTTGGTGCTCTCCTGTCTTACGGTGAGGGAGAGGTTGGGGCGGTCGAAACTGCTTACGAACGTCTGCCCATTGAGATGAAGCTGGCGTATGATATCTTCGCGCGTTATCTTGTCGGCTGTAGCTGTGAGCGCCATCACCGGGATATTGCGGAAATTCTCGTGCAGCATACCGAGTTGCGAATACTCCGGACGGAAATCGTGTCCCCACTGACTGATACAGTGGGCCTCGTCAACGGCAAAGAGCGAAATCTTGATGTTGCTGAATAAATAAGGTATCTCGCTGATGAGTTTTTCGGGCGAAACATAAAGAAGTTTCAGTTCTCCCTTCTCGCATCGGCGGCGGATGATGAGTTCATCGGTCGTGTCGTTTCCGCTGTTCAGTGCTTCTGCCGGGATACCATTTGCCTTGAGCGCCTCCACCTGGTCGTGCATCAGACTGATGAGCGGTGAAATGACCACAGCGGTACCTTCCATTGCTAATGCGGGAACCTGGTAGCACAGACTCTTTCCACCACCTGTCGGCATGAGAACCAGACAGTCGTGTCCCTGCATTACCTCTTTGATAATCGCTTCCTGGTTGGGGCGGAAGGAATCGTATCCAAAATAGCTTTTTAATATCTCGTTTATCTGCATGATTGCCGTTTTATGTTTTCTGCCTTTACCGGCATGTTTTTGTTCTGTTTTTCATGCAAAGGTAATGAATAATCTGCATAAATAAAGTTTTCTCCAAGAAAAAGTGCATATTTCAAGTAAAAAACTTTGCAAAGAGCGAAAAAACAGGAGGAAAAAGTTTGGTATGTGGAAAAAATGTATTACTTTTGCATGGTAAATACAGATAAAAATGGCAAAATGTAATGTAAACACTCAAGAGCGATTTGCCGATATCCAGATGCTCCGTTATGAGCTGAAGGGTTTCGAAAACCTGTCGCTCACACAATGAAAATTTATATTTATTGCTTGTCGAAGGCAACCCTCTTGGGACGTGATATCACCTTCGACCAGCAGGGCAAATACAACCTGCGCATCCGTAAAACCCTGGAGGCTGTATACCTTCATTACGAGGGTAATCGAGAAAGTGAAGATTTCAAGGCTTTCGAAGTTTATCTGAAGCGTGTCTGGTTTGCCAGCGGCATCCATCATCACTATGGATGTGAAAAGTTTGTGCCAGGATTTTCAGAGGAATCTTTCTATGAGATGGTTGGGGCTGTAGCCGATGAATATCTGCCTCTTTCCAAGGGACAGAGCAAGGAAGATCTGTTGGGCATTCTGGTGCCTGTCATCTTCAATCCGGAAGTCATGCCTAAGCGCGTGAATCAGACGGATGGCGAGGATCTGGTACAGACTTCAGCCTGCAATTTCTATGAGAATGTTTCTCAGGCAGAAGTAGAACGTTTCTATGCCAGGATGAAGGAAGATGGCAACGAACAGGCACCTTCGTATGGACTGAACTCTAAACTGACCAAGCGTAATGGTGAACTGGTGGAGCTGAAATGGACAGAAGACGGCCTCTATGGCGCAGCTATCAAGGAGATTGTTTCCTGGTTGCTCCGTGCTCAGAAATATGCAGAAAATGAGGAACAGAAACATCTCATCGATCTTCTGGTGAAGTATTACCGTACAGGCGATCTGAAGGATTTCGACCGTTACAGCATTGCCTGGGTGCAGCAGCACGAGGGAATGATTGATTTTATCAACGGATTTATCGAAGTGTATGGCGATCCGCTCGGACTGAAAGGTACTTGGGAAGGCATCGTAGAATATAAGGATCTTGAAGCAACGAAGCGCACCCAGACCATCAGTCAGAATGCCCAGTGGTTTGAGGACCATTCACCTGTAGACCCACGTTTCCGCAAGCCGGAGGTGAAGGGTGTTACAGCCAATGTCATATGTGCTGCGATGTTGGGTGGCGAGGAATATCCTGCTTCTGCCATCGGCATCAATCTCCCGAATGCCAACTGGATCCGTCAGGAATATGGTTCTAAGAGTGTGACCATCGGTAATCTGACCGAGGCATATAACAAGGCAGCTCAAGGCAATGGTTTCCGCGATGAATTCGTTATCGACGAGGATACCATCAGTCTGATGAATCAGTACGAGGATATTACAGATGATCTGCATACCGACCTGCATGAGTGTCTGGGACATGGTAGCGGACAGCTCTTGCCTGGTACCGACCCTGATGCACTGAAGGCGTATGGCAGTACGATAGAAGAGGCGAGAGCCGATCTTTTCGGACTCTATTATGTAGCCGACCATAAATTGGTAGAACTGGGTCTGACTCCGAATGATGATGCATACAAGGCTCAGTATTACGGTTATCTGATGAACGGTCTGCTCACCCAGACCATCCGCATCAAGGAAGGCGACAAGATAGAGGAAGCCCACATGCGCAACCGTGCGCTGATAGCCTGGTGGGTGATGGAGCATGCCGAGGGTGCTGTGGAACTGGTGAAGATGGATATGAACTATGCTTCTGCTGAGGATGCTTTGAAGGACAGCGAGGGCAATATCATTACGACGAAGACTTATGTGAAGATTAATGATTATGCCAAGCTCCGCCATCTCTTCGGCGAGTTGCTTGCTGAAATTCAGCGCATCAAGAGCGAGGGCGATTTCGAGGCTGCCCGCCTGTTGGTAGAGAAGTATGCCGTGAATATTGATCCGGAATTGCATCGCGAGATACTGGCAAGATACAAGAAACTGAATCTCGCTCCATACAAGGGATTCATCAATCCGAAGATGACGCTGGAGATGGATGAAGAAGGCGAAATTACAGACGTGGTATTGGATTACGAGGAGAGCTATGTCGACCAGATGTTGCGCTACTCTGATGAATACGGAACGCTTTAGAAAGTTAATAGTTAAGAGTTGATAGTTTATAGGGCATTCTTGCTATACGGCAACCCTGCTATACGGCGATGCCGCTATAAACTGTTAACTATAAACTTTTAAAATGATGATAGATAATAAGAACGAGGAATTTCCGATAGTAGATGAAATGGGCAACATCCTGGGCGCTGTTACCCGTGGTCATGCCCACGACGGAAGCAAGATCTTGCATCCGGTAGTTCATCTGCATGTATTCAACAGCCGGGGTGATCTGTATCTGCAGCATCGTCCAGCCTGGAAGGATATCCAGCCGGATAAATGGGATACAGCCTGCGGCGGTCATGTTGATTTAGGCGAAAGTGTGAGTCAGGCTTTGCATCGCGAGGTAAGGGAAGAATTGGGTATCACCGATTTTGAACCGGAATCTCTGGGACATTATGTCTTTGAGAGTCAGCGGGAAAAGGAACTGGTTTACGTACATCGCTGTGTATATGATGGCGAGGTGAAACCGAGCCAGGAAGAATTGGCCGGTGGCAGATTCTGGACAAAGGATGAAATCAGCGAAAACATCGGCAAGGGTGTTTTCACTCCGAACTTCGAAAACGAATACCAGAAGTATTTCATGTAATGACGAAATAGCCATAAAAATACGTCCCGACGTAGCATTTGCTGCATCGGGACGTACTTTTTTTGTATGTCGGGACGCAGCAAATGCTACGTCGGGATGTATTTTCAGCAGGGTTGTGGCCTGTTTCTGACCGCATCTGCAGAACCGTTAAATCTCGTAGATACCCTTGAGAGCGCCTCTTGCAATTTTCTCGAAATCTTCACCGAAGTCGCAGAAACGGAGAACCGCATTAGAGGCAGCATGTTTATTCCCATGTTGTCACCCTGCAATGCAGTGGCAGCCTGATCCAGGAATTCGTTGATGCCACGCTCGTTAGGCTCTTTCCCGTTGGCAAAAAGACGGGCAAGGAGCTGGAAACCGGCAATCTCATAGAGTGGCTTATCACTTGCTATCCACTGGTAGGCGATGACAGGTGCATAATCTACGTGCTGCAAAAGGTTGAAGGCAAGCATCTCTGCCATCTCCTGACTCTGTACCTGTTCCATCCATAAATCTGTGATTTCCGGAAGCATCTTATCGGCAGGCATGATGAGTGTAGCCAGAATCTTGCATTCCCGGATATCTTCCTTCCACAGTTCGATGGCGAGGTCATAGTCTTTACCATATTCCTCAGCCATCTTTTTCAGTTCATAGAATGGTACGCCCCAATTCAGTTTATATCCCAGTCCCTTATCGCGCATAGATTGCGATCCCGGACCGTTCATCAGCAAGCGGAAGCTTCGCTTGATAGTCATCAGTTTCTGATGTGTTTCTTCGTTCATTATATTTAGAGTAAACTATTAATTAAATTAAAGTTTCATTATTTTACAGAACATTCCTTCGAACTGTTCCTCTATATTTGCAGGTTTATGCTTGAAGATACCGAAGATGGCACTTCCGCTACCACTCATCGCTGCATATACGGCACCCAGGTTGTACAGCTTCTGTTTGATTTCTGCCAGTTCCGGGTGCATCTTGAAGATAGGTGCCTCAAAATCGTTGACAAGTTCCTCTTTCCAAGTCTCGATAGGCTGGCGTACAATGTCGCGGCAACATTTGGCTGGTGCCTGTGGGGTGATGGCTGCATAAGCCTCTTTGGTGCTGACGGCAATGTCATCGCGCTTCACCACAACCAGATGATAGCCCCTCAGATTATCGCCAGGACCACTTACCGGCATCAGTTCTTCGCCGATACCTTCTGCATAGCAAGCTGTATCGCCATCCTCAGGATTGGCAGAAATGAAGTAGGCACAGTCTGCGCCCAGTTTGGCAGCATATCTTTCCATCTCCGGATTACCGATATTGAGACGGAAACGCTCGTCAAGCAAACGGATCATGAAGGCTGCATCGGCAGAACCGCCACCCAAACCAGCCTGCGAAGGAATACGCTTCACCAGGTGAGCATGGATGCGTGGAATCCTGAAGTCGGCAGCCAGGAGATTATAAGCTTTTACAACGAGATTGTTCTGTTCGTCGCAATCCACTGCGTTACCTGTAATCTTCAGATCACAAGGAACATCGCTAGGGAATTCATCGCCCATGAGCTTGATTTCAAGTGCATCGGTCAGCGGAATAGGGTAGAACACCGTTTCAAGATTGTGGTATCCATCTTTCCGCTTGCTAACTATATTTAAACCAAGATTAATCTTGGCGCAAGGAAATGTAATCATAACTTTTCAGTTTAAATGGGTTCGTTACTATTTCTTTTTCTTTGCAAAGATACGGAAAAAATATCTAACATGGTGCATCTTTTACAGGATTATTTTTATCAGTAGCATTAAAAATATTAAAATAAGCCCTGTTTTGCAATATCTTTTGTATCTTTGCAATTACAAATTATTAATAGATTATGAAAAAAGGAGATAAAGTCAGATTCTTGAGCGAAGTGGGTGGCGGAAAGGTTGCCGGCTTCCAAGGTAAAAATATTGTGCTCGTTGAGGATGAGGATGGTTTTGAGATTCCGATGCCTATCAACGAGGTGGTTGTGGTGGAGCAGGATGAATACTCCATGGGCAAGATGATTTCGGCTAAAATGGATGCGCAGCAGAAGGCTGAGGAGCATGCCAATACCGAACTGCATCAGGACAGCCGGAGTATCAAGGCCATCTTGAATGATCACGATGACGTGGATATGGATGTAGAGGAATATGATGCTGCCGACCGTGAGATAACCTTTGTGAAACCGGTTCAGGAACGTACGGGTGGCAACAAACTCAGTGCTTATCTCGCCTTTGTACCTATCAACATCAAGGACGTAACCAATACCCGTTTCGAGACCTATATGGTGAATGACAGCAACTACTATCTCCACTATACCTATCTCGTGGCTGAGGGAAATGCATGGACTCTGAAAGCAGAGGGAGAAATAGAACCGAACACCAAACTCTTCATCGAGGAATTCGGTCGTGAGGCTCTGAACGAGATGGAGCATATCGCCATCCAGATGATAGCCTACAAGAAGGACAAGCCATTTCTCCTGAAGCCGGCAACAGATGTTCAGTTCCGTCTCGATCCCGTGAAATTCTACAAACTTCATCTTTTCGAGGAGAACGATTTCTTCGAGACACCAGCCTATCTCTTTACGATTGTAGAGAACGATGAAATAGCCCGTCCGCTGGTTATCGATTCCAAGCGTCTGAAAGAGCAGATGTATAAGGATGAGAAGGTTGTCGCCAACACCAGCAAGAAGAAGAGCAAGAAGGATGATGGTACCCTTGTGATAGATCTTCATGCGGATGAAGTGCTTGAAACAACTGCTGGAATGAATTCTGCAGATATTCTTCATTATCAGATGGATATCTTTAAGAAGACCATGGAGGAATATAAGAAAAAGAAGGGACAGAAAATTATCTTTATTCATGGAAAGGGCGAAGGCGTGTTGCGCCAGACTCTCATTCATGAGTTGAACTATCGCTATAAGAGTTGCACCTATCAGGATGCTTCTTTCCAGGAGTATGGCTATGGTGCTACACAGGTAACAATAAAGTAATTTATTATGAAGTACGGATTTATTAAGGTAGCTAGTGCCATCCCTGCCGTAAAGGTGGGTGATGTCATTTTCAATACCCAGCAGATAGAGGAACAGATAGCGCTGGCTGAGGGAAAGGGTGTAGAGATCATTACATTTCCGGAACTCTCTATTACGGGCTATTCCTGTCAGGATCTCTTCCGTCAGCAGATGCTTCTCGAATCATCTGAGCAGGCGGTGATGATGTTGCTCGATTTCACACGCAAACTCGATATCATCTCTATCGTGGGTGCGCCGGTGATAGCGGGCGACTTGTTGCTCAATTGTGGTATCGTTATCCAGCATGGACAGATTCTCGGTATTGTACCGAAGACATATCTTCCAAACTACAGCGAGTTTTATGAGAAACGCTGGTTTGCCTCGGCTCAGGACCTGAGAGATTGCGAAGTCCGTTATGCCGGACATAAGGTGAAACTGACGCCTGATGTTCAGATTTTTCAAACTTTCGATGGCGTACAGTTTGGTGTGGAAATCTGCGAAGATGTATGGGCTCCGGCTCCACCTAGCAACAAACTGGCGCTAGCAGGAGCAGACCTGATTTTCAATCTTTCTGCAAGCGACGAACTCATCGGAAAACATCATTATCTGAAGAGTCTGCTCAGCCAGCAGAGTGCCCGTACCATGACCGGATATATCTACAGTTCCTGCGGATTCGGTGAGAGTACGCAGGATGTGGTTTATGGTGGAAATGCCCTGATTTATGAGAATGGAGTTTTACTTTCACAGAGTGAACGTTTCTCTATTGAACCGCAGATGGTTATCTCACAGATAGATGTAGAGAAACTCCGCTCTGAGCGTCGTACGAATTCTACTTATGTAAATGCCCAGCGCAATATTAAGTATTCTGTTCTCGGCGGTCAGTTCAATATCCGTAATATCGAAGCCGATCCAACCGAGAATGAACGCGATTTTGTGTTGGAACGTGAGGTGAATCCTCATCCGTTTATTCCTACCAGCAGCGATATGAATGCCTCTTGCGAGGAAATTTTCAATATCCAACTCATGGGACTTGCCAAGCGTATCGTTCATACCCATGCCAAGACCGTAGTAATCGGTATTAGCGGCGGTTTGGATTCTACGCTGGCCTTACTCGTTTGTGTAAAAAGCTTTTGATAAACTCAAAATGAACCGAAAGGGTATTGTAGGTGTCACTATGCCGGGATTCGGAACCACAGACAGAACCTACAATAATGCTATCTCGCTGATGCAGAGTCTTGGTATTACCATTAAGGAAATCAGCATCGCCAAGGCTGTAACCCAGCACTTTGAGGACATCGGTCAGGATGCCAGTGTGCATGATGTGACTTACGAGAATTCCCAGGCTCGTGAACGTACCCAGATTCTGATGGATTTAGCCAATAAGATTGGGGGGTATGGTTATCGGTACCGGCGACCTTTCAGAGTTGGCATTAGGATGGGCTACCTATAATGGTGACCACATGAGCATGTATGGCGTGAATGCCAGCATTCCTAAGACCCTGATCCGACATCTCGTAAATCATGTAGCAGAGAGTGGGGTAGACGAACAGAGCCGCATCACCCTTCGTGATATCATCGATACTCCTATCAGTCCAGAGTTGATTCCGGCAGATGAGAATGGAAATATCAAGCAGAAGACGGAAGATTTGGTGGGACCATACGAACTGCATGATTTCTTCCTCTACTATTTCCTGCGTTTCGGTTTCCGTCCTTCCAAGATTTACATGTTGGCAAAGAAGGCATTTATTGATTCCGAACTGGAGCGTGTAAAGATCAGTGATAATGATCCTGACAGCTATGATGAGGAGACTATCAAAAAGTGGCTGAAGACCTTCGTGCGCCGTTTCTTCAATCAGCAGTTCAAGCGCAGCTGTCTGCCAGACGGCCCGAAAGTAGGTAGCGTAAGCCTCAGTCCTCGTGGTGACTGGCGTATGCCTAGTGATGCTGCATCTGCCATCTGGCTGCAAGAGGCTGAAAATTTATAATACATGGCAGTGAAGTTTTAATAAAACAGGAAATAAAAAGTTAGGAGTCGGGGCGCTGTTCCAACTCCTAACTTTTTCGTTTATAATAAAATAATTATATAAAAAGTCTTTCTATTTTTGGGTAAAACATATTTTTTTTGTAACTTTGCGCCCAAAAGTAAAAACATTATAAAAATATAAGATAATATGGCTAAGAAATTTGCCGAGCACAACGGTCTGAATTTGACTCAGACAAACAATGACGTACTAGCAGCGTGGGAGAAAAATGATATCTTCCACAAGTCTATCGACGAGCGTGAAGGCTGCCCTCAGTTTATCTTCTTCGAGGGACCTCCATCTGCTAATGGCCACCCTGGTATTCACCACGTGCTGGCGCGTAGTATCAAGGATACGTTCAACAGATACAAGACGATGA
>ENA-OQEL01000607-OQEL01000607.1-human-gut-metagenome-genome-assembly--contig:-NODE-607-length-12068-cov-3.763755_pt1 | contig 12068 bp, 14 predicted proteins | sample MGYA00242796_ERZ504637 | MGnify/ENA primary metagenome ERZ504637 (study PRJEB26092, sample SAMD00036306) | human gut metagenome | host: Homo sapiens | study: EMG produced TPA metagenomics assembly of... | reverse complement strand
CCAAGATGATTTTTATATCTTTAGTGGCAAATTCTACAATTACTTGACGGCAGATATCCGCATGGATAAGTGTAATCATTTTCTACACCAACAATGGCGATAGCTTTAATTTTTTGATGACCTTCAGAAATGGCTTTGAAGATAGCTGTTCTTTCAGCACAATTAGTAGCTCCATAAGAAGCGTTTTCTATATTGCAACCAGTATAGATTGTATCGTCTTCAGTGAGTACAGCAGCGCCTACTTTAAAATTAGAATATGGAGTGTAAGCATTAGCACGGCCTTCATAAGCTTTTTTTACTAATAAATCACAATTTATCATGATGAAATCCTCCTATTAATCTATTTAATATTAAAATTTAAAATTAAAAGAAAATTCAAGTTTCATTTCTTAAGTTCATTATAATTCATAAATGAACAAATGTAAATATCAAAATGAAAATAATTTCAAAAATATTTTATTAGCTTAAAAAGATAATTCATAAAGTAAAAATAAGAATTCTTGATTTAAATAATTAAAATTTGCTATAATGTATCTTTAGATTAAAAAAAGAAGGTGATTACAATTAATTTTTAATGAATTGACTATAAATGATAAAGATAGATTAGATAGCTTTTTTAAAATTAAACTATCATGAAAATTCTCATTTGAATTTTACAAATTTATTTATGTGGCGCAAAGCTTATAACATTATGTGGTGCATTGAAGATGATATTTTATATTTCAAAGCTAAATTCCATGACAGTGAATTTGCACTTCAGCCACTTTGTAAAAAAGAGAGATTATTTGAAGCTATTGATAAATTAAAAGCATATTTTAATGATAAGAATATAGAATTCACACTTTCTGGCTTAGAAGAAAATATCGTTGAAGAATTAAAAAATTATCCTAATGGAGAATTTGAGTTTTCAACTAATCGCGATGATGATGATTATGTCTATAATGCTATAGATTTAATAAATTTATCAGGAAGAAAATTCCATTCTAAGAAAAATCATTTGAATAGTTTCCGAAAAAATTATCCAGAAGCTAAATATTTGCCAATTAATAATGATATAATAACATTATGTAAGATAACGATTAATGGCTGGTATAAAAAACGTTTAGCGCTTACTCCTGATGACCCATTTATCGGAGCTGAACGAGATGCTATCATTGAAGTGCTTAATAATTTTGAGCAGTTAAAATTAAAAGGTGGAGCATTATTTTTAGTTAATAAAGTAATGGCATTTACTTTTGGTGAACAGTTAAATGAAGACACAGCTGTCATTCACGTAGAGAAAGCTGATCCAGATGTCAATGGTGCATATACAGCTATCAATCAAGCTTTTGTAGCTAATACTTGGCAAGATATGACTTATATCAATCGTGAAGAGGATATGGGTATTGAAGGTTTAAGAAAAGCAAAAGAGTCTTATCGCCCTGTGAAGATGATTAAAAAATTTACAGCTATTTTTAAAGGATAATTCTCTAAATACAGTTGGCAAGGTATAAAGATTAAGTTATAATAAAACTTAATGTGTTTATAGGGAGATTATCTATTTAATGAACAAAGTTATTGTTAAAATTAACAGTAAACAAAAAAATGATAAACAAAATACAATAAAAATGAAGGCATTGGCTAATGTTTATACAAAAATGGTATTTTGTATGTCATTTATAAAGAAAAATGATTTAAATGAAGAAAAATGAAACTTCAACGATGTTGAAAATACAAAATGATAGCCATGACGCTTACGCGAACTGGTGGCGTACAACAACAGCAAGTTTTTGCCGAAGGAAAAGAAAGTGTAAGCGATTATATAACGCCTTATGGTAATTTAAAAATGAAGGTAAAGACACATCGTTTGGAAATAATTACAGGCATGAAATCTACTATAAAAATAGATTATGCTTTATATATAAATAATAGTTGGCAAAGTGATAATGAACTTATGATTAGATTGGAGCCAGCAAATTGAGTTTACTAATGATATATTGCTAATATACAATTAATATAGAGATAAATATAAAACTTAGGAGGATTTTGATTGGATACTAAAGATTTGCTTATACAAGCCATCAAAGATGCAGTTGCAAAAGCTATAGCTGAGCAGGCACTTCCTGAAGGACAGTTACCTACTGTTATTTTAGAAGTACCACCAAAGAAAGAATTAGGTGATTTCGCATCTAATATTGCTATGCAATCAGCTAGAGTTTTTCATGTAGCACCAAGAAAAATTGCTGAAGAAAATTGTAAGCCGTTTAGATACTACTTTTTTGGAAAAAACAGAAATTGCAGGACCTGGATTTATTAATTTTTACTTAAAATCTGATGTTATTTATGATGCTTTAGCTAATTTATTAAAAGCTGGCAGTGAATATGGTAATTTACCAAAACAAGAAACACCAAGAATTCAAGTAGAATATGTAAGTGCTAACCCTACTGGTCCACTTCATGTAGGTCATGGTCGTGGAGCTGCTTTTGGTAGTGCTTTAGTAAATCTTATGCGTGCAGCAGGATATAATGTTTCTAGTGAATATTATATAAATGATGCTGGTAAACAGATTGATAACTTGGCATTATCTGTAAATGCTCGTTATCTTGAATTATTGGGTAAAGAAGTAGAGTTCCCAGAAAATGGTTACCATGGTCAAGACATCATTGAAACAGCAAAACGCATTATCGCTAAAGATGGTGATAAATATTTAAATATGTCTGATGAAGAAGATTATCCATCTTTAAAGAATTAGCATTAAAAGAAAAATTAGCAGCATTAAAAGAAGATTTAGCTGCATTTAATGTTCATTTTGATGTATGGTTCAGTGAAAGAACACTTCATCCAGATGCTGTTAATGCTGTTTGTGATAAACTTTTAGCTAATGGCAACATGTATAAACAAGATGGTGCTTTATGGCTAAAATCCACTGCTTATGGTGATGATAAAGACCGCGTAGTTATCCGTGATAATGGCGTGCCTACTTATTTAGCAGCAGATATTGCATACCATGATAATAAATTTGAACGTAAATTTGATAAACTCATCAATATTTGGGGTGCTGACCACCATGGTTATGTTTGCCGTGTAAAAGCAGCAATGGCAGCACTTGGTTATAATGCTGATGATTTAGAAGTTTTATTATTACAAATGGTAAGCCTCTATCGTGATGGTGAACTTGTAAAAATGTCTAAACGTACAGGTCAAAGCGTAACTTTATCTGAATTAATCGAAGAAGTAGGTGCTGATGCAGCTCGTTTCTTCTTTATCATGCGTTCTTTAGACAGTCAGCTTGATTTTGATTTAAACTTAGCAAAATCTCAATCTAATGAAAATCCTGTATACTATGTTCAATATGCTTATGCTCGTATTTGTAGTATTTTCCGTCAAATGAAAGAAGCTGGTATTGAAACAACTGAAAATCCACAGCTTTCTTTATTGACAGATGAAGCAGAAATTGCTTTAATTAAAAAGTTATTATCTTATCCAGATGAAATTGCAACAGCAGCTAAAAATAAAGCACCACATCGTATTGCAACATATGTACATGATTTAGCATCTATGTTCCATAGTTTCTATAATAAATGCCGTATTTTAGGTGTAGATGCAAAATTAGCAGGAGCAAGACTTGCTCTTTGTTTGGCAGTAAAATATGTATTAGCTCATGCACTTGCAATTTTAGGTGTTAATGCACCAGAAAAAATGTAATAATTTTTAATGTAAATGATAATTGGGAGGAAATACTTGATGGATTTTCTGCATAGTTCAGAAACAGATGTAGCATACTATATCTTAAATTTAGCTAATAAACCTATCTTTTTTAAAGACCTTATTTTAGAAGTAATAGAGAAAAAATGTAAACCAGTGCAGTCCTTATCTGCTTCTATATCTGAAGTATATACACTTATTAATATGGATGCTCGTTTTCAACATACAGGTAATGGTATGTGGGGTCTTGTAGAATGGAATCCACCAGAAACAAAACGTAGTAGTGTTTCTAGTAGTTCTTCTAGCACTAGCAAAATGAAAGCAATGTCCAACAGACGTCGTACTTCTTTATTAGAAGGCATTCAAGACGATACAGATAAAGCATAATTTAGATAGATAGAGGAGGAGTTTTTTTAAATGGCAAAGTATATATTTGTTACTGGCGGTGTAGTTTCTTCTTTAGGTAAAGGTATCACAGCAGCTTCTTTAGGTCGTTTATTAAAAAGCCGTGGTATTAAAGTAACAATTCAAAAATTTGACCCATATATTAACATTGACCCAGGTACTATGAGTCCTTATCAGCATGGTGAAGTTTTCGTAACAGAAGATGGTGCAGAAACTGACCTTGACCTTGGACATTATGAACGTTTTATTGATATCAATCTTACAAAAAATTCTAACGTAACTACTGGTAAAATTTACTGGTCTGTATTAAATAAAGAACGTCGTGGTGATTACCTCGGTAAAACTGTTCAGGTAATTCCACATATCACAAATGAAATTAAACAACGTGTATATGACGTTGCTGCTCATGATGATGCAGATGTAGTTATCACTGAAATCGGTGGTACAGTAGGGGATATCGAAAGTCTTCCATTCCTCGAAGCTATTCGTCAGGTTAAAAAAGAAGTAGTAAACACGATGTATTATACATTCATGTAACTTTAATTCCATTTATCTCTGCTGCTGGCGAATTAAAAACAAACCAACTCAGCATAGCGTAAAGAACTTCGCAGCATTGGTATTCAGCCAGATATTCTTGTTTGCCGTACAGAACAGGAACTTTCTAAAGATATGAAAGAAAAATTAGCTCTTTTCTGTGACGTAGATGCAGATGCAGTTATCCAGAATATGACAGCTTCTACAATTTATGAAGTACCTTTAATGATGCAAAAAGAAGGTCTTGATAAAATTGTTCTTGAAAAATTAGAAATGGATTATCGCCCAGCTCATATGGAAGAATGGGAACGTATGGTTCATCGCATTAAAAATCCTGCAAATAAAGTAAAAATTGCTGTTGTAGGTAAATATGTAGAATTACCAGATGCATATATTTCTGTTACAGAAGCATTACATCATGCAGGTATCTACAATTCTACAGATGTAAAAATCAAATGGGTTAACGCTGAAGAAATTGAAAAAGAAGGCACTGATTTAAGCGATGTATTTGCAGGTTGCAAAGGTATCTTAGTACCAGGTGGTTTCGGCGATCGTGGTGTTGAAGGTAAAATTTCCGCAATTAAATATGCTCGTGAAAATAAAATCCCATTCTTAGGTTTATGCCTTGGTATGCAATGTTCTGTTATTGAATTTGCTCGCCATGTATGTGGTATGGAAGATGCTCATAGCTCTGAATTCAATCCAGAAACAAATCATCCAGTAATCGCTTTAATGTCTTCTCAGATCAATGTTGAAGATAAAGGTGGTACAATGAGACTTGGTTCTTATCCATGTAAAGTAACACCAGGTACAAAAACTTATGAAGCTTATGGTAGTGAATTAATTCATGAACGTCATCGTCATCGTTTTGAATTCAACAATGAATTTAAACAAGAACTCACTGATGCTGGTCTTGTAATTGCTGGTGTTTGCCCAGATAATGGACTTGTAGAAATCGTAGAAGTAAAAGATCATCCTTGGTTTGTAGCTTCTCAGTTCCATCCAGAATTAAAATCTCGTCCAAATAATCCACAACCATTATTCCGTGACTTTGTAAAAGCAGCTTTAGCTGTAGGTAAATAATAAATATGCTATTAAATAGAGTAGAGATAAATTCTCTACTCTATTTTTTTGATAAGTTTTTTTCCTTATAGTGCTATCAGAAAAATTTCCTACAAAAAAATCAGAATTTTGCCGATATAACAAATAAACAGAATATGCGATAATTATTTACGGAATAATTAGTAAATAATTTATATATTAAGGAGAGCTATATTATGAAAGATCTGATTTGGAATTTTTTTAAAACAGCTCCAGATGCAGCAATAATTTCTGACAAGGACAAAGTGAAGAAGAAATTTAATATGTTGCGCTGGCGAGTATTCGTTTCCATCACTATTGGTTATGCTTTTTATTACATTATTAGACAGAGTTATTCTGTAATCAAAAAGCCACTTTTAGGTTCAGGAGTTGTTACTCCAGAGCAGGTAGGTATTATTGGTTCAATTTTCTTTGTAACGTACGGTTTAGGTAAATTTACAAATAGTTTCTTAGCAGACCGAGTAAATAATAAGAAATTTTTCTCATTTGGTTTATTTATATCTTCCATAACAATGGTTGGTATGGGTTTAGTAAATTCATTTATTCCACTTGCTATTTTATGGGGTTTAAATGGTTGGTTCCAATCTTACGGTGCAGGTCCTTCTATCGTTTCTTTAAATCAATGGTTCAGTAATAAAGAACGTGGAACTTTATATGGTATTTGGTTCACTAGCCATAATTTAGGTTCTTCATTTGCTTATTTTGCTATCGCTGCTGTAGTTAGTGCATATAGCTGGTCTATGGGCTTTATAGCTGCTGGTATTATTTGTCTTGTAGGTACAATTTTTATTTATCTTGGTATGAGTGATAGACCAGAAACTCAAGGTTTACCAAATGCTGCTGTTTATTATGGTGAAAAAACTCAAGCTGAAGTAGATGCTTTGAAAAAGAAAAAATTAAGCAGTATGCAATGGGACGTTATTAAAAATCCAGCTGTATGGATTTTAGGTTTAGCTTCTTTATGTTGCTATATTGCACGTTATGCTATTGAAAGTTGGGGCGTAGTATATTTAACTTCTCAAAAAGGTTATGACATGATGGGTGCAGCCGGTGTTATGGCTTATATGCAGGTAGCAGGTATCTTCGGTGCATTATTATGTGGTTGGATATCTGATAAATTCTTCAATCATAAGAGAAATGCTCCTGCCTTAATATATGGAATATTATATAGTGCTGCTATTGGTTTATTCTTATGGGCACCACAATCTTTCACAATGGATATGTTATGTATGACTTTCTATGGTTTTACAATGGGTGCTTTAGTTTGTTACCTTGGCGGTTTGATGGCTGTTGATATCGTGCCAAAAAGAGTTACAGGTGCTGCAATGGGTATGATTGGTTTATTGAGTTATGCAGGTGCAGCTATTCAAGAATTCATCACTGGTAAATTGATGATAATAGAAGTTATCGATGGAGAAAAAATATACAATTTCACTTATGCAGGTGATTTTTGGTTTGGTGCTGCTGTTCTTTCCACATTATTGACTTTATTGGTGTGGAATGCAAAAGCTAAAGATTAATTAGCCTTCTAGATAAATTTAAATATAGCTCTCAAGATAAGTAATATATTTATCTTGAGAGCAACTCTAAAAAAATTTGTTATTTATTGTTATTATAGTGATATTTATATGCGAAGAGAGCTTATAAGGAGTATGTAAAATTATGTTAAAAACTACAGTTGTAATTATTGGGGGAGGCTCAACAGGTGTAGGTATTTTGCGTGACTTATCTATGCGTGGCGTAGATACCATTTTAATAGAGCAAGATGATTTAGGATATTGGACAAGTTCTAGATTTCATGGATTGTTACATAGTGGTGGAAGATATGCTGTTAAGGATAAAGAAGCTGCTATTGAATGTATAAAAGAAAATACTATTTTACGCAGAATAGGTAAACATTGCGTAGAAGCTACAGAAAGTTTATTTGTAAGAGCTCCTGAAGATAGTGAGGAATTTGAACAAGAATGGGTAAAATCTTGTAAGGAATGTGGTATTTCAGCTATTCCTATAACTATGCAAGAAGCTTTTAAATTAGAGCCAAATTTAAATCGCAGTTTATTATCAGCATATCGTTGCCCAGGCGCTGCTGTAGATGGTTTTCGTTTATTGTGGCAAACAGTAGATTCTGCAAAACGCTATGGTGGTAGAGTGATGACTTATACTAGATTAACAGCTATTGAAACTGTAAATGGTGTTGTTGTCGGTGTAAGAGTAAAAGATAGATGGACAGGTAAAGAAGAAAAAATCGCCTGTGATTATGTGATAAGTGCAGCAGGTTCATTTGCTGGAGAAGTAGCAAATTTAGCTGGTTTATCTGTAAATGTAAAACCAAGTAAAGGTACATTAATCGCTTTTAATCACAGAATTTGTAATAGAGTAGTGCATAGATTGCATAAATCTTCTGATGCAGATATTTTCGTACCACATGGTTCAATTACTATTTTGGGTACAAGTTCTATAGATAGTGCGCCAGATGATACTAGCACAGAAACTTCAGAAGTAATTTCTATGTTAGAAATAGGTAAAGCGACTTTTGAAGATATTTATAATTATCGTATTTTAAGAGTTTTTGCAGGAACTCGTCCATTATATAGTGCTGACCCAAATGCTAAAGGTAGAAGTGCTTCTCGTGGGTTTGTTACATTAGACCATCAATATGACGGTATAAAAAACTTCATGAGTGTATGTGGTGGTAAATTTACAACTTATCGTTTAATGGCTGAAAAAGTATGCGATATTGTTTGCAGTCAATTAGGTGTGAACGCAAAATGTCGAACTGCTGAAGAAGATTTAGTAGAAGATATTTCACCAGATTTGATGACTAGAGCAAAAAAAGTTTTCCCAAGTTATGGAGCAGAATTGGCAGCTTCTCGTTTGGGCAATGAAAAATTAGAAAAAGTAATAGATAAAATCGAACAAAACCCAGAAACTAAAGAACTTATTTGCGAATGTGAAAATGTAACGAGAGCAGAAGTTGAAGAGATATCCAAGGAAGAAACAAGTCATACAGTAAGTGATATTAGAAGACGAACTCGTTTAGGTATGGGAACTTGCCAAGGAACTTTTTGTGCTTATCGTAGTATAGGAGCTTTAAGTAAGAGTAGTTTACCATGGGCAAAAGATACTACATTTTTATTTAAAGAATTTTTAGAAACACGCTGGAAAGGTATTCGTCCTGTATTGTGGGGAAATATGCTTCGTGATATAGAACTTACGCGTGCGATATATGATGCATCTTTGAATTTGAACGGAGTAGAAAAACAATGAAACATGATCTTTTAATTATTGGAGGAGGTTTATCTGGTCTATTTGCTGCATGTGTAGCTAGTAGACAAGGTAAAAAAGTAAAAATTCTATCATATGGAGAAAGTACCTTAACTATCGGCAGTGGAATTATCGATGTATTGGGATATGACGATGATGGCAATTTTGTAGCAAATCCAATTGAAGGTATAAAAAATGTAGCTAAACATCATCCTTATGCGAAAGTTGAAAATGATGTAGCTAAAAAAGCTTTACAGACATTTATGGAGATAGCAAAAGCAGAAAATTATCCATACATGGGCGATGTAAATAGAAATAGATGGATACCAACAGCTTTGGGAAATTTCAAGCCAACATGTTTAACGCCATATAGCATGAATTCAGATGTATTATTTGAGAAAAAACATATATTAGTAGTTGGCTTTGAAGGCATGAAAGATTTTTATGCTGATATGGTAGCTAAAAAATTTGAAAAAAGATTTTGAAGAAAAGAAAAGCATTACTTCTTTAGTCATAAAATCTGATTTGGTAAATAGCCGTGATTTAAGGGATATTTCTTCGATAGATATAGCATTTTGGTTAGAACATGAAGAAGGATTTAATTCTTTTAAAAATCAATTAAAACCACATGTAATACCGGATACTGTTATAGTGTTGCCAGCGGTTTTAGGTTTAGACCCAAATTATGATTTATTAGATAGATTACAACAAGATTTAAAAACTACATTTATAGAAGTATTTTCATTACCTCCAGCAATTACAGGCTTGCGTTTAAATAAAATGTTAGTAAGTTATGCAAAAAAATGTGGTGTAGAAATAATTAAAAAAGCAAAAGTTATCGCAGCAGAAGTCGTAGATAATAAATGCAAGTCTGTTATTGTAGAAAGCCATGGAAGACAAAAGAAATTTTATGCAGATGATTTTATCTTGGCAACAGGTGGTATATATGGTGGCGGATTAATAGCGGGAATAGGTAGCTTGAAAGAACCTATTTTTAACATTGATATTGAAGTACCAGAAGTGCAAACTGATTGGTCAGATAAAAAATTATTCTCTAAAGGCAAACAGTTATTTGCTCAATTCGGTATAGAAGTAAATAATAATTTAGTGCCGATAACGAAAGATGGAAAACAAATCATTGATAATTTAAAAATCGTAGGTAGAAATCTAGCTGGATATGATTTTGTTATGAAAAATCTGGTAATGGAGTAGCTTTAATAACTGCCTACAAAGCAGCTATGGATTTGTGTAAGGTGGTGCGATAATGTCAGTAAAATTAAATATTAATCCAGACCAATGTATTGCCTGTACAATTTGTGTTACAGCATGTCCTGTAACAGCTGCTACTAGAAAATTCCGTGGTCCTAAAATGACAGGTCCAGCATTGACTCGTTTAAGAAAATTAATATCTGATGATGATAATATGTTGGATTATTGTTCTAACTGTAAAAATTGTGATTTAGCTTGTCCTTCAGGTGTACCTATTTCCACTTTGAATATGATTGCTAAAAATGAGTATTATAAAACTCATCCACGTAAATCAAAAGCAGATTATATGTTAGCGCACAGTGAAAATATGGGAAAAATGATAACATCTATACCATTAGGAGCAACTTTTGCTAATCTCGGTATGAGCATTGGGAAAAATCTCAATATGATGAAAGCAATGGGAATAGCACAAGACGCAAAAATGCCATCATACGCTAATGAATCTTTTTATAGTAAATTTAAGAAATTTAAACAAGTGTCTTATCCTAATAAAGTGGTATTTTTCCCAGGTTGTTTCATAAATTATAATCAGTCAGATATTGGCATGGATTTAGTAAAGGTTTATCAAAAAAAGTAAAATAGAAGTCATTGTTGATGAAGAATTTGTTTGTTGCGGTTCACCTATGGTAGCAGGTGGATATCTCGATGATGCTAAAGTGAATGCAGAGAAAAATGTAAGTCGTTTTAAATATTGGACTGATAAAGGATATGATATCATTACTGCATGTACTAGCTGTGGATTAATGTTGAAACAAGAGTACAATGAATTATTTGATATTGAAGCATTAGAAACTTGTTCAAAACGCATTTATGATGCTATGGAATATTTAGCAATATTAGCAGATAACAATGAATTAAATACAGATTTTAAATTTGATAATAAAAATATATGTATCATGCTCCTTGTCATTTGAAGGTGCAAGCAATAGGTTTTCCAAGTTTAGATTTATTAAGACAAATTCCTAAAATCCAAGTAACAGAAGCAGATGCTGGTTGTTGTGGAATTTCAGGAAGTTATGGCTTCAAAGCTGATAAACATGAAATCTCTATGAAAATTGGAGCTAAATTGTTTAAGAAAATAAAATCAGCAAATGTTGATTATGTTTTATCAGAGTGTGGTACTTGTCGTTTACAAATTGAAAATGGAAGTGGAAAAAAAGCTATCCACCCAATAAGTATTTTAAAAACAGGCATATGATAAATAAAAATCTCTTCTAAATAATTAATATATACCCAATTATGCCCAGTAAAATACTGGGCTTTCTTTTTGTTTAAATGTTAATATAATCATGATATAATTTAAATGATTATGAATTTATGGAGAAGCGGTTTAATATGAAATTATTTAAAAAATTTTTATTAATTTTATATCAATGACTTTAATTTTTGTGTCTATGTTGTGCGTGGCTGTGATAATCAGAGGGGAAATAGATTTTTCTGAGCTACAAGAAACTCTACAATCAATAGTATTCCTGAAAAAACTCCTTTGAGAATAGCTTTTGCATCAGTAATTTCTCCAATAGATACAAGGAAATCATATCATGTATTAATAGATGAATTGTCTCGTCAATTAGACCAACCAGTGGTGTTGATACAAAAGAAAACTTATGAAGAATTAAATGTATTGTTAGCAAATGGAGAAGCAGATATTGCCTTTTTATCCACAGGGGCATATATATCATATAAAGGGGCTTATCCTATTGAATTACTAGCAATGATAAAAACTAATGATACTATTTTTTATGATACGTATTTAATAACAGCTAAAGATAGTGAGATAGAAAGTTTTGATGATTTATATCATAAAACG
>ENA-OQEL01000606-OQEL01000606.1-human-gut-metagenome-genome-assembly--contig:-NODE-606-length-12073-cov-3.078101_pt1 | contig 12073 bp, 10 predicted proteins | sample MGYA00242796_ERZ504637 | MGnify/ENA primary metagenome ERZ504637 (study PRJEB26092, sample SAMD00036306) | human gut metagenome | host: Homo sapiens | study: EMG produced TPA metagenomics assembly of... | reverse complement strand
ATATACCAAGACACTCACCTGTAGACTTCATTTCTGGTCCAAGGCTTATATCAGCACCTCTGATCTTCTCAAAATGAGAATACAGGCATCTTAATAGCATAATAATCTGCTGCCTTCTGAAGACCTGGCTCATAACCCAAATCTCTAATCTTAGCGCCTGTTATAACTCTTGTTGCAAGCTGTACAATAGGAATACCTGTAACCTTACTGATATATGGTACTGTACGGCTTGAACGTGGATTAACCTCGATTACATATACCTGATCGTTGTATACAATAAACTGTATATTAATCATACCCTTTACGTGAAGAGCTCTTGCAAGTCTTCCTGTATAATCAGCAATCATTTCAATTATCTTTGGAGAGATCGACTTAGCTGGATATACTGAAATACTATCTCCTGAGTGGATACCAGCTCTTTCGATATGCTCCATGATACCAGGTATAAGAATATCTTCGCCATCACATACTGCATCAACCTCGATTTCCTTACCCATAAGGTACTTATCTACAAGGATTGGATGATCCTGCTTAATTCTGTTGATAATTCCCATGAATTCAACTACATCTTCATCAGAAACAGCAATCTGCATACCCTGTCCACCAAGTACATATGAAGGACGTACAAGCACTGGATAACCAAGTTCGTTAGCAGCCTTAAGCGCCTCCTCTACTGTGAATACAGTCTGTCCCTTAGCTCTTGGAATCTCTGTCTTTTCAAGTATTTCATCAAACAGCTCTCTATCCTCTGCAGCATCTACATCCTCTGCCTTAGTTCCAAGAATAGGTACTCCCATCTTCATAAGAGCTTCTGTAAGCTTAATAGCTGTCTGTCCACCAAACTGCACTACTGCACCATCCGGCTTCTCAAACTCAACAATACTCTCAACATCTTCTGCTGTAAGAGGCTCAAAGTAAAGCTTATCAGCAATATCGAAGTCTGTTGATACTGTTTCAGGGTTATTGTTGATAATGATAGTTTCATAACCCCTCTTTCTTAAATGACCATGTACAATGAACTGAACAGAAGTCAACTCAATACCCTGTCCGATTCTTATAGGACCCGAACCAAGTACAAGCACTTTCTTCTTATCATGAGTTTCTGTTGCTTCATTTTCACTGCCAAATACTGAATAGTAGTAAGGAGTTGAAGCTGCAAACTCAGCTGCACATGTATCAACCATCTTAAATGCAGCATGAATATTATACTTATCACGTAATTCCTTGATTTCTCTTTCTGTATGTCCTGTGAGTTCTCCAATAACATTATCTGGGAATTCTATTCTCTTAGCTTCTCTTAAGAGTTCTTCTGTAAGAGGACCCTTTCTTTAAAGAATTCTCCATCTCAACGATAATCTGAAGCTTATCTATAAACCATCTGTCAATCTTTGTTATGTCATGCATAACTGCTGGCTCTATACCTCTTCTTAAGCCTTCTGCTATCTTCCATATTCTTCTGTCATCAACTACAGCAAGATCTTCTAAGAGTTCCTCATCTGTAAATCCTGTAAAGTCGTATGACATAAGGCTGTCAACATGCTGTTCAAGTGAACGTATAGCCTTCATAAGACCACCCTCGAAGTTATCTGATATACTCATAACCTCACCAGTAGCCTTCATCTGTGTTGTAAGTGTTCTCTTAGCAGAGATAAACTTATCAAATGGAAGTCTAGGTATCTTAACTACACAGTAGTCAAGTGCTGGCTCAAAACTTGCATATGTCTTTCCTGTAACTGCGTTCTTAATCTCATCAAGTGTATAACCAAGTGCAATCTTAGCTGCAACCTTAGCAATAGGATAACCTGTTGCCTTAGAAGCAAGTGCTGAAGAACGGCTTACACGAGGGTTAACCTCGATAACACAGTACTCAAAGCTGTCTGGATGAAGTGCATACTGTACATTACATCCACCTGTGATACCAAGCTCATCTATAATGTTAAGGGCAGATGTTCTAAGCATCTGATATTCCTTATCTGAAAGTGTCTGTGAAGGAGCAACTACAATACTATCACCTGTATGCACACCAACAGGATCGATGTTCTCCATGTTACATATAGTTATGCATGTTCCGTTACTGTCACGCATTACCTCGTATTCGATTTCCTTCCAGCCAGCGATACATCTTTCTACAAGAACCTCTCCAACTCTTGAAAGTCTTAAACCATTCTCAAGAATCTCTCTTAATTCTTCTACGTTATGGGCGATACCACCACCGCTTCCACCAAGTGTGTAAGCAGGACGAAGAACTACAGGATAGCCAATCTTAGCTGCAAATGCTTCACCTGATGGAACATCATTAACAACTAATGATGGAGCACAAGGCTCACCTATCTTTTCCATAGTTTCCTTGAACATAAGTCTGTCTTCTGCCTTCTTGATAGTAAGTGCAGTTGTACCGATAAGCTGTACATTATGTTCTTCAAAGGAAGCCTGTTTCTGCTATCTCCATAGCAAGGTTAAGTCCAGCCTGTCCACCAAGTGTAGGTAAAATGCTGTCTGGCTTTTCCTTTAATATAATCTGCTTTAATGCCTCAACTGTAAGAGGTTCGATATATACTTCATCAGCAATATCCTTATCTGTCATGATTGTAGCTGGGTTAGAGTTAACGAGGCATACTTCTATTCCCTCTTCCTTAAGAGAACGGCAAGCCTGTGTACCTGCATAGTCAAATTCAGCAGCCTGACCAATGATAATAGGACCAGAACCGATAACCATTACTTTTTTTAGATTTTGTTTTTTGGCACTTAATTATTCCCCTTTCTGAAGCATTGCCCAAAATTGGTCAAATAAATATCTATTATCATCTGGACCTGGTGAAGCCTCTGGATGATATTGTACAGAGAAAATAGGTAATTGTGTATGACGAATACCTTCTACTGTACCATCGTTTACAGCTCTATGTGTTACTTCAAGTGGCAATCCTTTTAAAGATTCTTCATCTACAGCATAACCGTGGTTTTGAGATGTAATATGAACTCTACCAGTGAATAAGTTTTTAACTGGTTGGTTGGAACCACGATGACCGAATTTTAATTTATAAGTGTCTGCACCAAAAGCTAAGGATAATAACTGATGACCAAGACAAATACCAAATGTAGGTTTTTTACCTGCAATTTCACGTACTACTTCAATAATTTCTGGTAAATCTTTTGGATCCCCAGGGCCATTGGATAAGAAGATACCATCTGGATTTAAAGCCATGATTTCATCAGCTTTAGTATCAGCTGGAACGATTGTTAAATCACAACCAATGCCATGAAGAGAATCTAAAATATGTTGTTTTATACCAAAGTCCATAACTACAACATGTGGACCGCCTGGATTTTCCATTTTATAAGTTTTTGGTGTAGTAACAATTTTTACTACTTCTTTTGGAATTTCATTTTTCATTAAAGCGTCAATTTCTTCTTGAGTTGCAGTTTCAGGTACAAGAACACCTTTCATAGCACCTAAAGAACGAATATGACGAGTAACAGCACGAGTGTCTACATTATATAAGCAAGGAATATCTTGTGCTTTTAAGAATTCAGCTAATTCTTCTTCTTTTTGCCAGTTGCTACCAATATCACAAAGTTCGCCAATGATAAAACCATTGAAGAAACATTTACGAGATTGATTGAAATTTTTTTGCTGCACCATAGTTACCGATTAATGGGTAAGTGAGTGTAACGATTTGACTGCAATAAGATGGGTCAGTTAAAATTTCCTGATAACCTGTCATACCAGTATTGAATACAACTTCACCTAAAACAGGTCTTTCATCAAGCATATCGCCAAAAAAAAGCTGCTCCGTCTTCTAATACTAATTTGCCTTTCAAAAGAGCACCTCCAAATTATTAAGCTATAATTTCACCATTATCCATTACAATATTGCCTTCAACAATGGTCATAACGGCTTTACCTTTTAATGTACGACCTACAAATGGACTATGAGAACCTTTTGTGTAGAATTTTTCTTTTTCTACTGTCCATTCAAGTTCTGGGTCAAAAATAGTTATATCTGCCATAGCATTTTCTTCTAAGATACCACGTTTACCATCGAAGAATAATTTACCTGGCATATAACTCATTTTAGCTACAAGCTCATTTAAAGAAATTAAATCTTTATGATATAAATCTGTTAATAATACACCAAGTGCAGTTTCAAGACCTGGGAATCCACTTGGAGCAAATTTATATTCACGGTCTTTTTCTTCTTGAGCATGTGGTGAATGGTCTGTTGCAATGATATCAATAGTACCATCTTTTAATCCTTCAAGAGCTGCATTTACATCAGCTTGTCCACGAAGAGGTGGATTTACTTTTGTTGAAGAATCTGTTGGGTCTACCATTTCATCAGTCATAGTCAAATGATGAGGTGTTACTTCTGCTGTAACTCTCACACCACGTTTTTTAGCTTGACGAACCATATCAATTGCATTTTTAGAACTAATATGAGAGATATGCACCCATGCATCAGCATATTCAGCTAACAAAATTTCACGCATTACTGCGATATCTTCTGCTACTGTTGGTCTACCTTTCATACCAAGCATAGCAGAACGATGACCTTCATTCATTACACCTTCTGCTACAAGACTTGTTTCTTCTGCATGAGACATAATTGCTTTATCAAAAGTTCTTAAATAATCAAATGCATTAAGCATTAATTTGCAATTATTATCAAAATGACCATCATCAGAAAAAGCTACAGCACCAGCTTGTGCCATATCGCCGACTTCTGCTAATTCTTTTCCTTCTTGCCCTTTAGTGAGTGCACCAATAACTTCAATATGCATTACGCCTTCATCTTGAGCACGTTGTTTTAATCCATTACTAAGATTGCATTATCTACTACAGGTTTTGTATTTGGCATTGTTGCAACTGTTGTAAATCCGCCAGCAGCAGCAGCTTTTAGAGCCAGAAGCAAAAATCTTCTTTAGCTTCTTGACCAGGTTCACGAAGATGAGTGTGCATATCAATAAAACCTGGAGCTTACTACTTTGCCTTTAGCATCTATTACTTTTGCATCACTAGCTTCTAAATTTTCACCAATAGCTACGATTTTACCATTTTCTACAAGGACATCACTGACAGCATCAAAATCTTTGCCAGGATTTATAACTCGTCCACCTTTAATCAGTAATTTCATTGTCTTTTCCTCCTGTTAAAGTTAGAGTTAATAAAGCCATACGAACAGCAACACCATTTTGTACTTGGTCTTGAATTGCAGAATTTAAACCATAAGCAATTTCTGGAGAAATTTCCACACCTTTATTCATTGGACCTGGATGAAGAATTAATACATCTTTTTTAGCTAAAGCTAAACGTTCTTTATTCAAGCCAAAGATACGTGCATATTCACGAAGAGATGGGAATAAACCTGATTTCATACGTTCAAGTTGAATACGTAAAACATTAATTACATCAGCATCTTTAATTGCATCTTCCACACGGTCATGTACAAAAATGCCAGGTTCTTCAGCTAAATATCTTGGTAATAATGTTTTTGGACCTGCAAGATGAACTTCTATGCCCATTTTTCTCATACCCCAAATATCGCTACGAGCTACACGGCTATGAAGTATATCCCCAATAATAGCAACTTTTAAACCTTTTAAAGTTCCTTTATGTTGTCTAATTGTGAATAAATTCAACAATCCTTGAGATGGATGTGCATGTGCTCCGTCCCCTGCATTTATGATAACTGGGCTTACAACTTTAGTTGCATATTCAGCTGCACCTTCGGCACTATGACGCATGATAATAGCATCAACGCCCATATCTTCAAGTGTAAGTAGTGTATCGCGAAGACTTTCACCTTTAACAATACTACTTGTACTAGATGTAATATTCACTACATCTGCACTTAGATATTTGCCTGCTAATTCAAACGAAGTACGTGTTCTTGTACTTGGTTCATAAAATAAAGTAACAACTGATTTTCCTCTTAATGTTGGTAATTTTTTAATATCACGATGAATGATATTTTTCATTTCTTTTGCTGTGTCCAACACTAATTCGATTTCTTCCGGAGAAAAATATTCTAATCCAAGAATATTTTTACCACGTAATGAAACGCTGTTTCTACTCAACATAGTCACTCCTTCGCACTTTAAATGAAACCCAAAATCAAAAAAAGCCTTCCTATGCGAAGGCATAAGAAAGCTACTGATAGCGCAATATAAAGATATATAGTGCTCCCTTTCAACCTCGCTGGATTTTTTTAAAGGGCTATATTTTTATTACTCAAATACTATCATAAACTAGTAATCCTGTCAAATAAAAATGCCTGCATATCTTCTTTAATTATTATATCAGATATTTAAAAATATTTCTTATTTCTTATTAAAAATTAACTATATTTTATCAAAATACATTATATATATAATTTTCAAAAAATATTAATTGACAAATGCCATATAATAGTAGTATACTACATACAAGAAATGTAATAGGAGATGAAATTTATTACTAAATTACAACGTATTTCTTTAAAAGCACAAGTATATGAATATTTAAAGCAAGCTATAATAAATGGAGACCTAAAAGTTGGAGAAATTTATTCTGAACAGTATTTTGCTGATAAATTATCCATTTCTCGTACTCCTGTTCGTGAAGCCATTTTACAACTACAACATGAAAATATGGTAGAGGTAAAAGCAAATCGTGGAATTATTGTTAAACCTCTATTACTTGATGAAATAAAAAAAATTATTGAAACTAGATTAGCTATTGAAGGTTATAGTTCTTCTATTTTAGCAAAAAATCTTACAACAAAAGAAGGTAAAAATCTAATTTATTTATTAGAAGATAATTTATCAAAACAACAAGAAATTTTAACATCTTCTGATGCATATTATAAATTTATGAAATTAGATTTGGAATTTCATCATGCTATTGTTAATTTCACTAATAATAATTATTTTAGTGAAATCATTAAAATGTTAAGATCTAGATTAGAAATAGCTACTTTAAAATCATTACATGAAACTAATCGTTTAAATGATGCTCTAAATGAACATTATTTATTAGTTAATGATATTAAATCAGGTGATTCACAAAAAGCTTTTCAAGCATTTAAATTTCATATGCAAAAAAACATTAGAAATAATGGAACAGTGCTATGATACATGAAGCATCTGTAATCATAAAAAAAGTAGTATGTTACATATTATTTTTGTTACTAGTAGTATGCTACATGTAACATATAAAAATACAGGAGGATTAATTATGTTAAAAGTTGGTTTTATTGGTTTAGGAATTATGGGAAAACCTATGTGTATGAATTTATTAAAAGCAGGTATAAATTTAACGGTTTATGATATAAATCCAAAAGCAGTTGAAGTCTTGAAAGAAGCTGGAGCTAAAACAGCTTCATCTGCTAAGGAAATAGCTGAAAATAACAATGTAATTATTACTATGGTACCCAATGCTATTATTGTAAATTCTTTACTTTCTGATGAAAATGGTATTCTCAATGGATTACAAGAAAATTCTGTTGTTGTTGATATGAGTTCTGTATCCCCTGTTGATTCCAAAAAGTTTGCTAAAATGGTTGAAGAAAAAAATTTGTAAATTTTTAGACTCTCCTGTAAGTGGTGGCGAACCTGGTGCCATAAATGCTACATTAGCATTCATGATTGGTGGAGATGAAAATATTGTAGAAAAAATTCGTCCTATCTTAAATGCAATGGGTACTTCTATCACCGTTGTGGGTCCTAATGGTAGTGGTTCCGTTGCTAAATTAGCCAATCAAATCATGGTAAATTTAAACATTGCTGCTGTATCAGAAGCTTTAGTATTAGCTACCAAAGCAGGTGCTGATCCTCAAAAAGTATATGAAGCTGTACGAGGTGGTTTAGCTGGTAGTACAGTATTAGATGCAAAAGCGCCTATGATGATTTCTCGTAATTTCAAACCAGGTGGAACACTAGCTATTAATCTCAAAGATATCACTAATGTAATGGCCACTGCTGATGCTCTTGATGTTCCTTTAATCTTAACATCTCAATTAAAAGAAATTATGCATAGCCTAAAGGCTACAGGTCATATAATGGATGACCATAGTGGTATTGTTCAATTTTATGAACAAGCTTCTGGTGTAATTGTAAAATCTAACTAAAAAATTATAAAGAACAGGTATATTATTACCTGTTCTTTGTCAAAAATATAGGAGATATATTTCATGAATAAAGTATTAAAATCTGAATTATTAAAAAATATAAAACAAATAGATGAATCTATTGTAAATAAAACATTAGCTAAAGAGTTAACTACATTAAATAAAAAAATTATTGTTCTTGATGATGATCCTACTGGTGTTCAAACTATACATGATATATCTGTATACACAGATTGGTCAGCTCAAACCATTGCTGATGGCTTTGCTGTAAAAAAAATCCTATGTTCTTTATTTTAACTAATTCTCGTGCTTTTACTGCAGAATATACAAAAAAAGTACATCAGGATATTGCTGAACGAATTGTTAAAGAAAGTCAAAAAAACAAATAAAGATTTTATTATCATCAGTCGTAGTGATTCAACTCTACGTGGACATTATCCATTAAGAAACTGCTACACTCAAAGAAACTGTAGAAAAATTAACACATGAAAAATTCGATGGAGAAGTATTAATGCCATTTTTTAAAGAAGGCGGTCGTTTCACTATCAATAATATTCATTATGTACAAGAAGAAGATTATCTTGTACCTGCCGGTATGACAGAATTTGCTAAAGATAAAACATTTTATTACACTTCATCTACTCTTCCTGAATATATCGAAGAAAAAACTAATGGTAAATATAAAGCTAATGATACTACATGTGTTTCTTTAGATAGCTTACGTAATATGGATATAGATAAAATTACAGAACAATTAATGTCTGTATCCAACTTCAATAAAGTAGTTGTTAATGCAATTGATTATGTTGATGTAAAAGTTTTTGTAATAGCTCTCATTAAAGCTATTAATGCTGGGAAAAAATTTATTTTCCGTTCAGCAGCTGCATTAACTAAGGTAATAGGTGGTGTATCAGATAAATCTTTACTATCTCGAGAAGAACTTATCAATAATAATCATCATGGCGGGCTTATTATTATTGGTTCTCACGTAAAGAAAACAACAGCTCAATTTAATGAATTAAAAAAATGTTCTTGGATAAAATTCATTGAATTTAATCATTTATTAGTATTAGAACCAGAAAAATTAAACATTAAATTACAACGTATTATTTCAGAAGTAGAACAAACTATAAGCAAAGGACAAACTACAGTTGTCTATACTGGTAGAAAACGTTTTGATGTCGGTTCTGAAGAAGAATCATTAAAAGTATCAGTTAAAATATCTGAAGCAATTACTAGTATTGTAGATAAAATCACTGTACAGCCTAGTTTTATTATAGCTAAAGGCGGAATAACATCTAGTGATGTTGGCACTAAAGGATTACATGTAAAAAAAGCTAATGTATTAGGTCAAATAAAACCAGGTATTCCAGTATGGCAAACAGGTGCAGAAAGTAAATTCCCATATATGCCATATATTATTTTCCCTGGAAATGTAGGCACAGAAACCACACTTCGTGAAATTGTAGAAGATTTAGATAATCAAAAAATATAAGGATTGATATTTATGTTAATTAATCTACAAGAAATTTTATCAATGGCAGAAAAAACTAATTCTGCCATTGGTTCTTACAATGTTTATAACTTAGAAACTATCTTAGCAATAAAAGAAGCTGCAAATTTAACAAAACAACCTGCAATTATTGCTTTTGGTGAAAGTTATATTTCTCATTCTCCTATTAAAGTAATTTCTAATATAGTACATACATTATTTGAGGATTCCTCTATTCCTATAGCGTTGCATTTAGATCATGCTAAAGATTTTGATATAATCGCCCAAGCTATTGATTGTGGTTTTACCTCTGTTATGTATGATGGTTCTCGCCTACCATTAACTGAAAATATTGATAATACTAAAAAAATTATAGAATTAGCTCATTATAATAATGTTAGTGTTGAAGGTGAACTAGGTTACTTAAATAACGAAGATGGTAGTGGTCATATATCTCAAAACTACACAAGTATTGATGATGCTATTAATTATACACAATCAACACAAGTTGATGCTTTAGCTATCGCTATTGGTAATGCTCATGGTCTTTATAAATCCAAACCCAATTTAAATTTTAAACAATTAATTAAATTAAATCATGTAACACCATGTCCTCTCGTTTTACATGGCTCATCGGGAATTTCCAATAATGATTTAATAAAAGCTATTACATTAGGTATCAGAAAATTTAATATCAATACTGAAATCTCTACTACAGCTGTTCAAGCTACTAGAGAATTTTTAGCAAGTAATCCATTTGATATTAATCCTAATTTACGCTTTGAAAATGTATTAAAAAAATGCTCGTTTAGAAATGACTAATAAAATTATTGAATATATGAAAATATTTGCTAATAAGGAGGATATATCATGAAATATGATGTTACTATTACTGGTATTGGTGATTTTTTCCACTTCAATTATTACAATTACGTGAAAGTATGATTATTTTCGATAAAGATGTTCCTTATGAATACTTAGATATGGTTATTTCTCATACAAAATCAACTTTAAAAGATACCATAAAAATTGGAGATACTGTTATTATTGCAGATAAAGAATATACTATTACAGCTATTGGTGAAAATGCGCTATCTACACTAAAAGAACATGGTCATTGTACTTTTGTATTCAATGGTGCTGATGTAGTAGAACAACCCGGACAAATAGCATTATCTGGGCGTGGTATACCTCGTGTTATGGTCGGTGATAAAATAACTTTTGAATAAAAGGGGATAATTATGGATAATACATTATTTTTAATTGCTACATTAGTTTCTGCAATAATTCTTGTAATATTGCTTATTATGAAAGCACGTTTACATGCTTTTATCAGTTTAGTTATCGCTTGTTTTTATGTAGGAATTTTAACAGGTATGCCTCTTTTGAAAATTTGTTCTTCCATTGAAGCAGGAATGGGTAGTACTTTAGGTTTTCTTGCTACTGTACTTGGACTAGGTAGTATCCTTGGTAAAATGCTTGAAGAATCTGGCGGTGCTGAACGATTAGCTAGAACATTAATAAATACGTTAGGTAAAAAACGTGCAAACTGGGCAATGATGATCGTTGGTTTACTCACAGGTATTCCAGTTTTTTTTCAAGTAGGATTTGTTTTACTAATACCATTAGTTATAAGTGTGGCTAGAGCTACTGGTTTATCCATTGTTGCTATCGGTGTTCCTATGGGAGTTTCTTTGCAAATTGTTCATTGTATGTTACCACCCCATCCAGCAGCTATGGCTATAGCTGCTACTTTAAATGCTGATTTAGGTAAAGTAATTTTACTTGGTTTAGTTGCTTGCATACCTGCTGCTATTATTGCTGGTCCTTTTTACGCTAAAATATTAAGTAAAAATATAAAAACAGATTTAAAAGCATTAACAGAACCTGTCACACCTGTTCCTGATAGTGCATTACCAAAATTCGGTATTACTTTATTTACTATTCTATTACCAATGATTATTATGGTAGCTAAAACTATTTTTGATTTAACATCATTAAAAACATCATCTTATGCTGATATTGTAAATTTCATTGGTAATCCTATTACAGCATTATTAATATCTGCCTTTTTTGCTTATTGGTCCTTAGGTTTATGTCGTGGATTTAATAGAAATCAATTGTTAAAATTTACAGAACAATGTTTTGGTCCAGTAGCTGGTATTTTATTAGTTATTGGCGCAGGTGGTGCTTTTAATAAAGTTCTTTTAGATAGTGGTTTAGGTACTCAATTAGGAGATGTTTTAGCTAGTTTATCTTTAAGCCCATTGATTTTAGCTTGGTTTGTTGCTGCCATGATGCGTCTTTCAGTTGGCTCCGCTACTGTTGCTATGATGACTGCTACAGGAATTGTTTTACCAATTTTGCCACAATATCCAAATCTTGATCCAGCCCTAGTTGCTCTTGCTGTTGGTTCTGGTGCAATATGTTTCTCCACTGTAACAGATTCTGGCTTCTGGATTGTTAAAGAATACTT
>ENA-OQEL01000605-OQEL01000605.1-human-gut-metagenome-genome-assembly--contig:-NODE-605-length-12080-cov-3.720823_pt1 | contig 12080 bp, 9 predicted proteins | sample MGYA00242796_ERZ504637 | MGnify/ENA primary metagenome ERZ504637 (study PRJEB26092, sample SAMD00036306) | human gut metagenome | host: Homo sapiens | study: EMG produced TPA metagenomics assembly of... | reverse complement strand
TCCTGAAGGATGGACTGCCGTAGAACTGCCAAAGTTGCCTACCATCACTTCGGCAAACACATTTAATATCAAGGATTATGGTGCCTCGACATCTGCTGCAGACAACACCAAGGCTATCCAGAAAGCACTTGATGCTGTGCCTTCTACCGGTGGTATGGTCGTGATTCCTGCCGGTACATGGATGTTTGGTAGTACAGACCAGATGACAAGCACTACCGAGGTACTCAGCATCAAGTCTAAGACTGTGCTCCACCTTTGCGCAGGAGCGACTCTGAAACTCGTTGAATATGGTAAGGCACCTAACAACAAAACGCTCTTTATCGGTTGCAAGAACAAGAACCAGAGCGACATTGTTATAGAGGGCGAAGGTGAAACTTCTATCATCGATGGACAGGGTACCCGCTGGTGGAAAGCTCGCGACAACAAGGAGACTTTCAATCCTGGAGCCATGATCCGATTCGAGAAAGGCAGCCGATTCCTGATTCGCAATCTCAAGGTTCAGAATACTCCGGGTGTCAACATTACCTTGAGTAACAGCAATGGTGCCAACAATTGTACTGTTCATGATGTAACCATCTATAACCCTTCTTCAGAAACCAAGACTGAACAGCCTTCTCATAACACAGACGGTATCTCTATCTGGGGGCACCACATGAACATCTATAACTGCAACATCAGTACAGGTGATGATAACGTAGTTTGCGATGACAATGCACAGTATATCCATGTTTGGAACTGCGACTTTGGTACAGGACATGGTGCTTCTATCGGTAGTTTCACCAAAAACATCAAGCATGTATGGTTCGATAACATCACCATGAATGGTACAACTGCCGGTATCCGCATGAAGACGGGTATCAACAGCAATGGTACACTGCGTGGCGGTGGCGAGGAGGACTGGAAGTTCACCAACTTCACCATGACCAAGGTGAAGAACCCATTCTCTATCGACTGCTTCTACGACAAGAACTACACAGTGACCCTTGCCGTAGATAAGGCCAAACGCAAGAACTTTGGATAGCACAACCCCTACATACAATGGCATCCTGCTCCAGAACGTGAAGACAACAGATGTTTGCGATGGCAAAGCCATCTTCCTGATTGGGCGTCCTGAGAGCCACATCAAGAACGTGACTCTCGACAACGTGCAGATTTCAGCCAAGAAGGGCATCGATATCCGCTTCGTAGATAATCTCGTGTTCAAGAACAACTCTAAGATTACATGCCAGTCTGGCAAACTCTGGATTCGCCAGTACGATTCTACAGTAGACGACCAGTGTGATGCTACAGGGGCAGGTACAAATCCAAATCCCACTCCCAATCCAGGTGAGACAACAGAAGTAAGCTATATTCTGGATGCATCAACCAGCACTTCTTCAAGCACAGCTCCATCTCCATGGACGTTCAATAATGGTTGCAGCATAGAGAGCAGCAAAGATTATGCTACAGCTAAAAGCAATACCATCAAGTATAGCAAGGGCGTACAGTTTACCATCAACCTGCCTGAGAATATTACCATTACATCGGCTATATTTGCAGGATATGCCAATGATGACAACAAAACCTGCTATCTCGGCGAACTGAACGGAGCAACCTTTGCCAGCGACAAATACGTATTCCCTAGCCGTTCAACCCAAACGGATACGAGCACAAAGTTTGATATTACACTTGACACTCCTGTTACTGGCGTTCTTACCTTCACACCACAAGGGGCACAAGCCGCTTGGGTTATCACACTGAAAGGTGTAAAGGTAACAAGTTCAGGTATCAACAATGTTGTTTTAACCGCCAAGGTAAACAATAACAACATTTACGACCTCAGCGGTCGCATGGTAAAGCTCAATGCCAAGGCAGAAGACCTGCAAGGTCTCAAAAAATGGTATCTATATCTACAACAACAAGAAATACGTAGCTAAATAATTCATTTTAACATCGGTAACAATGAAAATAAAACTCGCATTCACTCCTGTGCATTCTCGCCACCATCGCATTGAGTTCTCCGCTCTCTGCACTGAGCGTGAATGCTCAGAAGGCGGTATCCAAGACATGGAATCCGAACCTGAAGAACGGAATGTACCGCAACCCGGTTATTGACGCCGACTACTCAGACCCTGACGTATGCCGTGTGGGCAATGACTACTATATGACCTCCTCTTCCTTCCAGTGTTTCCCGGGCCTTCAGATTCTGCACAGTACCGACCTGGTAAACTGGGAGATTATCGGTGCAGCCCTACTCGATAACTATCCGGTTTTGCCTGAATACCAGGGCACCGAACTGGATTGGCGCAAGAAGGTTCAGCATGGTAACTACGTGTGGGCACCCTCTATCCGCTACCATGACGGATGGTTCTATATCTACTGTGGCGATCCTGACCAGGGTCTCTTCATGACCAAGACACAAGATCCACGCGGTCCTTGGGAGCCTATCACCTGGGTGATGAAGGGAAAAGGTCTTATCGACTGCTGCCCTCTCTGGGATGAAGACGGCAAGGCTTATCTTTCGCATGGATGCGCCGGTTCAAGAGCCGGTATCAAGTCAGTACTCTTCGTAGCTCCGATGTCACCTGACGGCACCAAGGTTATCGGTCCTTCACGCATCGTATATGACGGTCATGAAGACCAGCCAACCATCGAGGGAACCAAATTCTACAAGCGCAACGGATATTATTATATCATGAGTCCTGCGGGCGGAGTAAAGTATGGCTGGCAGGTAGAACTGCGTTCCAAGAATCCATACGGTCCTTACGAGGAGTATGTGGGTATGGCACAGGGAAAGAACAAGAAGGTGAATGGTCCTCACCAGGGTGCATGGGTAGATACCCAGAACGGCGAAGACTGGTTCCTCCACTTCCAGGATAAGCACGCCTACGGACGTGTAGTTCATCTGCAACCAGCCAAATGGGTGAACGACTGGCTTGTCATCGGTGACGACAAGGATGGCGATGGCTGCGGAGATCCTGTTCAGCAATGGAAGAAGCCAAACCTGCCATCAAGCGGTAACTTCCAGCCTAAGGAATCGGATGATTTCAACAGCGTAGATTTAGGTCTGCAATGGCAGTGGAACGGTCCTTACAGTCAGTACTGGTACTTCTGTGATGCCAAGAACTCCAAGTTACGTCTCTATGGTGTGCAGCAGGCTGAAGATGTAAAGAACCTGTATGATTTGCCCAACCTCCTGCTCCAGAAACTCCCTACCGAGAACTTTACTGCTACTGCCAAGGTGAAGTTCATACCTAACCGCACCGAGGCTTACAAGGAAAATGATAAGGTACTGGGCGAAAGCGCCGGCATGATCATGCAAGGCATGGACTATGCGGCACTCAAGTTTGTTGATACCAAGGAAGAGGGGGTTGTATTGCAATATGTAACCTGCGAGAAGGCAGAGAAGGGAAAGGCTGAGAAGGTGGTAAAGCAAGTGGCCATCAAGACCAGCAAGCTGCCTCAACCTTACACCGTGAAGTATGCCGTAGATGATATTCCTTCTTCCCGCATCGCTACCCAGGATGTATGGCTCCGCGTGAAGGTTCATAGCGAAGGCATCGCCAACCAGATACAGGCTATCGCTGAATGGAGCTACAGTCTGGATGGTAAGAAATTCACCAAGATAGGCAATCCTTTCACTGTGCGTGAAGGCAAGTGGATTGGTGCCAAGCTCGGTTTCTTCAACACCCGCACAGCCAAGAAGAACGATGCTGCCTTCTTCGACGTAGACTGGATTCATTTCGAAAAATAACGCTTTCCAACTAACGTATTATTTCAGAGAATATTTTGGGGAAACAAAAAAATTCCCCCTCATTGCAAATCAATGCAGCGAGGGGGATTAATCATTATGAGTAATCTAAAAATTCTAATCTTTCTTTTCTTCTTTAGGCTCTGCCTTTGTTGTTTTCTTGGCAGGAGCTTTCTTGGCAGGAGCCTTCTTGGCTGCAGGCTTAGCTGCGGCCTTCTTGGCAGGAGCAGCCTTAGCAGGCTTCTCGCCATGTTGCTTCTCTGCCTCCTTCTCTATCTTTTCAATCTTAGCCTGAAGACGGACAATCTCCTTGTCCTTCATCTCAATCTCTTCATCCTGATTCTTGATGGTAGTAAGCAGGCTCTCAAGCTGATCGTTATCAACATCAGCAGGATAGAGGTCGTTTACTCGGGTGATGAAGTCGCCAAGAATGTTCATATAGTTAGTGAAAGCATCGAAAGGACTTGAATAGATACCTCTGTCAAGACCCACATTGCTTGGCTTGGTAGTCATGAAACGGAAGTTGTTACTTGCCTGCAGGTAATCCCAGTCCTGATTGATACGTGGATCGTTGGCGATACGTACACGGTCTGCCACACTGTAAAGCTTGTTGAAAGCCTCACGCTGCATCGGGTTACCCAACCATGAACTTACATCACGCTCCTCGTCTACCCAACTCAAGGTATCAGGCACATTCACCTCGCCTACCGACTTGATTTTCTTGCAGATTTCACTAGGTGTAGAGAAGGTGATGCCACGGTCCTTGGCACACTGAGGCAAAGCCTTCATAAACTCGAGGATGTTGCTTGACAGAGGCTGGGCAATACCAAGAGCAGAAAGCTCCATGAAGATATTGATAACCTGCTCCTCCTCTGGGAAGGCAGCAATCTGGTTCATATAGTTGTCGGCAAAGAGCGGATAACCGTCCCAATCACTGTTGCTGAAGCGCAGAGAGATATCATCGCTCAGGTTCACATCGCGCAAAAGGAGCTTCAACTTAGGGTTCAGGGCGCAATGGTAAACATAGTGAGGAGATTTCCAGCCGAGCACGTGCTTGGCACCCTCGGTGAGCATACCAATGAAACCCATGTTGGCAACATCGTTACCGATATCATCGCTGTAGATGAGCGAAGAGTTGCGCAATACGGTAGGTTTCTTTCCGAAATATTCCTCAATCTTAGTACACTGGCGCATCACCTCATCCTTGAAACTTGCCTCATTAACCAGAGAAGCAAGTCCGTGAGAGTAAGGCTCAGCCAGGAACTCTACACACCCCGTATTGTTGAGCTGCTGAAGCTTCTCCAGTACCTGAGGAGCATGAAGTTCCAACTGCTCCATACCCACACCCGAAAGCGAGAAAGCTACCTTGAAATACTTGCCGTTCTTTTCAATCATCTCCTGAAGGGCATTCAAGGCTGGCATATAAGAGCGCTCAGCAATCTCGTTGATGCTACGGTCGTTCTCGTAGTCATCATAGTAATAATGGTCGGTACCGATGTCAAAGAAGCGGTAGCGTTCAGATGGGTAATCTGATGTATCTCGAAATATAAACAAATTGTTTCATAAAATTTGAAATTTGAACGTTTAACTTGTAAGATGAGTAAAGCCTCAAAATTATTCATTCTTCACTCTTCACTTAACCTACTTCCACCCTAAGGTCTTGAGGTACAGGTCTTTGATGCGGGCACCCACTTTCTCCCAGGTAATCTGGTCTACTTCTTTCTTGCCTTCCTCTGAGAGATAATCGAAAAGACTCTCGTTGTGACAGATGCTGTAGATGGCATCGGCAAGGGCATGGATATCCCAGTAGTCTACCTTGATACAGTTGGACAGGATTTCTCCACATCCACTCTGCTTGGAGATAATGGTTGGTGTGCCGCACTGCATAGCTTCCAAAGGTGAGATACCGAACGGCTCGCTCACAGATGGCATCACGTAGACATCACTGTCTTTCAGACATTCGTAAACCTGTTTGCCGCGCATAAAGCCAGGGAAGTGGAACCGGTCGGCAATGCCTCTTTCGGCAGCGAGATAAATCATCTGATCCATCATATCGCCCGAACCTGCCATACAGAAACGCACATTGCGGGTACGGTGCAATACCATGTTGGCAGCCTCTACGAAATATTCAGGTCCCTTCTGCATGGTAAGACGTCCCAGGAAGGTTACTACCTTCTCCTTGCCCTTATGATTTGGGCGTGGAATATCCTGCCACTCCTGCTTCAATGGGTATACGGCATTGTGCATGGCGAAACACTTGCGTGGATCCTGGTGATACTGGTGAATCACCGTCTGGCGCGTCAGTTCGGATACACACATGATGCAGTCGGCATTATCCATACCGTCTTTCTCAATAGCATAAACGGTAGGGTTCACCTTTCCACGGCTACGGTCGAAATCAGTAGCATGAACGTGGATGCACAGTGGTTTGCCACTCACGCGCTTGGCATGAATTCCGGCAGGGAATGTAAGCCAGTCGTGAGCATGGATAATATCAAATTCTTCTGAACGGGCTACAACTCCGGCAATGATGCTATAGTTATTGATCTCGTCATGAAGATTTGACGGATAACCACCGGCAAATTCCATACAGCCGAGGTCATTTACATGCATATAGTTAAAATCGGCATAGATGTGGTCACGGTAGCGGAAATAATCGTCCGGATTCATGATATTGCCTACGCGCTGCTGCACATAGTCGTGATTTACATCTCGCCAGGCGATAGGCACACTGTTCATTGCCACAATCTTGCAGGCACTGCGGTCCTCATCACCGAAAGGATGAGGCAGACACAATGTGATATCAACATCGCCCTGGGCATGAAGTCCTTGGGAGATACCAAAGTTGGCAGTTGCCAAACCACCAAATACGTGAGGAGGATACTCCCATCCAAACATTAAAACTTTCATATAGCAGTCCTCCTATTATTAATATTGATATTTTTCAAGTAACTCGAGCGCACGCAGAATCTCAGCCACATTCATGGCGAAAGAGATGGCACCACGACCTGCGAAAGGAGGGTTTCCATCGAAGAGTTCGCTGATGGTACCGAGACAGTGGGAAGACATTTCGTTCTCATAACCTACCATCTGGCGTTCGATAAAGCTCAAACGGGTACGCTTATAGAGTTTCAGACTTGCCTCCATATAGAAGCCACCGAGCCAAGGCCATGCCGTACCCTGATGGTAAGCATAGTCGCGCTGGGTCTGCGGACCTACATAAACAGGATTATATCCACCACTCTTTGGCGAGAGTGAACGCAATCCCTTAGGAGTAAGGAGTTCGCGTGTACAGATATCAAGGACCTGCTTTTTCTGGTCTTGCGACAATGGAGAATAGTCAAAAGCCACTGCAAATATCATGTTCGGGCGAACGCTCCAGTCCATCATATTTCCATCAACATAATCGTAGAGATAGCCATATTCATTGAGGAAGGTATCGAGGAATGCCTGCTTGGTCTGCTCAGCCTGAGCCAGGAGTGTCTGCTGGCTGTCTTCTTCGGCAACTATTCCAGCGAGAGAAGCACAGAAGCACAAAGCGTTATACCACAAAGCATTAAACTCTACGATATATCCGGTACGTGGAACCACTGGTCTGCCGTTGGCAGTAGAGTTCATCCAGGTAACAGCCTTGTCCTTACCATCGGTATAGAGCAATCCGTTCTCTTCGAGCTTCAGGTTCGGATGCTTGTTATTCTGGATAAAGTTGATAACATCCTTGATAAACTGTCCATACTTCTTGAAGCATTCTTCCTTGCTGGTTTCCTTGGCATACTGCTGCAAAGCCCAGATAGCCCACAATGGCACGTCAGGCTGCTCTATCTCAGCAATATGAACGCTGACCGGCTTGCCTTCCATAAACTCGTAGTATCCCTTCATGGCAGTCTTCATCACCAGTTCGAAGTAGTCATCTTCCTCGATAGAGAGGGTGAGACCCGGAAGAGCGATGAATGTATCGCGGGCTCTGCACTTGAACCAAGGGTAACCTGCCAGGATGTAACGGTCATCGTTCTTTTCACGACGATGGAACTGATGAGCTGCATTGACCAGACAGTGGAAGAAATTGTCACGAGGCGAACGCTCATCCACTTCCTTGTCGAAGAGCTTCTTCAGGCTGACCGCCTTGATTTCTGATGTAGAAGCAGCAAAGACGATGGTTTCGCCTTTCTTGATATCCATTTCAAAATAGCCAGGAACATAGAGGTCTTCGTTAGAAGCATAACCTCTCTCCTGCTCCTTTGGATATTCCACGCCACGATACCAATCTGGACGGAATTTAAACTCGTTCTTCTTGGAGAACTGCATGTAGAGATCAGGATAACCTGCATACATACAGGTCTTGATGCCATGATCTACCTCAGCATAATCACGAGATGCGGTAGCATTCTCATGAGTAAACTGACGGACACTGCGGAAAGCCAGAAAAGGACGGAAACGAAGGGTTGTAGCCGAATGACCGTCTACCAGCGTATAGCGAATCAGAATGCGATTCTCATAATGCTGGAATACAACTTCCTTTTTCAGGATAACACCACCTACGCGATAAAGGGTAGTTGGCACTTTATCACAATCAAACTCACGAATGTACTTGTGGCCCTTCGGACTGTAGTTGTTGCCCTGGTACTTGTGCAAGCCGAGGTTAAACTCTGCTCCATGCTGAATCACCGTAACATCCAGCGAACTCAAGAGCACATGATTCTCATCGTCCAGTTCAGGAACCGGCACGACAAGTAATCCGTGATACTTGCGGGTATTACAGTCTACAATCGTAGAGCACGAATATGCACCCGATCGATTTGTCCTCAACAACTCCTTAGGCAACGACTCTTGAAGATTCGTCATAAGGGCCTTTTCGAATTTTAGATAACTCATAGATCTACATTAAGGTTCTAAATTTTTGTTGACTAAATTAATTGCTTTCAAAGGTAACACTTTTTTGTGGTATAACAAAGTTTTTTGTATGCCATTTTTAGAAAAATTGCCTTTTTATGTTTTAAAACATATTTTTAGACAAAAATGCTTGATTATTTCGAGAAAAAGCATTACTTTTGCACTCAGTTTTCAGTTTAAAAGATTTGTACACATGGCAGCTAGAGAAAAATACGATAAAGAAAATATAGCAATGCTGATTGCTAAGCTATGGGGAGGCATCACTGATGACCAGTTCGATTTACTGAAAGAACATCTGGAAATCAAGAAGTATAAGAAGAACGAAATCATCTACAAGAACGAGGGTACTCCCGAATATGCACTATGTCTCATAGCGGGAAAAGTGAAGATATACAAAGAAGGTATCGGTGGCAAGAGCCAGATTATCCGTGTTATCAAACCGATTGAATTTTTTGGTTTCAGAGCCTATTTTGCAGATGAGATATACAAGACGGCAGCCATGTCGCTGGAAAACTGCGTCGTTGCCCAGTTCCCGCTGGCAGTTCTCATGAAACTGATCTCCAAGAGTTTCAACATCGGCTTCTTCTTTATCAAATATCTCAGTGTGGAAATAGGTAAATCGGACGACCGTACCGTGAACCTCACCCAGAAACATATCCGTGCCCGACTTGCCGAGGGACTGATATTTCTGAAAGACTCTTATGGGTTAGAAAAAGACGGAAAAACTCTTGACATCCGATTGAGTCGTGAAGATCTGGCAAATCTCTGTAATATGACAACGAGCAATGCCATCCGTACGCTCTCAGCATTTACGGCAGAAGAACTCATCAATACTGAAGGAAGGAAAATCAAAATCTTAAAGGAAGAAGAAATCATAAAAATAGCAGAACTCGGATAAAGTTCTGCTATTTTTTATTTATATGTTTTACATTATACGTTTTTCTTGATACATTTCCCTTATTACGGGCATACTGGTTATACGGGTATCAGGAAGTTGATAACCTCCTGAATTACAGTAATTTGAAATGGGCCTACCGGTGTATTCATCAATCTGCCATCAATACCTATCAGGGCATGCTGGGCATCGAGCACCTCTACCTCTCGGGTACGGTAAGGATGCACACTTTTATGGTTGAGGAACTTACCTTTCACAAAAAGATAGATTCCCTCGAAGAGCTGGGTTGTCTTAGGATGAGATACCACCGACACATCGAGCAGTCCGTTATATGGCACAGCATTCGGAGTCTGTCCATATCCTGTTCCATTGCCTATACACATCGTCATCACTCTACGCTTGATAACATCCGAATTGATTTTCACATGCATCTTATAGTCCAGACGCTGCAATATCATCAGGATGAAGGAACAGAGAAACGACAGGGTACGTGAACCGAAGATATGATGGGTTTTTCGTCTCAGGTTCATAATGGCAGCGATGAATCCGATATTGATACAGTTGAGGAAATAGCGACGGCATTTCTCCCCCTTCTTGTTCACATAGCGGATACAACCGAGGTCAATCTTCCTGATACGACGTTTTTTCAGCGACGCCACCGTCTTCTCGATATCGCTGTCGCTGAATCCCCAGAAGTGGGCAAAGTCGTTCATCAGTCCGTTAGGAATTACACCCAGTGCCACCTCTTCTCTTTCTTTCGGATCTATCTGCATCAGACAGTTTACGGCATCATTGAGCGCAGAATCTCCACCAACGATGACAATGGTCTTATAGCCATTGTTGATAAACATTCTGATGAGCCTTTCTACGCTCTTCTGATTCTCGCTCTGCACAAAGTCGTAATCCACGCCCTGCTGCTTGAGCACCTTCTCTATTTTTTTCCCAGCGCTTGTTACTTCGCCAGCCTCCTCTAGGGCAATAAAGCAGCCCCCATTTATTCTCGTTTACCATTGTCTCTTCTTTGTAATTTGAAAGTTGTAGAAATATTACTTCCGCCTAGCCACCGTTGCATCCGATTCCATCGGATGCCAGCCCAAGCCAGATTCCAGGCTGCAGCCTAGCTCCTCATCAGCTCCAAAACCGTCTCCACCTTTTTCTCCATTGGCTGCAATGCATCTACCCAATGGATAGTAAAGCCTCTGCGCTCCATACCTCTGAACCACGTCATCTGCCTTTTGGCAAACTGATGGATTGCTATTTCCAGACCGCGATACATCTCATCGTATGAAGTCTTACCGATCACATATTCTGTAATAAACTTATATTCCAAACCATAATAGATGAGATTTTCAGCAGGAATACCACGATCTAGCAGTCCCTTGATTTCATCTACCATTCCCTCATCCAATCGCTGTTTTAAGTCTACGTGAAAATTTTCTACCCTTCTTGCGTCCCGGTCTATGCTGACACCTATAATCAGCGAATCAACGGCAGGGAGTTCACGTTCAGGCATCGGATACTCCAGATTATAGCTTTCAATCTCTATCGCCCGGATAGCTCGCTGTGCTGTATCCACGTCTGTGCGATTGTGCATATTAGAACCAGTTTTCGCCTTCAGCTCTTTCAGTATCCGCGTAAGTTCCTCTAAACTCTTATGAGCCAATGACTCACGGAGTTCCGGGTTCTGCGGAACAGGTGAGAGATGATAACCTTTCAGCACCGACTCAATATAGAGTCCTGTACCTCCACATAATATCGGAAATGCCCCTCTCTTCTGAATATCCTGATAGGCATCATAAAAATCCTGCTGATATTCAAAGAGATTATATTTCGTACCAGGCTCACAGATGTCAATGAGGTGATAAGGTATCTGCTTGCCATGGATGGTATAGTCAGCCAGATCCTTACCCGTACCTATATCCATGCCGCAATATACCTGGCGGCTGTCAGCACTAATGACTTCAGCGCCCTTGGCAGGGGTACCCGACAAATGGGCACCCAGGCTATTAATCCTGGCTGCAAGAGCGGCAGCAAGACTCGTCTTACCACTCGCCGTAGGTCCCAATATGGTTATCATCGAATATTTCATGCCGCAAAGTTAAATGAAATTATTGAGAAAACAAAATAAAATGAAAAGAAATTCTCACTTATAAAAACAAAAAGCCGTCCAGCATTGAAAAAATGCTGGACGGCCATATACTTAATCGTTAAGAGACAACGAATTAACCGTTGTGCTTCTTCATGATCTTGATCAACTCAACAACCTTGTGTGAGTAACCAATCTCGTTGTCATACCAAGAAACAACCTTAACGAAGTTGTCTGTCAAGTAAACACCTGCGTTAGCGTCGAAGATAGATGTCAAAGCGCAACCCAAGAAGTCAGAAGAAACAACAGCATCCTCTGTGTAACCGAGTACACCCTTCAACTCACCCTCAGAAGCAGCCTTCATAGCAGCGCAGATAGCCTCCTTAGAAGCAGCCTTCTTCAAGTTAACTGTCAAGTCAACAACAGATACGTCCAAAGTAGGAACACGCATAGAGATACCTGTCAACTTACCATTCAAC
>ENA-OQEL01000603-OQEL01000603.1-human-gut-metagenome-genome-assembly--contig:-NODE-603-length-12107-cov-3.317279_pt1 | contig 12107 bp, 14 predicted proteins | sample MGYA00242796_ERZ504637 | MGnify/ENA primary metagenome ERZ504637 (study PRJEB26092, sample SAMD00036306) | human gut metagenome | host: Homo sapiens | study: EMG produced TPA metagenomics assembly of... | reverse complement strand
CAATTCGGATAATTCCAAGTTTCGGCATCACTTGATGCTCTTTTAATGTTTTTACTTTTTCTTCAATCTCCTCATTCAATGAAGCAGTTACTTCTTTACCTAACAGTATCTGTGCCATTTTACGATTCTCCTTTTTCATTACCGTGACTTAACGAATCTCATTGCATACGTTTTCAAATATTTCATCTGCCTTCTTCTCATAAGTTTTTCTGAGACTGTCTGTCTCATCATTCAACTGTTGAGCTAATACACAATCTTTCATAGATTTTGTGTTAATATAAATGTTCAATGACGCGCCCTGCAGTGCAGACTTCAAAAGTGTTGCTCCGACTCCTGCATCACTAAGTGCAATCCGGCTTCCTTTTTCAGCAAACTCTTTCATCAGGTCTAATCCTCTTGCACAGGTTTTCATAATTTCAAGCGGTACTTCACATGCATTCTTTTAAACACAACTGCCATAACTTCTTCCTTTTTTGGCAAGTTCTTCCGGCGTACTCTTTGGCAGACTGTACGCTTTTGCTTAATGGTTCAAAGACCTCGGCATCTTTTGCCACAAGTTTCAAAGAAGCCGCTTTGTAATTTCATCTTGCTTCATTTTTTTACAACGGATAATATCTCTTCTACATCTGCATAATGCTTCTTACCGACAGTAAGACTTCCCACCATATTGCCGAGTGCCACTCCGATTGCTCCAACTAAAGCAGACGCTCCGCCGCCTCCCGGAATCGGGGCACTGCTTGCAAGGACATCAATAAAATCCTTGCATGAGTTTTCTGTAAAATCTATCTGTTTATGTATGTCCAAAGCACATTCCTTAAGCCGCTGCTCCATCGCAGCTGCATTTTTTTCAAAGAATGCACCTCCCATTTCAACTATCATTTTCTTTATTTTTCATCAGATACCCTGCCGCAAAGCACAGTCCCCCACACAGCCTTCCAGCCCTCCTCTCCACTTTTACAGCTCCTGTTTGAAAGCACTTCTCCCATTCTCCTGCAGCCCTCATTAAACACCTCGCTCTTTCCTCTTATGCTGTTAAAAAACTGTGGTGCCTTCATTCTTTCTCCTGCCAGATAAAATGCCCCCTTTTCAAGCAAAAGCATAAAATCATACAGCATCACTATATCTGCCTTTTTTCTTTTGCTGTAATCGTTTATCAGCCCCGATACCGCAAACAGTACTGTACAAAAGCCTGTAAGCTTCATCATAAATGCTATAGCGCCTCACCCCTTTTTCATCATGGTCTATAAACACAAACCGTTCTATGGCATGTGGCAGAATTTTTCTTCGCAGATCATCTGCATTAGTGCCATGCACACTGCCAAGTATCCTTATTCCACAACTCACAAGCTGGTTTAGTGCCTCGATATCACCTTCTCCTCCCAGCTCATCCACCGCAATCACATCCGGTGACATAGAGCGCAAAAGCATCCTCATGCCAAGTGACTTCGGACAGTTATCCAGCACATCACTGGAATTGCCTATATCGTTTTGAGCCACTCCCAAGTAGCACGCTGCTATCTCCGAGCGCTCATCAACCACCGACACCTTAAGTGCATTTTTTCCGTCACAGCCATCTGAAAGTATCCTTATGCAGTCTCTTAAAAATGTTGTTTTTCCTTCTCCCGGCCGTGATATAACCAATGTATTGTAAATGCTGTTTTCATCTCGGATATAAGGCATCAGTGGCATTGCAACGTCCCTTATCTGATGGGCAATTCTGATATTTAAGGACGCTATCTCACTGACTGCTGTAACCTTTCCTCCATCGCAGCCCATCTGCCCTGCAATTCCCACACGATGACCTCCCTCCACTGTAAAATAGCCTGCTGCAAGCTGCGGTGCTATCGCGTGGAATGAATATCCACTCAGATAATTTATCATCTCCTCAATATCGCTATGTGAGATATACACTCCGGCTCTACATCCTCCCGCAAACATATACTGCACCTGCTTTCCGGCGCGCACCCTGATTTCCTCCAGACCACACGGCATGTACGCTTCTGCCTCAGCCTTCATCTTTTGTGGCAGATAATCAATTATATCCATATTTTTCACTCCTTATCGCCACTTCGATGGCAGGTCGGGATAGGGCTCACGCGTGTGGCTGCAGTGTCGCAGAAGCGTATAGCGGAGCTATTTAGAGTCTGTTAAATTATGCTTTGAAGCACAGAAATGCCGAGGCATGGACGCCGAGGCAAGGAGATATCGAGCCCGGACGGCGAGTATCGACGGTTTCGTCAGGCATAGAAGTACTTACTGCATAATTTATACAGAGTCTTAATAGTGCAGCGTAGCTTCTGCGACACTGCAGCCACACGCGTGAGCCCCATCCCGACCTGCCACCGACAGTTATTCAAATAAAAAAATGGACACAGACGATTCTGATAAATCATCTATGTCCTATTTATATTACATGTCCAATTGTTTTAGAACGTGAAAATTATTATTTTTTACATCCTGTCAGGAGCTGAGAATCCAAGCATATCTATACAAGCCTCAAGTATCTCCTTTGTGAGCACAAGCAGCGAAATATATGACTTCTTAAGCTCTTCATTCTCCTCAGAAAGAATCTTTGTGTCATGGTAGAAGCCGTTGAATGCGTTGGCAAGCTCGTAGATGTATGCGCATATCTTGTGCGGTGCAGACTCCTCGTATGCACTCTCAATTGTAGCATTGAACTTTGCCAGAGAGAGCATGAGATTCTTCTGTCCGGCATTGACTGCCGGCATGATTGCATCCTTCAGTGCGCTGATGTCGCCACCCTTTGCCTCATACTTTGAGAGGATTGACTTGATACGCACGATTGTATAAAGGATATATGGACCTGTGTTACCCTCAAAGGATGTGAATCTGTCGATATCAAAGATGTAATCCTTGCTCGCCTGATTAGACAAATCACCATACTTGACTGCTGCAAGCGCTACAGTTTTGGCTGTCTGCTCAGCCTCCGCCTCGTCAATATTTAAGTTCTCTTTTTCCTTCTGGTTTTCCTTAATCTTATTGAGCATCTCATCGTCAATTTCCTTGAGGAGGTACTCAAGACGCATTACTCCACCGTCTCTTGTCTTGAAAGGCTTGCCGTCCTTACCGTTCATGGTTCCAAAGCCGATATGTACAAGCTCTGTAGTATCAGGTACTATACCTGTCTTTCTTGCACAGCGGAACACCTGGATAAAGTGCATTGACTGACGCGCGTCTGCCAGATAAATCACACGGTCAGGGTTGTTCTCCTTCATACGCATAACAAGTGTTGCAAGGTCTGTAGTACTGTAAAGTGAGGCTCCGTCAGACTTTAGGATGATACATGGCGGAATCTCCTTTGTATCTGTATCCTCTTTCACATCCACAACCAAAGCGCCCTCACTCATATGTGCAAAGCCCTTTTCCTTCATCATTTCAACCATCCCAGGTACATATGGCTGTGCATCCGACTCGCCCTTCCACAGCTCAAAATGAACATTCAGATTCTCATAATTTCTCTTAAGATCTGTTACAGAGACATTCATGATGTGTGAAAGCAGTGCCTGATAGCCTCTCCTGCCTCCCTGAAGCTCTTTTGTGGCAAGAAGTGCTGCTTCCTTGAAGCTCTCATCTGATTTTGACTTGCCGCTGGCTGTCGGATATATATCCTCAAGCTCAGATATGGTAAACGGTGCCTCCTTCGGGTACTCTCCTGTATAGCTCTCATCAAAATAAACGAGTTCAGGCTTTCTCTCGCGAAGCTCTGTGATGATAAGTCCCATCTGAAGTCCCCAGTCACCGAGATGCACATCACCAATCACATTGTGTCCCATGAACTTTGCGATACGCTTAACGCTCTCTCCGATTACTGCTGAACGAAGGTGTCCTACATGAAGAGGCTTTGCGACGTTTGGTCCGCCGTAATCCACTACTATGGTGAGTGGCTTTTTAGCCTTCTCCAAGCCGTATCTGCCCTCGTCATCCTTCATATCGTTCATATATTTTGCCAGAAAAGCGGTATCCATTTTGATATTAAGAAATCCCGGCTTTACTGATTCTACTGACTCAAACATCTCATCTGACTCAAGGAGCGCCGCTACCTTGTCCGAGATCATAAATGGTGCACACTTATACTCTTTTGCTGCTGCCATTGCTCCGTTGCACTGGAACTCACAAAGGTCCGGTCTGTTTGAAAGTGTAACCTTTCCGTACTTCTCGTCATATCCTGCACTGACGAATGCCTTTGTCACTTCCTCTGATATCAAATTAATCAGTTTTTTCATTGTATTCCTCCTGATATATAGCTGTTTTGCGTCAAACAGCGAATATATTTATATTAGCACACAAATGAATTGCTTTCAATATCAACCGTCATTTTTGCCTTCTGAGTAAATATTAACCGGCAACGCAACCTTGCATTTGCACCCCCAAAGGAGTATGATTTCATATGAAAATTTAAAGGAGGTCTTATCAATGAAGATAAAAACTAAACAAATAACCGTCACTGCAATTATGCTGGCAATCTGCCTTGTCAGCCAGTTCTTTAAGAACTTAAGCGTATACATCACAGGTCCGATCATTAATGCAGCTTTAATACTTACCGTACTCTATGCCGGAATGGCATGTGGCATTATCCTAAGCATTATCACACCTGTCACATCATTTTTCATCACAGGAAGTCCTGTTATGGCGGCTATCCCTGCGATGTTTCCATGTATCATGATAGGAAATATCATTCTCGTAGTATGTGTGGGACTGCTTCGCAAAAAATGCGGTAAAGCTGCCGGTTTTCCCGTATCAATTGCAATAGGTGCCATACTAAAGGCTCTTTTCATGGGAATAGCCATTGCACTTATCATTCTACCTGCATTTCTGCCTGCTCCAATGCACAAGATGCTGCCGGTATTACAGCTTCAGTTTTCAGTGACACAGCTTATCACCGCTGTTATCGGAGGTGTATATGCAGTCATAATTGCGGCTGTGCTTCAAAAAAACTTCTTTAGCACAGGCAGACTAAATATTCAATTATCTGCTTATGCTTCCAGATAGCCGTGCATATTTTTAAGCGCATTTTTCTCAAGCCTTGATACCTGTGCCTGAGAGATATTTATCTCCTCTGCCACCTCTATCTGTGTCTTGCCCTCGAAAAAACGCAGCTTAATAATCTGTCTCGCTCTATCATCAAGCAGCTTTAAGGCATCGTCGAGAACCAGATTTTTTACCCATGCTTCCTCTTTGTTTTTTTTGTCCGATATCTGATCCATCACATAAAGTGTATCACCACCGTCAGTATATACAGGATCAAAGAGGGAAAGCGGTGTCTGGATTGCATCAAGTGCGTATAGTATATCGTTTTCAGGGATACCGCAATCCTTTGATATTTCCGCTAAGGACGGATCATGCACCAGCTTTCTCGATAGCTTTTCCTTTGATTTAATAGCCTGATAAGCTGTATCCCTGAGGGAACGTGGAATGCGGTATGCACTGTTGTCACGCAGATACCGTCTCACCTCACCGATAATCATCGGAACAGCATAGGTGGAAAACTTAACACCTATAGTCGGATCAAAATTATCAATTGATTTCATAAGTCCGATACATCCTATTTGAAATAAATCATCCATATTTTCATTATGGTTTGAAAACCTTCTGATTACCGAAAGCACCAGCCTTAAATTTCCACGAATATATTTTTCTCTTGCAGCCTTATCTCCCTTTTTTATTTTCTCAAACAGTTCTTCTTTTTCATCATCCTTAAGTACCGGCAGTTTTGATGTGGTCACTCCACATATATCAACCTTATATACAGACATGGGAATCCTCCGGATAAATTTCTTTATCTAAAGCATTCCCATTTACAGTAATTTTATTCAATTAATCCGCGTATATAATTCTACAGCACTGCCGCTATTTTTATATCCTTTTCATCCTTAAGTACCAGCACACTGTTGTCTTCAAGCAATGTAACTGTAGGCCTTGAATACTTCTCCGTCACAAAAATTATTTTGGCCTTTTTGCCGTTTGTCAAAAGCACCGTGCTTCCGATATATGAGCTTGCAATCTTCTTCAAAAACATCCCTATATACTTCGGATGATACTTTGATATGCCATCATACTCAAAATCTGCTATCACATCAAACGGACACATCCCATCACGGTAACAGCGCTTTGATGTCATTGCATCGTAGACATCAGCTATCGTAATAATAGCTGATATATCATCGATTTTATCTGCTGTATATCCAAACGGATATCCTGAGCCGTCAAACTTCTCATGATGTAAAAGTGCCGCACGCTTCGTGCTTTCAAGAATCTTGAAATTATTAAGTATCTCATAACCATATACCGTGTGCTTCTTTATCACCTCAAACTCTTCCTTTGTGAGCTTTCCCGGCTTCAATAATATCTCATCCGGTATCTTAAACTTGCCTATGTCGTGCAACAGACCTGCCATGGAAATCTCATCCAGCTTTTCTGTATCAAGCCCTGCCCACACACCAATGAGACGTGCAATAATTGATACATTCATGGAATGCGCCATAGTAGATACATCTGTCTGCTTTAATACCTGAAGTGCATCAAAGAGCTCATATGAAGTCTCAAACCTGTCAAAAATCTCTACCGAGTCCCTGATGAGCGTATTCTTATCCGGGATGATATTCCTGTATAGTATGTCATTCATATATTCATGCAGGTTATCGATGGAATCACGATATTTTTCCTTAATGATGGCATATTTTTTATTCCATTCTTCTTTTTCCTGTGCTGAGCTTCCCTCAACATAAACCGAAGCTATATTGTAGAATCCAAACTTTGCTATATCAAATGCCGATACAGCCTGATGTCTTTTAAGGATAAGCTGTCCCTTTGGCGAAAACACATCTACTGCCGTAGTCATTCCCTCTTTTAGTTCATTAACCTTTATTTCTCTCATAATACTGTTTCCCTCTTGTCATTTATCTTCTCACTTGCACTCATTATACCACAATCTCTCTAAATGGGCACTGATTTTATGTACTTCTTGACATTCAAAGCATTTTTGTTAACATAGCAAGGCGAAAATAAATGCGTCAGTTCGAAACCTTCCTGACGTAAAACAAAACTAAAGGAGAACTAAATATGAGAAACAAAAAAGTATTATTTGCAGTACAGGCAGCTATGATTGCAGCACTCTATGTTGTGCTCACGTATATCACCAATCTGCTTGGTCTCGCATCAGGCACCATTCAGGTACGCTTTTCTGAAGCGCTTTGCATCCTTCCGGTTTTCACACCGGCAGCCATTCCGGGTCTTTTCATCGGATGTCTGATTTCCAATCTTATCACAGGCGGCATCATCTGGGATATCATCTTCGGAAGTATCGCTACACTGCTCGGTGCACTTGGCACTTACTTCCTCAGAAAAAAGAAGTTTGTATACACGCTTCCACCTGTCATCGCCAACATTATTATCGTGCCACTCGTGCTCAGATACGGATATGGTTTTACAACTATATACAAGGGTGTTGATATCTCTCTTCTTTTCAATGCAGTTACTGTCGGAATCGGTGAGATTATCTCAATCTGTGTACTTGGAAGCCTGTTAAAAGGAATACTTTCGAAATACAGAAATGTCATTTTCAAGCAGGACGAGGCGTAGTTACATACATAGCACTTTCAATAAGCTGCGCGTCATAAAATAAAAAAGGGGCTGTAAAATAAGTCCCTAATATAAGAAACGCCAACTCCGGCAAATGTCGGTTTTGGCGTTTCTTTGTATTAACTTTTCTATTTCTAAGCAAGTATGCATCTTTTGCAAAGTTTACAGCACGATACGGATTCTCATGATACTTTTTGTCCGTCGTTTCTTTTTTGTACATGGTAAATTTCATGTATTTTTCCATGCCGTGTTCTTCACAATAAAGATAATTATTGTAAGAACCGTATCCGGCATCAGCAACCGGATATTTCGGATAGTGACCATATGTGCGATTGAATTTTTCCATCAAAGGCACAAAGCATTCCATATCGGATGCATATGGTTTTACGTCGATTACAGCTATGTATTCATCACAGATGGCTGCCTGTAGGTTGTATGCCGGAAGTAGCTGATCGTTTCCCATGTAATCACGCTTTAAACGCATGAAAGTTGCATCATGATCTGTTTTGGAATAACTGTTTCTTTCTTCTCCACAGGTCTCGATGTGATATGCATAGGATTTCAAACGTTCCAGATATTCATGCAATTCTTCGTATTGTTTTTTGTCGAATGCTTTTTCTACGACCACGTCCGGAAACTGAAAGAAGTTTCATCCAGTCCGGTTGTTTCTTTGTACATCGTAAGTAATTCAGAGACATAATCAACCGCATACGCTTCACGCTTTTCAAATTTTATTCCGAGATATCCAAGTACTTCCTGATTCATAGCATCAATCAAGAGTGAAATCTTGTCAAAGACTTTCTGCCGGTTTTTCACACACGATTTTTTTTCCATACCCAGGTATATCGATTGGCATTTGCCTCAATTTTTGTCCCGTCAATGTATGTATGCTGCAGATCCACGTGATCTTTGGCAAAAAATATATGAATTAATGTCTTCAAATATCTGCTCGATAGAATCGGTTAGTTCGTTTCGGATTAAGTTTCCAAATGTAGCAAAAGAAGGAGTTTTCATGCCATCAAGAAGATACATGTAACGAATGTCATTACGGCAGAGCTTTTTCTATTTCTCGTAAGGAGCAGATGCCATTTTCCATAAAGGCAAAAGTATTACTTTAAGGAGTTTTTGAGCATCACATCTTGGGTGACCTGTTTTATAGCCTTTCTCTACAAAATATCTAGATAGGTCAATGTGATCCATAACCTCACAAAAAGTGTATACCGGATCGGAAATATCGATCAATTTTTCGATTTCTAATGGTAATTTCAGCTGACGCATAGTATAATTACCATTGGTATTATTATTTAGTAGCATAATTAATTATACCAAAAAATCGCTCAGACCTCACGGTCTGGGCGATTTTCTGTCAGGGGGAGTTTTTTTACAGCCCCTTTTGTTTTTACCAGACCTAATGCAGCTGTCAGTTAATTTTTGTAAGTTATTCCTCCCTAAATTTCCATAGCATCTACCATTATACTTATTTCTCTCTTGCCTGTATCCTGATTTGCATTTGCCACAAACTCATAAACCGGACGATAATATCCCTTCGAATCCGGTGTGTAACTTATCTTCACTGATTTTACAACTAAATCAGATAATTGTTCATCTTTATCATAATCCGGGAAATAAAATTTTCCTGCACATAGCCTGTCATAAGCCTCTTTTTCTGAAATAACATCTACCTTTTTATAAGGCGTATATTTTATCATGGAGTCTCTGAAATTTGCAATTTTACCTGACGAATTAATACAACATTCTATCGTTCCCTTATAATACAAGCCATCGTCAAGAATTTCTCCATCGTTTGTAAACCTATAGTTTCCTGCATCATATTCCTCGATTGGTGCAAAAACTGCGTTTTCGGGAATAACCACTCCTAGATTTTCCAGCTTTTCTCTGACAAATTCCTCTGAAAGTCCAGCGTCAGCATACGAATTTTCATCATCTATATTTGAAAAATCCGTGAAACTTACTGTTGGTCCTTCGTAATCGCACCAGATACTCAGGTTACTGCCCTCATCATCAAGGCTGGTACTGTAAAAAATAATAGTATCATCATATATGTCTGTTTTTGAGTCATCTATTAAAACACCATACTTTGAAAAGTACCCGTCGGCAAGCTCCCTCGCCTCATCTTCTGTAGCCCTGTGAATTGTGTATACATCAAGCGGATCTGCCTCATCTGCCAGACTCACACCATCTGCCATCGAGACATCCACATTTTGATTTGAAATATTATCGATTGAAAGATTACCATATTCCATACTATTGTATACAATAAAAACAGCTGCAAAAGCTATAATTGTAAACGCAAGCGGAAGCTGTGCCACCAGACATTTTCTTATGGAAATGTTCTGTCTTTCACAAACATTTTCATCATGTGCCACTCCACTGACTTCATTTGTATTATCTTGGACTTTCTTCCTTGAACAGACTGCCACAAATATCAGTCTTGCAACCGAAAATAATCCATATCCGATCATTGCACCTATCGTATTATTTATGATATCGTCAGTTTCAAATACACCTCGTCCCGTGATAAGCTGCACAACCTCTATAAACAGTGCAAACCCAAACCCGCACAAATATATTTTCCACGCTCTTTTAATCTTTCCAAAACAAATTGGTAGTAAAAATCCAAACGGCACGAACATACATATATTAAGTATCAGATTTCTCCATTCCTGTGCACTAAAATTGTACCAGGCCTCTTTGTACGAAGAAAATGGTTTAAAGTTAGCCCGGTACTCAAATCCCCCAAAACCAATACCTCCTCTTAGCAATGTCACATAAAGGACAACAACAATGTATACTGCAAGTACACACACCAGTCCTATTCTGCCAATTGAAATCTGTTTTTTACCATGCAATATTTTTTTATAAATCATTTTGTAGCCTAAAAGCCAGATTATTGCCAAAAAAGCCACTACAATAGTGGCAAAAATAATGGCAGACTTTCCTAATCTCATAATATCTGATATTCTCATTACATTCTCCTCATACACTGCATTTTATTCATCTATATACAAATTTTAAAGCTGCGTGTCTCCGTTAAAAGTTTATTATTCTACGTCTTTAACCACTTGCTGCCTGATGAATATATACGTTTCTAAAAAATCTTTATAAAAATGGTACCATATACATTGGAATATAATAAATTCCGTTTTCCCATTTGTAATCTTTTCTTTTAAAAACTGGTTTATCCATGCATAAATCCACCTTCCCGCCACAATTATAACGCAAATCCCCTTTCATGTAAATCTGAATTATAGTCAAATCCCTATTAGTTTTCTCGCGTTTTAACGCATATCCCCCTTTGATTTTCCTGGCTATTAAATTTACATCTATTTCTTCATCTTCTCATTATGTACATATATCACAGTTCTTACACAAAAATAGTATCACATATTTTTATTAAAGTATCCTGTTTCTTCCCACACCTTCTTATCTGGACAATAATAACTATATTCTCTTGAATTTCCAACTTTCATTGCTGTTCCAAATTTTAATATTCCTTGTTGTATGCCAATTCTTATATATTATGCATCCTTTCCAATTGCTTTAGCAATCTCTGCGATAGGCACATTTCTATGTGTTACCTGTTAGTTACCGGAACATTTTCGTGTGTTTTGAAGGTGTCTGATAGATTTTCAGAATATAAAGAAAGCCCCGAAAATACAGGATTTTCGGGGTCTGTTGCTCTTTTTCGATATTCGGTTGAATTATCTCTTTGTTAACGTTTTGATATCCTAAAAAGCCCATAAATAGGGGATTTGTGTGTCCCAGTGTTGCATATATGTTGTATGCGATTGACTGCCCACACATTCCCTTTTTGCTTTATTACTTTGATATGCTGTGATTACATTCTATCTATCCCACTTATCACACAGCGCATTTATCTGGTCTGCAAACTTGCTCAAGTCCTTATTAGCCATACCCTGGCACTTCTGGATAACAGATACAAGCCTCTGGCCTGCTGCCACCAGACGGTCAAATATAGTCTTCTCTCTGCTTGCCATGCCATATGCAGCCTTTTTCTCCACAAGCTTGCGGGAACCATCTGCCACCTTCTGATTCGTGATAAGGTCATAGGCATCACCACTGTACGGTGCCACTGCATCATAGCCGAAGGTCTCATGCACGTGGTTTGCAAAGGACTCTGCTGTGGACTCTTCTCCATGGACTATAAATACATGCTCCGGCTTGTTTTTATTGCGCCAAGCCACTCTGTAAGCTGATTTTTGTCTGCATGTCCACTGATACCCGGCAGATTTACTATGCTTGCCCTTACTTCTATTTCCTCACCAAAAAGTTTCACCTTTTTAGCACCGTTTAAAAGTGCATAGCCAAGCGTTCCCGGAACCTGATATCCTACAAACAAAACTGTTGAATCACTTCTCCAAAGATTATGCTTTAAGTGGTGTCTGATACGTCCGGCCTCACACATACCCGATGCTGAGATGATAACCTTTGGCTTCTTATCGAAATTAATCATCTTTGACTCATCC
>ENA-OQEL01000602-OQEL01000602.1-human-gut-metagenome-genome-assembly--contig:-NODE-602-length-12107-cov-3.763689_pt1 | contig 12107 bp, 15 predicted proteins | sample MGYA00242796_ERZ504637 | MGnify/ENA primary metagenome ERZ504637 (study PRJEB26092, sample SAMD00036306) | human gut metagenome | host: Homo sapiens | study: EMG produced TPA metagenomics assembly of... | reverse complement strand
ATTTACTTCAGCTCTCATATTACGGATAGCTTTAATTGTTTCCATGATAGTAGTCATTTCTACTTCGCTTGCATCATCAAGTTTTACTTCTTCGCCTGTTGGCCAATCAGCTACCATGATACTCTTACCTTCATGTGGAATGTGTTGCCAAATTTCTTCTGTAATAAATGGCATAAATGGATGTAATAAGCGAAGTGTATGTTCAAGTACATAACCTAAAACATATTGAGCTACTTTACGTGGACGAACATTTTCTTTATCGTAAAGACGAGCTTTGCTAAGTTCAATATACCAATCACAGAATTCATTCCAAATGAAGTCATATAAAGAACGACCAGCTTCACCTAATTCAAATTTTTCTAGGTTTTCCAGTAATGCTGATAGCAGTTTTAGCATAACGGCTTAAAATCCATTTATCTGCTAAAGTATAGTCGCTAGCTTCTGGAACAAAAGTTTTGTCAAAACCTTCAAGATTCATAAGCATGAAACGAGAAGCATTCCATAATTTATTAGCGAAGTTACGAGCAAATTCTACACGTTCCCAATAAAACGCATATCATTACCAGGTGTATTACCTGTGATGAGCATAAAACGAAGTGTATCTGCACCATATTTTTCAATTACTTCAACAGGGTCAATACCATTACCTAAAGATTTACTCATCTTACGACCTTGGCTATCACGTACAAGACCATGAATAAATACATGTTTAAATGGAATATCTTTACCGAACTCTAAGCCCATCATTACCATACGAGCTACCCAGAAGAAGATAATGTCATATCCTGTAACAAGTACACTTGTTGGATAGAATTGTTTTAATTCTGCTGTTTGTTCTGGCCAACCCATAGTTTCAAATGGCCAAAGACCAGAGCTAAACCATGTATCAAGTACATCTTCATCTTGATGAACATGTTTGCTACCACAATGAGGACAAACTGTTACATCTTCATTTTCTACGATAGTTGCACCACAATCATCACAATACCATGCTGGAATACGATGACCCCACCAGAGCTGACGAGAAATACACCAATCGCGTATATTATCTAACCAATTGCAATATATTTTAGAAAATCTTTCTGGAACAAATTTAATTTTGCCAGATTTTACAGCTTCAACTGCAGGTTTTGCTAAAGATTCCATTTTTACAAACCACTGTTTAGATACAAGTGGTTCTACAGTTGTAGAGCAACGAGAGCAATGACCTACTGCATGTTCATGGTCTTCAATGCTGATTAAATAACCTTGTTGTTTTAAATCTTCGATTAATTGTTTACGGCATTCATAACGGTCAAGACCAGCATATTTGCCAGTATTTTCTGCCATTGTACCATCATTGTTAATTACTACAATCTGTTCTAAATTATGGCGAGCACCCATATCAAAGTCATTAGGGTCATGAGCTGGTGTTACTTTTACTGCACCAGTACCAAATTGTGGGTCTACATAACTATCAGCAAAAAGTGGTATACGACGACCAACGATTGGTAAAATCAAAGTTTTACCTACTAAATCGCTATAGCGTTCATCATCAGGGTGAACAGCTACGCCAGTATCACCAAACATAGTTTCAGGACGAGTTGTAGCGATTTCTACAAATCTATCTTCGCCTTCAACTTGATATTTTAAATGATATAAATGACCTTGTTCATTTTGATGTTCTACTTCAATATCGCTAAGTGCCGTATTACAGTGTGGGCACCAGTTAGTTATACGTTTACCTTGATAAATTAAACCTTTTTTATATAATTGTACAAATACTTCACGAACGGCATGAGAGCAACCTTCGTCCATAGTGAAACGTTCTCTATCCCAATCACAAGAAGAACCAAGTGTACGAATTTGATATTTTATGCGATTGCCATATTTTTCTTTCCATGCCCAAGCATGTTCTAAGAATTTTTCTCTACCAATATCATAACGAGATACACCTTGTTCACGAAGTTGTGCATCTACTTTTGCTTGAGTTGCTATACCTGCATGGTCAGTACCAGGCATCCATAAAGTGTTATATCCTTGCATTCTTCTAAAACGAATTAAAATATCTTGCAAAGTATTATCCATAGCATGTCCCATATGAAGCTGACCTGTTACATTTGGTGGTGGCATTACAATGCTAAATGGTTTTTTAGTTTCATCTACTTCTGCATGGAATAATTTATTTTCTTCCCAATATTGATACCATTTTTTTTCAAAAGATTGCGGGTCATAAACCTTTGGAATATTTGTTTCTTCCATCAAAAAAATACCTCCTATTTTTCACACAAAAACTAAAGTTATTCAATTAAATCAGGCAAAAATTACACAAAAAAATCTCTTTCATTCCTCATAAAAGGACGAAAGAGATATCTTCGCGGTACCACCTAATTTTTCTTATCTAAATTTATAAATTAACTACATAAAATTCAGATAAAACTTCATTACATAACGCTGTATCTGCGCTCATACTTAATATTATTTCGGTATGAGGACTCCAAAGCTACTTTCTAGATACTGGGTTGGAAAATTTTTCAGCTATAAATTTTCTCTCTGCACAACTCAATTATATCTATACTCTCTTTTTCATTGTCTTTTACAAAACATTAAATTGTATAAGATATATTAGCATAATTTCAGAGCGAAGACAACTCTTAACTTCTTAATATATTTGTGTTATAAATATTATTATTGATGCTCACCAAAACGATTATTTACAAGTTCACTCAAAGCTTTAATAGCTTCTTGTTCATCATCACCTTCAGCAGTTATAAGCACTTGTGTACCACAAGATAATCCTAAATTGATTATAGGAATAATATTTTTCCCATCAGCAGTGATACCTTTTGCTGTATATGTGATTTTAGACGTATATCTGCGTCCCATTTGAGCAAGCATTGCTGCTGGTCGTGCATGAACTCCTGATTTATTAATAATCGTAACTAAAGCCTCCATTAGTTTTCCTCTTTTCTTTTGAATTATTTTTTCATTATTCTAAGTATTAATATAAATTAATCAATTAATTAGTTATATTTATTATATAGATATTTTCTAACTTATGCAATATATTTTCTTTATAGTCTAAGCGAGGTGCTTTTATTATGAAATATGATTTAACAACAGGGTCTGTTTCGATGACTATGTTAAAATTTTCACTGCCTATGATTTTAGGCAATCTCATGCAACAGTTATATAATATCTCCGATACTTTAATTGTTGGTCATTTTATTGGCACAGATGCCTTAGCTGCTGTTGGTGCAAGCTATGCCTTAATCATTTTTTTTGACCTCAGTATTATTAGGTCTTTGTATGGGTAGCGGAGCTTTATTTTCAATATTTTATGGTGAAAAAGATTATTTTAAATTAAAATCTAGTATTTTTATTTCTTTCATCTTAATATTAATACTTACAATAATAATAAATATTTTTATTTTTATCTACATTGATGAAATCATTTATTTTATGCAAGTTCCTAGCGAAATTTTCGATTTGATCTTATACATATCTTTATATTATTTTCATCGGATTTAGTTTTCTTTTATTTATAATTATTTCACTTGTCTACTTCGTGCTATTGGCAATTCAAAAACACCACTTATCTTTTTAGCAAGTTCTGCCCTTTTCAATATTATTCTTTCCATTATTTTAGTTGTTAATTTTCAAATGGGTGTGGCAGGTTCTGCACTCGGTACAGTAATAGCTCAAGGTTTTTGTGCCTTAGGTCTAACAATCTACACTATAAAAAAATGCCCTGAATTAATTCCGCAAAAAGAACATTGTAAATTTGATTTAGCCATGATAAAAAATATTTCTAATTCTTCATTATTAACATCAACACAACAATCTGTAATGAATTTCGGAATTTTACTCGTACAAAATCTTGTAAATAGCTTTGGTGCAACAGTAATGGCAGCCTTTACCGTTGCTGTAAAAATAGACTCACTAGCTTATATGCCTGCACAAGATTTTGGCAATGCTTTCTCTACGTTCATTGGGCAAAACTACGGTGCAAAAAAAACAGATAGAATTCAACAAGGCATTAAATCTGCTATAAAAATCTCATTTCTATTTTGTTTAATTATATCTGTTGGCGTCTTTATCTTTGCTCGCCCTCTAATGACAATTTTCATTGATAGTTCTGAAACGGAAATTATCAATATCGGTGTGGATTATCTCCGCATAGAAGGTAGCTTCTATTTTGGCATTGGCATTTTATTTTTATTATATGGATTTTATCGTGCTATTAACTTCCCTAGCATGTCTGTAATCTTAACCATTATTTCATTAGGCACACGTGTAGGACTTGCCTATTACCTTGCTAGCATACCTTCTATCGGAGTAATCGGTATTTGGTGGTCTATCCCTATCGGCTGGGCATTAGCAGATATTTTTGGCATCGTCTATTATAAGCGAAAAATTAAACAACTCCATTTTTAACCTTTTGCTAATTCTATGACTTCTTCTACTTTTGATTTAGCATTCATTGAAAATACTTCTATGACATGTTTTACTAAATTCACTGCTATATCTTTATCAACTGTATCAAAATAAAAGTCGATTTCATACAAATTTTTCTTTTCATTTCTTCTATAGCCCCAATCATTTAAAAAGCCCACTACATTAATTTCTAAAGCTTTTTGTACCATTTCATAAAGGAAATATATCGGCGCTTCATTTTCTTCTTTCCATAAATTTTGTTCATTATCTTCTATAGTGATTTTCATTAATAAAGTCTTTTTTGTGAATTCTCGCCATGAGATATAGCCTAATTTTTCATATCGTCCTACGAAAATATCTAAGTATAATTTATAATCATCAATTGAACAATTTTCATATTTTTTGATATCTCCCTTATCGCCAACTAAACCATAATGTTTAACAATTTTATCATCTTCAAACCAACATTCCACATAAGAAAATTGTTCATCTCTTTTATATAATGTCAAAGCTAAATTTTCTACTTCTTTGTCATTTTTTAAATGTTCATTATGATTTTCTTGAACTTTTTTATTACTATCTTTAGCCAAAACTAAAGATAATTTTTTCTTCTTATTATAATAAGTTAATTTTATTTGATAATCTCTATCTATCTCTATTTCCTGCAATTTATATTCAACATCATACTTATCATAAGTCAATAAATTATCTTTTATGTCGGTATACTCTTTAATTAACCAATCCATATTTATCTTTGACAACATTGCTCTATTCATGGTAAAAACAATTTTTACTGTTATATCATCTAACTTTACCATACAAGTACAATAAGGATTATTTTCTTGCCACTTATTTCCCTTTAAAAATTCTTTTACCTTCTGCAAAGACTCCTCATGACAAATTACTCCATCTACAGCTTGCATTTTCTCTTTTAAATGCTGTTTATACATTTGTCGATTTTTGAAAAATGCATCATCTTCTGGTTTTATATAATGACATAGCATTTCTTCTAAGCTACAATTTGCTTTTATTTCCTCTTGTAAAACTTTAAATTCATAATCATCTGGCACAAGAGATAAGCCCTTTTCTATGGAAACCATTGCTTTTTCTTTTTCGCCAAAATGATATTGTAATTTTGCTAAATTCAACCAACCCCATGGATAATCAGCTTCTTCTTGTACACCTTTTTGTGCATAGCTATATGCTTTTTCCAAATCACTGCAATAAGTCAAAGCCACTGAATAACGATAATACCATGCGCCTGAGCCTTTAGCATTTTTTTCTGAATAAGGCATCCAATTTATCACTTTGTAATAATATTCATATATGTCAATATTATTGCCTGCATATGCATACCATAAAGCAATATTTAAATCTTCTTTTGCTTCTTCCAAAGTAAACAATTTTTGCTCTATACCTTTTTTAACAAAATCTTCTAAATAATAAAAAATCTTGTAAAAGTATCCATCAGCCCAAGACTCTAATATATCAATATCCTCTTTAGTCAATAATGATTTTTTCCCCATGTTTACACCTTCTTTATCGGCTACTATATTTATATTTTACCACAAAAAAATGAGTTATAACGAAATAAAAAATCGTTATAACTCTGTTTACTCTATTTTAACGAATGAAATTTGTCATTATTTTTGCTTCTGTTTCTGGAATTTGTATACCATTATTTTTACCTGCTTCAATGCATTTTAAAAGCCATGCCATATTATTACCTAAAACACGCATAATTTGCATACCTTCTGCATCTTTTTTCACTTCATCTGGTGTATTGCCATGTACTACATTCCAATAATTCGCAGAAACTACTGGCATTTGATGATAAGTAAAATATTTAGCAAGTACATCTAAAGTTGCAGTTGTACCAGCACGTCTAGCGGAAGCGATAGCTGCTGCTGGTTTGTGTAATAAATCTTTACCTGCTAAGCTAGATAATCTATCCATAAAAGAAATGATTTCTCCAGATGGAGATGCCCAATATACAGGAGAACCTACTACTAAACCATCTGCAGTTTTTACTTTTTCTGCAACACTTTTAATAATTTCTGTTTCTGGTACTGCATGAATTATTTCTGCTTGGATACCTTGTTTTTCTAAAGTTTGTGCTATTTCACTAAGAGCTGTATATGTACAACCTTTTTCGCGTCTACTGCCATTTAATAATAAAACTTTCATTGAAATTCAACCTTTCTTACTAGAAATAAATCCTATCTAAATTATATGCTTATAATCAAAAATAATCAATAATGCCTCAAAATTGCAATTTCATTTAATAAATTAACATAACTTTATAATTTATAAAAAACAAAAATGGCTTTACAGAAAATCTGTAAAGCCTATAATTTCAAATGGTGCGGAAGACAGGACTTGAACCTGCACGCCGAAAGACACTAGATCCTAAGTCTAGCGCGTCTGCCAATTCCGCCACTTCCGCATTTGGCACTCGCGTCGAATGCGAGATTTATTATATCACTATAAAATGTTTTTTGTCAACACTTTTTTATGAATTTTTATGATTTAAATATTTTTGCTTCTAAACCTATTTTTCTTAATAAACTATCCATATTATCCACACCTACAGTTCTGCCAGCAACTAAAGGAATTTTTGCACAAACTTTTGCATCATCTAAAGCATCATGATGTTTAAATTGTATCTGAAAAAATTCTCCCAATGTATTCAATTTATGATTTGGTAACTGTGGCCATACTTTTCTAGCAATTTGAACAGTACATGCTGTTTTAAACTGTGGTTTAGCTAAATTATATTTCCAAATACAACTGCGCAATACGCCCATATCAAAAAAAGCATTATGTGCTATAACTATTCGATTATCTAAATACATACGTAAATCTTTCCATATATCTGCAAAAGTAGGTGCATTTTCTACCATTTGCGGAGTAATTCCATGTATTTTTATATTACCTTCTTCAAAAAACATTTCTGGCGGTCTTATAAGTGAATTATAACTATCCACCATTCTACCGTTTTCAATAACAATTACAGCTACACTACAAGCACTATCACGATTTTTATTAGCTGTCTCAAAATCTATACTTGTAAAATTCATTAAACTCATTTTATACCTCTAAAAAATTCTATTCAAATATAAAAGCATTATAGCAAAAATTTTTCTAAAAAAATAGATTGATTTCGGTCAAACATATCTTTGACCTAAAATCAATCTATTTAAATTTATCATTTATTGCGTTTTTCTATCAAATATTCATCAATAGCTTTAGCAGCTTTTTTACCTGCACCCATAGCCAAAATAACAGTTGCAGCTCCTGTTACAATATCACCACCAGCAAAAACACCTTCTTTTGTAGTTTTTCCTGTTTCTTCATCAGCTATGATATTACCTCTCTTATTTGTCTGCATATCTGGAGTAGTCGATTGTATCAATGGATTTGGCCCTTGACCAATAGCAATGACCACAGTATCCACATCAATATCAAATTCTGAATTAGGTATTTCCACAGGGCGTCTACGACCTGAAGCATCAGGTTCGCCTAATTCCATTTTTATACAACGAATGGCTTTTACATATCCTTTTTCATCACCTAAGATAGCTACCGGGTTATTCAATAATTTAAATTCTATACCTTCTTGTTTGGCGTGTTCTACTTCTTCACGTCTTGCTGGCAATTCTTTTTCACTTCTGCGATAAACAATATATACTTTTTCTGCTCCCAAGCGCAAAGCAGTTCGAGCAGAATCCATAGCTACATTACCGCCACCTACTATAGCTACTTTTTTCCCTACATTAATAGGCGTAGCATATTCTGGAAAACAATATGCTTTCATTAAATTGCATCTCGTCAAAAATTCATTTGAAGAATATACCCCATTTAAATTTTCACCAGGAATATTCATAAAATGAGGTAAACCTGCTCCTGTAGCAATAAATACAGCATCAAAATTAAATTCTTGCATAAGTTCATCAACTGTAAATAATTTACCTACTACAGAATTCACTTCTATTTTTACACCCATCTTACGCAAATTATCAATTTCTGGTTTTACAACCTTATCTTTTGGTAAACGAAATTCTGGAATACCATAAGATAATACTCCACCTGCTATATGTAAAGCTTCAAAAAATTGTTACTTGATAGCCTTTTTTCGCTAAATCACCTGCACAAGCTAATCCTGCTGGTCCCGAACCAATAATAGCGACTTTTTGAGCATCATCTTTTACTGTTTTTTCTATTTTTTCTTCACAATTTTGCATGCAATAATCCGCTACAAATCTTTCCAAACGACCAATACCCACAGGTTCGCCTTTCATTCCCATTACACAATATTTTTCACATTGATTTTCTTGAGGACAAACGCGTCCACAAATAGCAGGCAAACTACTAGCTTCTTTGATTTTTGCGTTTGCTCCTCAAAATCGCCTTCCTTTATTTTAGCAATAAAAGCTGGTATATCGATATCTACAGGACAACCTTTTCTACAATGTGGCACTTTACAATGAAGGCAACGATTAGCTTCCGCTAAGGCTAATTCTTCTGTATATCCTAAAGCCACTTCATCAAAATTATTTCTGCGAACATTAGCGTCTTGTTCTGGCATTTCATGTTTTTGCATTACTAAAGGCATATTATTTTTCCTCCATTTCTTCAACCTTTTTAGCTAAACGACAATATGGTCTTTTTCAATTTCTTCTTTAGGTCTATACATACGTTGTCTTTCCATCAAATTCACAAAATTCTACTAAATGACCATCAAATTCTGGCCCATCTACACAAGCAAATTTTGTTTCATCACCAACTTGTACACGGCAGCCACCACACATTCCTGTACCATCTACCATAATAGGATTTAGACTAACAATCGTTTTAATATTATATGGTCTAGTTGTATCTGCCACAGTTTTCATCATGATGACAGGTCCAATAGCTACTACTTCAGCAATATCAATTCCTTTATCAATTAATTGCTGTAGTGCTGTCGTTACAAATCCTTTTATACCATAAGAGCCATCATCTGTAGTAACAATAACTTCATCAGATATTTTTTCCATTTCATCTTTCAAAATCAAAATATCTTTATTTTTTGCTCCCATAATTGTTATCACATGATTACCCACTTGTTTCATCTTTCTAGCAATAGGATAAATTGGAGCAACACCTATTCCACCACCTATGCAAACTACAGTTCCCATATCAGGTCTAATATCTGCTTTTTTACCTAAAGGGCCAACTAAGTCTAAAATACTATCGCCTGCATTTAATGATGCTAATACAGTAGTTGAAGCACCTATTACCATAAAAATAATATCTATAGTTCCTTTTTCTCTATCAAAATCAGCAATAGTTAATGGCACTCGCTCTCCATATTCATTAACTCTTAACACCACGAATTGACCTGGTTCTGCTTTTCTCGCTATCAAAGGAGCTTCTAAAGTAAATTGTAAAATATTTTCATGTAAAACTTTCTTATTTAAAATCTTAAACATAACACTTTCCCCTTTTCCCAAATTCAATATCATAATAAAATTTATCATACTATAAAAAATTTTTAAAATTTTACTTAATTTTCAGTTTTTTATATGACTATTATAGAATTCAATTGTAAATTTGTAAATAAAAAAAAGCTGTGCAAAAAAATTTATTTCACAGCTTTTAAGATTTATTATTTAGCGAAAACACCTTCTAAGTATGGCATTATTTTTGCTTTTATTGGCATTAAATAAACATTATGATTATGTTTGCGAGCAAATTCTATCACTTTACGAGCAAATTCTATATTCCATTCTAATGTTGGTTCAAAGTCCTTTTGGAAAAATAACATTGTTTTTATTTCTCCAATAGCTTACAGAGCGTTCGGATAAAACTGGAGAAACTCCCCAATAAATATCTAAACCATCTAAAAGGTCTGCATACATTTCTAAATAACGCATATCAAAAATGGTTGTGTAAAAAATCCTTTTGCTCCAGCTAATTGCTTACGACGAATGCGATATTCTTCTTCTTTCATACTACTGCGATATTGGTCAATTCCTGCATATACTGTAATTTCTGGCATTTCTTCACTAAATTTTTTAATAATATCTGTACTTATTGTTGGATATACTTGATAAAGCATACTTTGTGGTGGGTCACCTTCTATAACAAGAACTTCTTTTATATTATATTCTCTCAATTTATCTTTATCGGTAAATCTTTTAGTAAAATCAAAATCCATCGCTCTTAGATGTGGATACTACATCATCGAAATAAGCTTTTGCAATATTTGCTCCGTCCCAACTTCTAGTATCACAACTCAACAAATCTGGAATATTAATGAAATCAACATCGCTTAATTTTTCTTTTATTGTTTTTACTTCTTCTTTTAATACTTCAACATCTCTTGGTACTAATTCAACTGAAATTCTTGTCATAAAATCACTTCCTAGATTAACATCATTACATTATAGTTTATTATTATAACACAAATTTATCCATTTTAACGATAAAATCATACATTTTATCATAAAAAAATCGCCAGCTTTTTACACTGACGATTTTAATTCATATTTTTAATTATCCTGCATACACTAAACTCAATTATTGTTATTTTTATTATATAAAGTATTGATATAATCAATGAAAATCTTTATATATTTATATTTTGGATTTGTTTTTTTATACAATAGATGGCATTTTAAAGTAAAATCTGGTTCTATATCATAATAACCATCAAAAAATCCCATAGCATTTAACAAGCGTTTTGGCAATACAGCCCCCACCTGATTTTGTTGACAATAATGCATAATCGTATATGGAGTAGCAAACCAAGCTTCCACTTGAGGATGACAACCTAATTTATTAAAATAATTCTTTATAGTAGCATTCATTAAATAATATGGAGAATACTGTACCATTGGATATTGAGCGATTTCTTCTACATTGATAATATTACCTAAATGCTCAATATTTGGAGCATAATAAACCATTTCTTCATCACAGAAAAATATATTTTCATATTCATCATCTTGTAAATCCTTTAAGGAAAATGATGATACTATATCTAATTTATCTGCTTCTAACTGATTTATCAATTCTTTTGCTTCTAAATTATAAACATTAATCTTTATATTAGTGTTGTATTTTTTAAAATAAGTTAAGTGCTGATTGATAAATACATCACCTAAAGACATCAACGCACCTACAGATAAAGAAACTTCTTCTCCAGCTAATTTTTTCATTTCACTTAAAGATTGTTTTAATTCCGATACGATTTTTTCCGCTTTAGCTAAGAAGATTTGACCTTCTTTAGTAAGTTCTATTGTATTTTCTCCGTGAACAACTAATTGAGTACCAACTATTTCTTCCAATTTTTTCATTTGAAAACTAAATGCCGAACGAGTAACATTTGCTTCTCTAGCTGCCGTTGCTATATCTTTTACTTTGCTATAAATAATAAAATTTTCTAATTGTTGAATGCTTGGTAATTCTATCATGCAAATCCTTTCTATTATTAATGGCGTAATAACTTAATCTTTTATTAGTATATCACAATCAGAGTACACTCACTACTGCAAAATACTTTTTTCTCATTCTTGATAAAAAATAATCTATTACTTATCTTACAACTTTCGTGAAAAAACCAATACATATATTATATATCAAAATATTTTAGAACTCAAAAAGTTTTCTTATGCTTTAAGGCTTCGAGCATATCTATTGCTTCT
>ENA-OQEL01000600-OQEL01000600.1-human-gut-metagenome-genome-assembly--contig:-NODE-600-length-12143-cov-2.971372_pt1 | contig 12143 bp, 13 predicted proteins | sample MGYA00242796_ERZ504637 | MGnify/ENA primary metagenome ERZ504637 (study PRJEB26092, sample SAMD00036306) | human gut metagenome | host: Homo sapiens | study: EMG produced TPA metagenomics assembly of... | reverse complement strand
ACCGGAATTACCTGGGGGTGCAGCCATTCTTGCACTTGCTATTCTGGTTTTCCTGGTTGGATTCATTCTGATCCGCGGTGTGAAAAACCTGACACTGGAGCAGTTTGCATGGACCTATAATACAGAGAATGTTACGATGCTTCCGGCGATCATCAACACTGTTACGATGACAGTACTTTCCCTGCTGCTTGCTGCGCCCCTCGGCATTTTCTCGGCAATTTATCTGGTTGAATATGCCAACAAGCGCGGAACGCTGGTTGGCCTGATCCGGATTACGGCAGAGACCCTTTCCGGTATTCCGTCGATCGTTTACGGTTTGTTCGGTATGCTGTTTTTTACGAAAACCCTGAAAATGGGATACTCGATGATGTCCGGTGCCTGTACACTTGCTATCATGATTCTTCCGCTGATTATGCGAACAGCAGAAGAAGCCTTAAAATCGGTTCCGGATTCCTATCGGGAAGCAAGCTTTGGACTGGGAGCCGGAAAGCTTCGTACGATTTTTAAAATTGTTCTTCCATCTGCCGTACCCGGCATTCTTTCCGGTGTCATTCTTGCAACAGGCCGTGTCGTAGGAGAGACGGCAGCACTTCTTTTCACAGCAGGAACGATTGCAAAGGTGGCAGGCCTTATGGATTCCGGCCGTACCCTTGCCGTTCATATGTATGCACTTTCCAGTGAAGGCCTCTATATGAATCAGATGTATGCAACCGGCGTCATCCTGATGCTGATTGTCCTTCTGATCAATGGCTGTTCCGGAATGATAGCAAAGAAAATTGCAAAGAAATAAAAGAGAGACGAGGAAAAAACATGAGCAAAATAGATGTATCCAATATGGATCTTTATTACGGAGACTTTCATGCATTGAAAAATATCAACCTGAGCATTGATGCCAATGAGGTGACGGCTTTTATCGGACCTTCCGGCTGTGGTAAATCGACCCTGTTAAAATCCATCAACAGAATGAACGATCTCGTTCCGGGCTGCCGGATCACCGGTGAAATGTTGCTGGACGGAGAAAACATCTACGGCGGGAAAATGGATGTCAACGGACTCCGCAAACGGGTCGGTATGGTATTTCAGAAGCCAAATCCATTCCCGATGAGCATTTACGACAACATCGCCTACGGACCGAGAACTCATGGTGTCCGTTCCAAAGCGAAGCTGGATGACATTGTGGAACAGTCTCTTCGACAGGCAGCAATCTGGGATGAGGTGAAAGACCGTTTGAAGAAAAGCGCACTTGGCATGTCCGGCGGACAGCAGCAGCGTCTTTGCATTGCGCGTGCCCTTGCTGTACAGCCGGAGGTTCTTCTGATGGACGAACCAACCTCAGCACTGGATCCGATTTCTACTTCCAAAATCGAAGATCTTGCGGTAGAACTGAAAAAAGATTATACTATTATTATGGTAACCCACAATATGCAGCAGGCAGCCAGAATTTCCGACAAAACCGCATTTTTCCTGTTAGGAGAGGTAGTAGAATACGGAGAGACCGAACAGATCTTCTCCATGCCGAAGGATAAACGGACAGAGGATTACATTACAGGGAGGTTTGGCTGATATGAGGGAAAGATTTGAGCAGCAGATGGAAATTCTGCACACGGAGCTGATTGAGCTTGGCGCACTCTGCGAGCAGGCAATCGGACGGACATATGAGGTTCTGCTGGAGGGAAACCAGAGAGCGGCAGAAGAGATTATCAAAAAAGACCAGGTTGTCGATGCGAAAGAACGGGAGATCGAGGATCTCTGCTTCCGCATCATTTTACAGCAGCAGCCGGTAGCACGTGATCTGCGCCAGGTATCTGCGGCATTAAAAATGATTACCGATATGGAGCGGATCGGAGACCAGGCAGCGGATATTGCGGATATCGTAAAAGTAACGAGTCTTGGTGTGCCGGATGCAAGCATCCGTCTGAAGGATATGGCGAAAGCAACAGCTTCTATGGTAACAAAATGCATCGATGCATACGTTAAGCAGGATCTGAAGCTTGCACGGGAGGTTATCGATTTCGATGATATCGTGGATGATCTTTTTGATGAGGTCAAGGATGAAATTCTGCAGGGTATGCGAAAGGGAATTACCACAGATGTCCAGTCTCTGGACTATCTGATGATTGCAAAATATTATGAAAGAATCGGTGACCATGCAACAAACATTGCGGAATGGGTTGTGTACTCCATTAACGGTCACCATAAAGGGGAATAACAGATGATCTACTGCGTGGAAGATGAAAGAAATATACGGGAACTGATCGTATACACACTGGAATCGAGCGGTTTTACCGCAAGAGGCCTGGAAAGCGGAAAAGAGCTGAATGCAGCTATTGCAGAACAGCTTCCGGATCTGATTCTCCTGGATATCATGCTTCCGGGAGAGGATGGTCTTGAAATTCTTTCACGCCTCAAGGCATCGGAAGTAACAAAAGAAATTCCGGTCATTATGGTAACGGCAAAGGGCGCTGAATATGATAAGGTCATGGGTCTGGACTGCGGAGCAGATGACTATATTACAAAACCGTTTGGTATGATGGAATTTATCGCAAGGGTACGTGCCGTGCTGCGTCGCGCCGGAAAAGAAGAGAAGGAAAACGATGTGCTGGAGACCGGGGATCTGCAGATTCAGGTAAAGCAGCACCAGGTTCTGGCCAAGGGGGAGAAGGTTACCCTGACCCTAAAAGAGTTTGAACTGCTGAAGTTTTTAATGGAAAATAAAGGAATTGTCCTTACAAGAGACCGTCTGCTCGGCCATGTCTGGGGCTATGATTTTGACGGAGAAACCCGTACGGTAGACGTTCATGTGCGTACACTCCGCCAGAAGCTGGGCGAATGCGGCGAGCTGATCGAGACGGTCCGCGGCGTGGGATACCGGATAGGAGGCTGAGAAAGTAAGATGCGTAAAAAAGTCTTTCAACATGCGGGAGCGTTGATTATCGCTGCGATTATCCTGACTTTTTTCACCATGAGCTGGGCAATGTACAACAATACGGCGGAGCAGCTTCGTGTTTCGGTGAGAAATGAATGTGAGTATTACAGGTATTTTCTGGACAAGATGGGTGATGACAGTCTGGATAAACCGGCCGGAAAGATTACAGCAAGCCGGGTCACCCTGATTGACACAGACGGAACTGTTCTGTTTGATTCGGTTGAGGATGCGAAGATGATGGGAAATCATTCCGGGCGGCCGGAGGTGATTGAGGCAGAAAAGACAGGGGAAAGCAATATTTCCCGTTATTCCGAAACGCTGCGGAGCAAAACATATTATACGGCATTGCGCCTGGACAATGGAAAAATCATCCGTGTTTCCCTGACAACAGACAGTGTGTTCGGTGTGATGCTGCGGAATATATGGCTGGTGGTTGTACTGATTGCGGCAGTCCTTGTCGTGGAGCTGCTGATGGTCAGCCATATGACAAAGGCGCTTGTAAAGCCGATCAATGAGATTGATCTGAATCATCCGCTGGACAACAAAGCGTATGAGGAATTGAGTCCGCTGCTTGGAAGAATTCATCAGCAGCAGAAGCAGATTCAGCAGCAGATGGAGGAGCTCCGCCATAATCAGGAGGAGTATCTTGCCATCACGGAATATATGAAGGATGGTCTGATCGTGACAAACCAGTCGGTCGTACTTTCCATCAACCGTTCGGCACAGAATCTGTTTGATGTGACAGCGGAGGAGTGCATCAACCACAATATCGTGACAGTCAGCCGCAACGAGCAGCTGAAGGAGGCACTGGATCATGCGCTGGAGGGCAGTTCCGAGGAACGGATGCTGGAGATAAATGGAAGAGTCTATCAGCTTCTTGCAAATCCGGTGCGTGTGGACCGTGTTGTATCCGGTGCGGTCATCCTGGTGCTGGATGTGACAGAAAAACAGAAAGCCGAGGTGATGCGCCGTGAGTTTTCAGCCAATGTGTCACATGAGCTGAAAACACCGCTGATGTCGATTTCCGGATATGCGGAGATCATCGAAAATAACATGGTAAAACCGGAGGATATTCCCAAATTTGCGGGCAGAATCCACAGTGAGGCGAGCCGGTTAAGCTCTCTTGTCGAGGATATTATCAAGCTGTCCAGACTGGACGAAAACGACCAGTCAATCCCGATGGAGGAAGTGGATCTGATGCAGATCTGCCGTGATGTCGAGGGACATCTTTCCATACGGGCAAAGGAGCAGCAGGTGAAGATGACACTGAGAGGAGAGAGCTGCAGGATCAAAGGTGCACAGCAGGTTCTCTATGAGATGATCTACAATCTCTGCGACAATGCGATCAAGTACAACCGCAGGGACGGTGAGGTCGAAGTGACGGTTTCACGCGGAAGAAACGGACGGGCAGTGGTATCTGTGGCAGATACCGGAATTGGAATTGCAAAGGAAGATCAGGAGCGGATCTTTGAACGGTTCTATCGTGTGGATAAGAGTCATTCCCGCGAAACGGGAGGTACCGGACTTGGACTTTCCATTGTGAAACATGGAGCGATTCTTCATGATGCAAAGATTAAAATTGAGAGTACACTTGGAACTGGAACAAAGATTATTCTGGAGTTTTAAGTGAAAAACAGATACCGCAAAAGACAGCATGCGGGGACAGAACCTATATGGGAGGCTTGAAAAATTCATGATTTTTAAGTGCCCAAAGCGGTTCCGTCCCCGCATGCTGTCTTTTTATGTATGGCTTGTATCGTTACAAAAATGCAAATTCGTTGTTTTGAATAAACAGAGTATTCAATATTTGGTAAATATGATAAGGGGGTTGGGGGTTGTTTTTTGATGCAGAGTATGGTATTGTAAATATAACGAGTTCCGGAAACGTTACCGACACCGTTTCCGAAAATACAGACGAGATACCGACAGCCCTGTTTTTACGAAACAAAATGAGCTGGCTATAGGGGTTGCATAAGTTACAATTTGCTGCGTATCCGTGAACAGGAATTATGTATTTGTGGGGTCGGATGGATAGAAAAAACGACAAGGAGAAAGGGTTTAAAAATGAGAGCAAGTGGTATTTTACTTCCGGTAGCTTCGCTGCCGTCCCGATATGGTATCGGATGTTTTTCGAAGGAAGCGTATGAATTTGTGGATCGCCTGGAGGAGGCCGGCCAGAGCTACTGGCAGATTCTTCCACTTGGACCGACGGGATATGGAGATTCGCCGTACCAGTCGTTCTCTACTTTTGCAGGAAATCCATATTTTATTGATCTGGAGACCCTGGTAAAAGAGGGACTTCTGACAGAAGAAGAGTGTGATGCGTGCGATTTCGGCGACAATGCAGAGTATATTGATTACGAAAAGATTTATCTGTCCCGTTTCAAAGTACTCAGAAAAGCATTTGAAAGATTTGCGGCAGATGACGTATATGATGCATTTGTATCGGAAAATGGTTACTGGCTGGAAGATTATGCGCTGTATATGGCGATTAAGGATGCACTCGGCGGAATCAGCTGGAGTGAGTGGCCGGCAGAATTAAAGGACAGAGAAGAAGCAGCACTGAATCAGAAACGGGAAGAACTTGCCGAGGAGGTTGCATTTTACAAATTCCAGCAGTTTATGTTCCTGAAACAGTGGAAAGCACTGAAGGCATACGCAAATGAAAAGGGTATCCGTATCATCGGTGATATTCCGATTTATGTGGCATTTGACAGTGCCGATACCTGGGCAAATCCGGTTCTGTTCCAGTTTGATGAGGACAACCAGCCAAAAGCCGTTGCCGGATGCCCGCCGGATGCGTTCTCCGCAACCGGACAGCTCTGGGGCAACCCGTTATACAAATGGGACTATCATAAGAGCACAGGTTATGCATGGTGGCTGTTGCGTCTGGCTCACGTGTTTAAACTGTACGATACTGTCCGCATCGACCATTTCCGCGGATTTGATGAATATTATTCCATCCCGTTCGGTGATCAGACGGCAGAGCGCGGCCACTGGGAAAAAGGACCGGGCATGGATCTGTTCAACACCGTCAAAGAAAAGCTCGGCGATGTGGATGTCATCGCAGAAGACCTGGGATATCTTACCGAGAGCGTGATCGAAATGGTGAAAGAATCCGGCTATCCGGGTATGAAGGTGCTGCAGTTTGCTTTTGACTCCCGTGAGGAGAGTGATTATCTGCCGCACAATTACGAGAGAAACTGTGTTGTCTACACCGGAACGCACGACAACGATACGATTCTTGGATGGTATTATGTCATGAGTGAGGAAGACCGCGAATTCTCCAAAGAGTATATGGGAAATGCAAAGAGTACCGACGAGGAACTCCCATGGGATTTCATTCGCATGTCAATGGAGAGCGTGGCAAATCTGGCTGTCACTCCGATGCAGGAATTTTTAGGTCTTGGAACGGAGGCGAGAATTAACTATCCGTCTACACTTGGAAATAACTGGAAATGGCGCCTGCTTCCGGGACAGTTTACACCGGAAATGGCAAAGAGAATTCACCGGCTGACACAGATTACAGCACGTATTGCAAAATAAAAATACGCGCCGGAGAGAAAGCAAAACAGGCCGGGAAAACAAGCCGGAAGAGATTCCGGCAGAACAGGTACAGAGTTTAAAGGAGAGGCCTGCAGAATATGGAACAGGTAACAATCAGGGACATTGCCCGCAAATGTAAGGTAGGCGTGAGTACTGTATCGAGAGCGATGAACAATCATCCGGATATCAACCCGGAAACAAAAGAGATGATTTTAAAGGTGATTGCCGAATCGAATTACGTACCGAACAACAGTGCCAGAAATCTGAAGCGGTCGAATGCGAAAGCGATTGCCATTCTGGTAAAAGGCATGGACAACATGTTCTTCAACAACATGATCAGTGTGATTGAAGAGGTTGTGCGAAAAAAGAAATACGCCTGCATTATTGAGCGAGTAGAGGAAAAGGCAAATGAGGTAGACTCCGCGATCGAGATCGTCAAAGAAAAACGGCTGCGCGGCATCATTTTCCTCGGCGGAAACTTTACGCATCCGCATGAGAAAATGGCGCAGATCCCGGTTCCGTACGTGATCAGTACAATCGGGGCGGTTTCAGACGGAGGAAAACCGTGCGCGAGCGTATCGGTCGATGACTACAGGGAAAGCTATAAGATGGTAGATTATCTCTGTGGTCTCGGGCACCGGCGCATTGCCATCATTACCGCCTGCGAGGACGACATCAGTATCGGACGCCTCCGTCTGAATGCGTACCGCCAGGCTTTACTGGATCATGGGATACCTTATGACCCTGATCTGGTATTTCATATGACGAAGGACGACACGTATTCTTTCGCCACAGGGTACAAGATAACAAAAGAAATTCTGGAAAAAAAGACGGAGTTTTCCGCGCTGTATGCCACCGCGGATACGCTGGCAATCGGTGCGTGCCGTGCCTTAAAAGAGGCCGGGCTTACCGTGCCGGATGATATTTCCGTTGCAGGATTTGACGGAATTGATGCGGGAGAGTATTATATACCCAGTATCACAACGATCCGCCAGCCGGTGGAGCAGCTTGCTGCAGAGACGGCGAAGATGCTGTTTTCCTTAATTTCAGGAAAAGAAGAACCCTGCAGCAAAGTATACGATGGGGAACTCGTCGTAAGGGAATCCACAAAGTCGCGGATCGCGCAGCAGTAAAACCCTTGCAGTTTCGCTGCCGCAAAAAAGTGATTCAGAAGTGAACCGTCCCATTCAGGGAAAAGCTTTGAATGGAACTGTGAAAGCTGCCGATCGCAGAAAATCCGGAACGGCAGCGCAACCAAATTACACTGTGGGAATTTTCCACAGCAACACGAGGAGAAAAAAGAATGGAAGAAAGAATTCAGGCAATCTTAAAAGAGCGTTTTGGAAGAGATCTGGACAACTGCACAAAGAGCGAAATCTTTGAAGCCCTGATGGTCATCACAAAACAGGAGATGGCAGGTCGCAAAAGAAACACCGGAAATAAGAAGCTGTATTATATCTCAGCAGAGTTTCTGATCGGAAAACTGCTGTCCAACAACCTGATCAACCTTGGTATGTACGAGGAAGTAGAAAAAGCACTCGCTACTCACGGAAGAGAACTGACGGAGATCGAGGAGATGGAGATGGAGCCGTCCCTTGGAAACGGAGGCCTTGGCCGTCTGGCAGCATGCTTCCTTGATTCCATCGCAACACTTGGATTGCCGGGAGACGGTATCGGCCTTAATTATCACTTCGGTCTGTTCCGCCAGCTTCTGGTCGACCACAAACAGAAAGAAGTGAAAAATCCATGGATCACAAATGAGAGCTGGCTCGTCAGACAGCCGGTATCCTTTGCAGTTCCGTATAAAAACTTCACGATGCATTCTACGCTGTATGATATCGACGTACCGGGTTACAACAATGGCTGTAACCGTCTGCATCTGTTCGATGTAGACACGGTAGATGAGAGCATCGTTCCATCAGACAGCATCAACTTTGACAAGCATCAGATCCAGAAAAACCTGACACTGTTCCTCTACCCGGATGACAGCGACCGTGCCGGACAGCTGCTTCGTATCTACCAGCAGTATTTCATGGTCAGCAACGGTGCACAGTTCATCCTGATGGAGTGCGAGCAGAAGGGCTACGATCTGCATAAGCTGTATGATCACGTTGTGATCCAGATCAACGATACCCATCCGTCCATGGTCATTCCGGAGCTGATCCGTCTGCTGCAGGAGAGAGGCTTTACCATGCAGGAAGCCATCGATGTTGTAAGCAAGACCTGTGCTTACACCAACCACACCATCCTGGCAGAGGCACTGGAAAAATGGCCGATCAATTACCTCGAGGAGGTTGTTCCGCACCTGATGCCGATTATCCACGAGCTGGACGCACAGGCAAAGAAGAAATACAAAGATGAGAAAGTAGCGATCATCGACAAGGATCAGCGCGTCCACATGGCACACATGGATATCCACTACGGATTTTCTGTTAACGGCGTTGCAGCACTGCACACCGAGATCCTGAAAAACTCCGAGCTGAAACCGTTCTATGATATTTATCCGGAGAAATTCAACAACAAGACAAACGGAATCACTTTCCGCCGCTGGCTGCTGCACTGCAACCGTGAACTGGCACAGTATATTGAGAGCCTGATCGGACCGGGATTCAAAAAATGATGCCGACGAGCTGGAAAAACTGCTTAAATACAAAGACAACAAGAAGGTTCTTGCAAAACTTGAGGAGATCAAACACAACCGCAAACTGGATCTCAAACAGTTCCTGTATGAGACACAGAATATCGCGCTGGATGAAAATTCCATCATCGACGTACAGGTAAAACGTCTTCATGAGTACAAACGCCAGCAGATGAACGCCCTGTACGCTATTTACAAATACATGGATATCAAGAGCGGCAACAAGCCGAAAACCCCGATCACCATGGTATTCGGTGCAAAGGCTGCACCGGCTTATATCATCGCAAAAGATATCATCCATCTGATCCTGTGCCTGCAGGAGCTGATTGATAACGATCCTGAGGTAAGCCCGTACTTCAAAGTGATTATGCTTGAGAACTACAACGTATCAAAAGCTGCAAAGGTGATCCCGGCAGCAGATATCTCCGAGCAGATCTCCCTGGCATCCAAAGAGGCTTCCGGAACCGGAAACATGAAATTCATGCTGAACGGTGCCCTGACGCTTGGAACAGAAGACGGTGCAAACGTTGAGATTGGCGATCTTGTCGGAAAAGAGAACATCTACATCTTCGGAAAGAAACCGCAGGATGTCATCGACCTGTACGCAGATGCTGCTTACTGCTCAAAAGACATCTATGACGAAGATCCGGAGATTGCAAAGCTGGTTGATTTCATCGTCAGCGATGAGCTTCTTGCTATCGGCGACAAGGTTTGCCTGGAGAGACTCTACAAAGAGATCTTGAACAAAGACTGGTTCATGACGCTGCTCGACCTGAAAGAGTACATCAAGACAAAAGAAAGAGTATACAAAGACTACGAGAACAAAGATGCATGGAACAAGAAGTGCCTGATCAACATCGCAAAAGCAGGCTTCTTCTCCTCCGACCGTACCATTGCACAGTACAACGAGGATATCTGGCATCTGGCATAAGTGCAGAACATGCATACAAAACGCGCCGCAGACGATTCGGTTCGTCCGCGGCGGCGCTTTTTAATGCAATTTTTATGAAAGATTCAGCCGTCTGCTTAAGATATAGCGGCAGATCAGGAACAGAACAACGCAGAGCACCACGGTGATGATAAGTGTGGAAACCGAGGATGTGGTAACCACAGCAGTCGGTGTGGAGTCCTGGAAAACACGGACGATGCTGATTCCGCCGAAGATCTGGATCACGGTAGTCATGCCGATGTAAGAGAGGACAGCCGTCAGAATTTTGTGGCTGGATACCAGGCTTCCGATGCTGATGGCGGCATAGAACAGAAGAATGCCAAAGAACAGCGAAGCGAAGAAGCCAACGATGGAAAACAGTGCCATACCGATGTGGTTCGTGATGCCGATCAGGGAAAAAGCAGCATCGGCAACACCGGTAATCTGTGCCCAGAGATAGGACAGAAAATCGGAAAAGGTCATGGTCTTGTTGTAAAAAAGCAGGGTGTTTGCGGTAAAATACCGGATTGCGGACGGCAGAAGCAAAAAAGCGAAGGAAGCGAGAACGGAAAGTGCGTTTAAGATGCTCCATGCGCCGAAAACCAGCATTTTGGAGAGAATATGATCCGTTGCCGATACCGGAAGGACGTTGGTCAGATACCCTTCGTCGGTAAAAAGATTTTTATAGTAGCGCTGGATCATCAGCACCTGTGTCATGACGGATGCGGCGATCACAATCAAAAGCGTATGCAAACAGATAGAGGACGATCAGCAGATCCGGCAGCTCAGAAATCTGGGAAAAGAGGAATCCGAAGCCTCCGAGAGCGCCCATGAAAATGGCGGCACCGTTCAGCAGCGCCATGTTTTTCCAGCATGCTTTCCACTCATGTTTCAGACATTTTTTTAACATTTGAATACCTCCCTGAAATAAGAATCAATCGATTCACCCTCCTGCATCCGGATATCCTCAACCGAGGCGTGTAGTTTTAACTGGCCCTCCTGGATAAAGATGACCTCATCGAGAATATTTTCGACGTCGGAAATCAGATGTGTTGAGATGAGGATGGATGCGTCTGGTTCGTAGTTGTTTAAAATCGTAGATAAAATGTAATCGCGTGCTGCCGGATCGACGCCTGCAATCGGCTCGTCGAGGCAGTAGAGCTTTGCGCGGCGGCTCATCGTGAGGATGAGCTGGACTTTCTCTTTCGTTCCCTTCGACATCGTTTTCAAACGGTCCTTCGGGCTGATTTTTAAGGATTCCAGCATGGCATTGGCGCGGGACATGTCAAAGTCCTCAAAGAAATCGCTGTAATACGTTAAAAGATCCGAGACGCGCATCCAGCTGCCGAGATACATTTTATCCGGCAGATAGGAGACGATCCGTTTTGTCTCAATACCGGGATGATTTCCGGCGATGAGGACTTCACCCTCACTCGGGGTCAGCAGTCCGTTCAGCAGCTTTAAGAGCGTCGTCTTTCCGCTTCCGTTGGTCCAAGCAGGCCGATGATCTCTCCACGTTCCAGAGTCAGATCAACATTGGAAAGTGCAAAAAAGTGATTGACTTTTCGGGTCAGTCCCCTTGCATTCGAGAATGGGGTTCATAGGTCTACCTCCTTGAGTGCTTTCTGTATCAATGCAGCAGTTTCTTCTTTCTGAAAGCCGAGCTGTTTCATCTTTTCAAGAAACTGCAGGATATGTTCGGATGCGAGACTGGTCTTCATTTCATCCAGCAGCCGGGTATCTTCTGTAATAAAACGTCCGCTTGTTCGCTGAGAATATACCAGTCCGCTTCCGTTCCAGTTCGGAGAGTGCTTTTTGCATTGTGTTCGGATTCACGGCAGCTTCTACGGCGAGATCCCGGACAGAGGGAAGTCTGTCACCGGGTTTGTAGATACCGGATACGATATCCTGCTGAATACGCTCCATCAACTGTAGATAGATGGGACGGTCATTGTCCAATTCCCATGGCATTTGATCACCTCGTTTTCTATGAAAAACTAACTGTACTATATATATAATACAATCGTATAATGAAGTTGCGGATTTGTCAAGTTACTTTTCATTTGCCGCAAGAATTTCGGCAGGCAGTTCCGGGTGAAAAATCC
>ENA-OQEL01000599-OQEL01000599.1-human-gut-metagenome-genome-assembly--contig:-NODE-599-length-12148-cov-3.290824_pt1 | contig 12148 bp, 17 predicted proteins | sample MGYA00242796_ERZ504637 | MGnify/ENA primary metagenome ERZ504637 (study PRJEB26092, sample SAMD00036306) | human gut metagenome | host: Homo sapiens | study: EMG produced TPA metagenomics assembly of... | reverse complement strand
ATCTGTTTTAATATTTCTCATTCCGGGGGAATACGCTGCCTGCGCTTTTGCTTCCATTCCGATCGGCATGGATCTGCAGCAGCACCGCCGCGCTGCCTGGGAGCGCATGGCAGAACGGTATTTTTCCGCCGAAGACCAGAACACCTTGCCGCAGCGGAGAATGCTGAAACGCTGTTTTTCCGGATCTGGACCGAGGAGGAGAGCTACGGCAAGTGGAGGGGAACCGGTCTTTCGGTTCTCTTGGAACGGAAAAGAAAGAGGGCTTCTGCACGCATTTCAGTCCGGAGAAAGGATATGAAGGCGCCGTCTGGGCAGCGGAGCCCGTGAAAATCTGCATGAAAAGAATGAACCATAAAAACCGTGCATAACCTGTCCCGCCATCTCATATATATAACGATAAGAGGTGGTGAAGATGAAAAGGACAGGAAGACAAAAGGATATTGTTACGCCAGAGAAAAAACAGGAGCAAAGGGAACTTTTGCGCCTGTTTTCTGCGAATATACGGAAAATTCTGAAAAACACAGATCTGCTGGCCGATGACCTGCAGGAAATCCGTCTGCGGACCGGCGCGCCGCTTCTGGTGGTCGCAAAGGATCAGGAGTACTTTCTGACCCCGGACGGAGCACTGACCGGGGAGTGGGAGAAAGGTTATCCCGTCTCACCGACGGATATCCGCGATACGATGGATTACATAGGAAGTTTTTCCCTCTACGCCTACGAGGATGAACTGCGGCAGGGTTTTCTGACCGTGGAGGGCGGCCACCGGATCGGCATTGCCGGAAAGACGGTAATCGAAGGGGAAAAGGTGAAAGGCATCAGCCATATATCCTGCATCAACGTGCGGGTTGCTCATGAGAAAAAGGGCTGCGCGGACCGAGTGATGCCGTACCTTTGGGAAGACGGCCGTTTCCTGCACACCCTGATTGTCTCCGCACCCGGCTGCGGCAAAACGACGATGCTGCGCGATATCATCCGCCAGATTTCGGACGGGGAGTCGCCGTATCCGGGGCTGACCGTCGGTGTGGTCGATGAACGGAGCGAGATCGCAGGCTGCTATCTCGGCGTTGCGCAGAATGATGTCGGCATCCGCACCGATGTGCTCGACTGCTGTCCGAAGGCGGAGGGCATGATGATGCTGATCCGCGCCATGTCGCCCGATGTGGTGGCAGTCGATGAGATCGGAACGGGCGAGGACATCCGTGCGATCGAGTCCGTCGTTAACTGCGGGTGCAAGCTGCTCGCGACCGTGCATGGCAATTCCATGGAGGATATGAAGCAGAAGCCTCTCCTGAACCGCCTCGTGGAATCCCACGTTTTCGAGCGGTACATCGTGCTGGATGCGAAACCCCACGCCGGAAGCGTACAGGCTATTTTTGACGGAAGAGGAACGACACTGTACCGAAGGGAGGCGTTTCTGTGATGCGGCTTGCAGTTTTACTGGCGGCTTCTCTTGCCTGCGTCGGGATCGGCTTTGCAAAGAGTGCGGCGCTGTCGGCCCATGTGAAAGTCTGGAAACACTGCAGAAAATTATCCAGTATCTGCGTGGAGAGATTGTGACGGCGGCTTCCCCGCTGCCGGATGCGTTCTGGGAGACGGGAAGGCGGATGCGGGATCCGTACCGGGATTTTTTACAGGATATTTCCGAGGATATGCGCCGCCCGGACGGAAAGACACTGCCGGCGATTCTGGAAGAGAATACGGCAGTCCACCTGGCGGACACACGCCTTACAAAGGAAGAAAAAGAAGAGCTGCAGGAGGCCGGATGCAGCCTTGGAACCGGGGACCGCGCCATGCAGAAGGCGAATCTGGACCGGTATGAGGCACGCCTTGTGCAGCGGATCGCGGAACTGCAGAAAGGATTGCCGGAAAGGAAGAGGCTCTGTCAGAGTCTTGGAATCATGGGAGGCCTTTTTTTATTTTTGATTCTGGTTTAGGGCGTGTCTGAAAACGGAGGAGCAGGCGTGGAGGTCGGGATTCTATTTAAAATCGGGGCAGTCGGGATTCTGGTATCGGTCCTGTGCCAGGTATTAAAACACAGCGGCCGGGAAGAACAGGCATTTCTTGCAAGCCTTGCCGGTCTTGTGCTGGTGCTGTTCTGGATTCTTCCCTATATTTCCGCGCTGTTTGAGGACATCAAACAACTGTTTACAATTTAAGAGCAGGGAGAAAAAACGGAGGGGATCATATGGATATACTTCGGATCGCTGCGCTTGGCACGGCGGGCGTGCTGCTTGGAATCACAGTAAAGGGAGCAAAGCCGGAATTTGCCCTTCTTGTGACGGTCGGTGCCGGCCTCTGCATTCTTGCCGGGACCGTCGGAAAAATGCAGTATCTGTTCGGCATGCTCGCACAAATGAAATCGTATCTCCCGGTGGACTCATCGTATCTGAATACGCTGCTGAAAATGCTTGGGATCACGTATGTGGGGCAGTTTTCCGCCGGGATCTGTAAGGATGCGGGCTATTCTTCCATTGCAGGGCAGATTGAACTGTTCGCCCGCCTGGCGGTCCTTGCCGTCAGTATGCCAGTGCTGCTCGCTCTGCTGGAAACGGTTCATGATTTTCTGTAAAAAAGCCGGATGGGGCATGGCGCTGCTTTTTCTGTGTCTCATTTTCGGAACGGGAAGAACGCAGAAAATCGAAGCAGCGGTACAAAACGTGCCAGAGAGCCTGGAAGAAGAATCACGTTTGGACACCGTAGGAACAGATCAGGAGACGGAGCGTGCGGCGGTCAGAGAAAAGAAAGGACAGCAGGAGAAAGAAGCGGGGGATACCGAAACGGATCAGGCAGCAGCAGCGCAGGACGAACTTCTTGCAGAACTCGACTTCGATGCAATCCAGCAGGAAGTGGACAGCCTGCTGTCCAGCCAGCAGTTTTCTTTTGCCGGTACGGTGCGTTCTCTTTTGCAGGATGGCGATCCCTTCCGCATTTTCCGTGCCGGAAATGCCGTTCTCTCCTGTGCCAAAACAGCATTCCTTGCGCAGAAGGGGCTGATGAAGGAGCTGTTTCTCCTCGTTCTGGCAGGCGCGGTGCTCGGCAGTTTTTCCTCTCTCTTTGAAGGAAAACAGGTCAGGGACGCCAGTTTTTATATGGTCTATCTGCTTGCGCTTGCACTGATTCTGAAAAATTTCCAGTCGAGCGGGGAAAACCTGAAAGCTGTCATCACATCGCTGGTCGCTTTTATGCGGATCCTGACGCCATCCTACTATCTGGCGGCCGCGGCCGCCGGTGGTGCATCATCAGCCGTGATGTTTTATCAGATGCTCCTTCTAGTGATTCTGGCTGTCGAAAAGCTTCTGCTCGCCCTCGTCCTCCCGATGATCCATATCTATCTGCTCATCGCCCTTGTAAACGATCTTTCCGGCGAGGAGATTTTGTCCCATATGACAGAGCTGCTGGAAACCTGCGTGAACGGCCTTTTAAAATCGTCGCTCGGCGTACTTGTGGGAATGCAGATGATCCGGAATCTGATCGCACCGGCGCTCGATTCCCTGCGGCAGATGGCACTCTGGCGGACTGCCGGAATGATTCCCGGCATCGGAAATGCGGTGAATGCTGTAACCGAGTTGGTGGCAGGCTCCGCGGTGCTGATCCGCAACTGCTTTGGCGTGACGGCAATGCTGGTACTGCTCGCAGCAGGCATGGTCCCCGCCGTTCAGCTTCTCGTTTCGGGTCTTTCCTTCCGCCTTCTCGCCGCGGCGGCGCAGCCCGTCTCGGACAAGCGGATCGCGGGATGTCTTGCGGCGGCAGGAAAAGGATATGCGATGCTTCTGCGTCTCCTTCTGACCGTAGAAGTCCTGTTTCTGCTGACGATTGCAATCCTGGCGGGAACTTTTTCCTAGAGCGTGTCTGAAAAAGGCTTTTCGCAAACTGGGGCTTGCAGATTGCGGAAATGATTTTTTCAGACATGCTCTAGCATGTAGTTGGGCAGGCAGCGGCGGGAGGCGGCATGGTAGAAGAGATTCTGCAGTGGCTTAAGAATATTTCAATTTTTCTGATTTTTATGACAACTGTGCTGAACCTGATCCCGGAGAAGGAGGACAAGAAGCCGGTTCAGTTTTTCTTGGAATTGTGATGGTACTGATTTTTTTTGCAGCCCGTGCTAAAAGCGGGAGGTTTGGAGCAGAAAATGGCGCAGACGCTCGACCGTCTGACGCTGGAAGAGGAGGCAGCAGCAATGGAAAATGTCAGATTCGTGCAGAAAGCTTTGAAAAACAGTATTACGTGGGCGCCTGGGAAAAAACGAGACGGAGCGCCAGATCCGGATGTATCTGTCAGAGAGCGGCATTCCGGGGGCAGCCGTTTCGGTAACGCTGGAGCCGGGAAACACCGGTGAGGCAAAAGAGATCCGCATTGAAGCGCCGATGCGGCAGACGAGCATTTACCGCGAAGAACAGAAAAAACAGCGGGAAATGCTCGATGAAAAGCTGACAGAGATCAAAAGTGTTTTAAGTGAGGTCTACGGAACCGATCCGGCGCATATTATGGTAGAGATTTCGGAATAGGCCTATGAGGGAAAAGGCAGCGGCGTTTTTCCGGAAACAGAAAAAGGAGCAGTGGATGCTGTACTTCCTGCTGGCGGCAATCGGCGTTGTCCTGCTGCTGCCGACGGGAACAAAAAGACCAGTGAGGAGACAGAACAGCCGCAGGAGACGGCTGCGCGTCCGGCGGGGGATGCGGGACTTTCGGTGCAGGAGGAGATGGAACAGCGCCTTTGTGACGCACTTTCCCAGATGGACGGTGTGGGCGCAGTGCACGTCGTGGTGACGCTGGAATCCACAGGAAAAAGATTGTGGAAAAAGATGTCCCAACGCGGAGCACAACGGAGGAAAACAAGAAGGGAGAGGAGACCGGAAGCGTTACATCCTCGTCGCAGGATGAGGCAACTGTCTATGAAAAGACACAGAACGGAGCCGAGACACCGTATGTGGTTTCCGAGGAGTACCCGGCGGTGCGCGGCGTGCTCGTTATCGCAGAAGGCGGGGGAAATCTGGTGACGATACAGGAGATTCAGGAGGCCGTGATGGCATTATTTCAGGTGGGCGCAAATAAGATTAAAGTAGTCAAAATGAAGTAAAGGAGTCAAATGCGTGGAAAAATTAGAACAGGAAATGAATGCACCTGAGAAAATGGCAGAGACACCATCGCCGAAAAAGACGGCCGGGAAAAAGAAAAAATTCCGGAAAAATCAGGTCATCATCACCGCCCTTGCGATCATGATCGCCGTCGCCGGATACATCAACTATGCTGACAGTACCCTGTCCACGAAGGAGAAGGCAGACGGAACCACGGCGGATGCCAGCACCGTTTTAAAAGACATCTCCAGCCTGGACACCGATATCACCGACGAGGTGGATGCCGGCACAGCAGGGGACTCGTCGCGGACCGTCACCGAAACGCCGGGAGAGGCAGTCCTTGCCGGGGCATCTACATACATGGCCCAGGCCAGAATCGACCGCGAACAGATCCGTTCCCAGAACAAAGATACCTTAAATGAAATCATCAACAACACCAATCTCTCCGAAACCGAGCGCCAGAGCGCTGTCCAGAGCATGGTGGAAATGACGGAACTCGTAGAAAAAGAGTCAGCAACTGAACTCCTCCTCGAAGCCAAAGGCTTCACCGACGTCGTTGTAAACCTGACCGGCGAAACCGCCGACATCGTCGTTCCGATGAAAGAAGTAACCGAGGAACAGCGTGCCCAGATCGAAGACATCGTAACCCGCAAAACCGGAATCGGCGTAGAAAACATCGTCATCACCCCCATGAGCTCCGCCGCCGACACAGCCGCAGAGGAGAGTGCTCAGTAAATTTTGATATCCACGTAAAAAATCCGGAAACGCAAAATCATGCGTTCCCGGATTTTTTCACGTAATTCTATTTAATTTGCACCATGTGCCGTTCTTGCAACCGTCTGCAGTGCTTTCTTCACCGGCGGCAGCGAGATCAGAATCACCGTCAGCACACCTTCAGCCAGCAGATAGCTGTAGTTGTAAATAATCGGATACAGCGCCTTTAAAGACTGCGGGAAATTCTCCGGCATATAATCCATCCAGTACAGATACCCGCCTAACGTATGGAAAAATCCCCTCGCCAGCACAGCTACAATATACCCGATCAGCAGCCCGTTTTTCTTCTTTCCAAAGAATCCGGCCACACCCAGCGCCGCAAACGCAAACACATAATCACAGCACACCTGGAACAGCGACAGCACATACGGCCCCTGGATAAACTGCAGCAGTCCATAAGCAAAACCAACGAGAATACCCGTCTTCGCCCCATACCAGTTCGCAATCAGCACAATAAACAGCATCGAAAACAACGTAACCGATCCCCCGTACGGCAACTCAAACACCTTCACATACGAAGTCACAAACGCCAGCGCCATCCCCATCGCACAAAACGCCAGCTTCCTTGCATCCATTCCCGTCCCCTTACTCTTCTGAGCAGAAAGAACCGAAGCAATCACCACCAGCGCCACCATCAGCACCACGCATCCAACATAACCGGCCGTCGTCAGTCCGCCGTCAGCAGTAACAAAAAACTCATAAAAAACCTCCTTCGCATTCCGCTTGGAGGGGCTCACATAAAAACACAGTCCCGAATCACCTCCGAAACCACGTTCCAGCTTCCCTACGCAGGAATTATCCCGTTCAGGTAGTGAGGGTCCGTGAGCTTATCCCTGTCCCACGTTCTCAGCCAAAGGCTCCCCTAGCGTCTTATTATTTTAACGTATTAAAGTATACCAACCTCCCCCTTATTTGTCAACCTACCCGTTTTTTCATCCAAATACATGTTGACAAGAAGTACATACAAGTGCTATATTACAATTAGTTCAATCATTAAACTAATTGTACGAAAGGAGCACCAACACAATGCAGATTCTGAAAGTAACAGACGAAGCATTCCGCCAGTACGGCAAAGTCATCAAAGACCTCGACGTCAGCGACATCATCACCGCCATGTCCGAGACCCCATGTCCCGACGACGTAGTCTACGAGCCTGCCATTGAAAGCCTCGAAGCCTGCAAAAGCGCCCAGTCCGTATCCGACAGCCTCTACGGCGGCATGCCGATCCAGATCGGCTACTGCAACGGCCACAACCATTTACTGAACGCCGTAGAATACCACCGCGACAGCGAAATCAACATCGCCGTAACCGACCTGATCCTGATCCTCGGAAAAGAACAGGACATCACCGAAGACCACACCTACGACTCATCCAAAATGGAGGCCTTCTTAATCCCGGCCGGAACCACCATTGAAGTCTACGCAACCACCCTCCACTACGCACCATGCAACGTGGCAGCCAGCGGCTTCAAATGCGTCGTAGTCCTTCCAAAAGGAACCAATACCGACATCACCCTGGAAGAAAAACACACCCCGGAAGACGACCTGCTCTTCGCCAGAAACAAATGGCTCTTAAGCCACCCGGATGCAAACATCGCTGGAAGCGTAGCAGGCATCAAAGGAGAAAACCTCTCGGTAAAATAAAACCAGAGACAAAACCAGAAATCAGAAACACTGCCCCAAAAGAGCAGTTCTGAACATAAAAGAAACCAAAAACCAAGAAACCAAAAAAAGGAGGATCTTCAAAAATGATCAACAATACACCGGAAATCAAATTAGGTATCGTTGCAGTAAGCCGTGACTGCTTCCCGAACAGCCTTTCCGAGAACAGAAGAAAAGCAGTCGTAAAAGCATACGACGGAGAAATCTACGAATGTCCAATCATCGTCGAGAATGAAATCGACATGATGAACGCACTCGAAGACCTGAAAAAAGCAGAGTGTGATGCACTTGTTGTATACCTTGGAAACTTCGGACCGGAGACCGAGGAAACCCTGCTTGTAAAATACTTCGACGGACCTTGCATGGTAGTAGCAGCAGCAGAAGAGACCGGCGACGACCTTGTAGGCGGACGCGGCGATGCATACTGCGGCGTTCTGAACGCAAGCTACAACCTGAAACTGCGCAACCTGCACGCATACATTCCAGAGTACCCGGTTGGCGATGCAGAAGACGTAGCAGCCATGATCAAAGATTTCGTACCGGTTGCAACTGCAGTTGTAGCTGTTAAGAACCTGAAAATCATCAGCTTCGGACCGCGTCCGACCAACTTCCTGGCATGTAACGCACCGATCAAACAGCTGTACAACCTCGGCGTAGAAATCGAAGAGAACTCCGAGCTTGACCTGTTTGAAGCATTCAACAAACACGCAGGCGACGAGAGAATCCCGGCAGTCGTAGAAGATATGGCAAAAGAGCTCGGCGAAGGAAACCTGAAACCGGAAATCCTGCCGAAACTGGCTCAGTACGAGATCACCTTGTTAGACTGGATCGAAGCACACAAAGGCTCCAGAAAATACGTAACCCTGACCGGAAAATGCTGGCCGGCATTCCAGACACAGTTCGGATTCGTTCCTTGCTATGTCAACAGCCGTCTGACCAAGATGGGCATCCCGGTATCCTGTGAGGTAGATATCTACGGAACACTGTCCGAGTTCATCGGAACCGTTGTATCCAAAGACACCGTAACACTCCTCGACATCAACAACACCGTTCCGAAGGATATGTATGAGAGCGAAATCAAAGGCAAATTTGATTACACCTTAAAAGATACCTTCATGGGATTCCACTGCGGAAATACCGCTTCCACCAAACTGGCATTCTGCTCTATGAAATATCAGATGATCATGGCAAGAACCCTTCCGGAAGAAGTAACACAGGGTACCCTCGAGGGAGATATCGTTCCTGGAGACATCACCTTCTATCGTCTGCAGAGCACATCTGACGCAAAACTGCGCGGATACATCGCAGAGGGCGAGGTTCTTCCTGTAGCAACACGTTCCTTCGGAAGCATCGGTATCTTCGCTATTCCGGAGATGGGCAGATTCTACCGTCACGTACTGGTAGAGAAAAACTATCCGCATCACGGCGCAGTAGCATTCGGACACTTCGGAAAACCGTTATTCGAAGTATTCAAAATGCTCGGTGTTGAAGTAGATGAGATCGGCTACAACCAGCCGAAGGGTGTTCGTTACCCGACAGAGAATCCGTGGGGCTAATCCGTTCCGGAAGATTCACTGAAAAATAAGAAAGATATGCAGTAACGCATAAGCAAAAGGGCGGAGCAGAGATCTAGGTCTGCTGCCGCCCCTTTTTGAAAAAGAGTAGTAAAAAGGAGATTCGACATGTATTTTATTGGTGTTGACCTTGGTACTTCCGCTGTCAAACTGCTTCTGATGGACGAGGAAGGCAAAATTGTAAATATTGTATCGAGAGAGTATCCGCTGTATTTCCCGCATCCAGGCTGGTCTGAGCAGAAACCGGAAGACTGGTGGGAGCAGAGCAAAGAGGGAATCCGCGAGCTGGTAAAAGACATAGACAAATCCCAGGTAGCCGGCATCAGCTTCGGCGGCCAGATGCATGGTCTTGTCATCCTGGATGAGAACGATAACGTCATCCGCCCGGCGATCCTCTGGAACGACGGCCGTACCGCAAAACAGACCGATTATCTGAACACCGTAATCGGAAAAGAAAAACTCTCCGAGTACACCGCAAACATTGCATTTGCAGGCTTTACCGCACCGAAGATTCTCTGGGTGAAAGAAAATGAGCCGGATAACTTCGCAAAAATCTGCAAAATCATGCTTCCAAAAGATTACCTGGCATACCGTCTCTCCGGCGCATTCGTAAGCGACTACTCCGATGCATCGGGCATGCTTCTGATGGATGTCAAGAACAAATGCTGGTCCAAAGAGATGGCAGAAATCTGCGGTATTTCCCTGGAGATGCTGCCGGAGCTCCATGAGAGCTTTGACGCTGTCGGAACCTTAAAACCGGAAGTAGCAGCAGAACTTGGACTGCCGGAGACCTGTAAAGTTGTAGCAGGAGCCGGAGACAACGCAGCAGCCGCAGTCGGAACCGGAACCGTAGGCGACGGCATGTGCAACGTTTCCCTTGGTACAAGCGGAACCGTATTCATTTCCAGCAACAAATTCGGCGTAGACAGCCACAATGCCCTGCACGCATTCGCACACGCAGACGGCCACTATCACCTGATGGGATGCATGCTGAGTGCAGCTTCCTGCAACAAATGGTGGATGGATGAAATCATCCGCACAAAAGAATATACAAAAGAGCAGGAGAACATCACAAAACTTGGCGAGAATAATGTATTCTTCCTGCCGTATCTGATGGGCGAGCGTTCCCCGCACAACAACCCGGATGCAAGAGGAACCTTCATCGGCCTGACCATGGACACCACAAGAGAGGATATGACCCAGGCTGTTCTCGAGGGCGTTGCCTTTGCGATCCGCGATTCCTTTGAGGTAGCAAAATCCCTCGGCATCCAGATCGAGAGAACGAAAATCTGCGGAGGCGGTGCAAAGAGCCCGCTGTGGAGACGCATGATCGCAAACGTGCTGAACATCAAAGTGGACCGTATTGAGTCCGAGGAAGGCCCGGCACTTGGCGGAGCCATGCTGGCAGCCGTTGCCTGCGGTGTCTTTTCATCCGTAGAAGAGGCGGCAGAAAAAATTGTTCGTGTGACAGAGACCATCGAGCCGGAACCGGAACTGGTTGAGAAATATGAGCGCCAGTATCAGAAATTTGCAAAGATTTATCCGACCGTAAAAGATCTGTTTACAGAGCTGCTGTAATAAAAAGAGGTAAGAAATAAGATGAAGAAAGTGGAACATGGGAAAACATTTGACCGGAATGCAGCAAACCCGCCGGCGTTTGAAATCTTTCACAACACCGTGACAGAAGGCTATCCGAAGCACTGGCATACCGCAATTGAAATTATCATGCCGACCAGAGGCGAATATGAGGTTGTTGTCGGAAAAGACAGCTATAATCTCAAAGAGGGCGACATCATTATGATCAATTCCGGCGTTGTACACGGAATGAGATTCGTATCCCAGGGAGAACGGATTGTCATGCTGGTGGAACCGGGCTGTGTGGAGAATCAGGAAGAAATGGAAACGATTTTCCTGCGGCTTCCGGCCATCTACTTCAAAAAAGAGGATGAGGAAGATCCCTTCTATCTGTTTCTACGCAGCCAGATTCTGGAACTGGTGCGGGAATACGATAATGAGGGCGCAGTGATGACGCACAGAATCTGCACCGGCCTCAAAGAGCTTTTTTCAGAGTTTGGCCGCAAGGGCTTTTCGGATGCCAACGCGCAGAATACGTTCGGGGCAATGAAGCAGCAGGAATATATAGAGGCTGTTTTAAGCGTCTGCCGTTATATCAATGTCCATTACATGGAGAATCTTTCTCTCGAGGAAGTAGCTGCGGTCAGCGGATTTTCCAAGTTCCACTTTACCAGAATTTTCAAGCAGTACATGAACATGACATTCTATGAGTACCTCAATTCTAAACGCGTCAAACGCGCAGAGGAGCTTCTGTATGACAAAAAGATGAGTATCACGGATGTGGCGATGAATTCCGGATTCTCTTCTTTAAGTGCCTTCAACCGTACCTTCAAGACGGTAAAGGCCTGTTCGCCGAGCGATTACCGCAGACAGCGGGAGTCGATGGTACAGGCTTTGCTGATGCAGGGATAAAAGGACTTGTATTTCACACTTTACTGTGCTAAAATGGTAGTATTCCGAGTTATAAGAATGAGATGGGGACTTAATTTTCGTACAGGAGGGCTTGAAATGAACAAGAAACTTCATTCAGAAGCAGTAGACCAGCTTTTTGAGGCAATTTTGTGTCTGAAGAATAAGGAAGAATGCTATACTTTTTTTGAGGATGTATGCACCATCAATGAACTGCTTTCGCTGTCGCAGCGGTTTGAAGTGGCGAAATGCTGCGGGAGAAGAGAACGTATCTGGAAATTTCCGAAAAGACGGGAGCATCCACGGCGACGATCAGCCGCGTGAACCGTTCCTTAAGCTATGGAAACGACGGATATGAGATGGTGTTTGAACGGATGGAAAAGAAAGAAAATGTGTAAAATCAAAAAAGACGGTGCGATTCCAACGCAGCCGTCATTTTTTGATTTTACACGTTTGTTCTTAATTTTTCTTTTTCGGATCAGAAGGCGCCGCGAGGGATGCCAGTTCATCCACCATGTGCTCGATCATCTGGTTTTTTTCAGATAGACATCGAAACTCAGCAGACAGATAAACGAAAAG
>ENA-OQEL01000595-OQEL01000595.1-human-gut-metagenome-genome-assembly--contig:-NODE-595-length-12211-cov-2.539970_pt1 | contig 12211 bp, 16 predicted proteins | sample MGYA00242796_ERZ504637 | MGnify/ENA primary metagenome ERZ504637 (study PRJEB26092, sample SAMD00036306) | human gut metagenome | host: Homo sapiens | study: EMG produced TPA metagenomics assembly of... | reverse complement strand
CACTTCAGATTCATATCTTTATAATTAAATAGATTTATACTCTTTCATGTCCTCACTCACTCCTTGCTGCCAGTCGTAATGACCGGGATAGGTCAGCTCCAGACGCTTGCGCACTTGTTCCAAGCCGATGCCGCTTCCGCTTTTATCTGCCACGCTTTGGGATGATAGCTGTTGGTTATTTCGCAATGTATCTCTCCGGGGCTTTCACTGAAGTGGATACGGATAAAGCTGGGCTCGGTGGGGAGATGCCATGCTTGAAGGCATTCTCTATGAGGGAAATAAAGATGAGCGGAGCTATTTCAGTACGGCTGTCTGGTCGGACGTCTATCTTTGTTTCCACACGGACGTTGGCGGAGAGACGGATGCGCATCAGTTCGATGTAGTTGCGGATGAAGTCCATCTCCTTGTCCAGGGTGACGAAGTTCTGCTGATTGTCATACAGCACATGGCGCAGCAGTCGGCTCAGTTCCTGCACGGCAGTCTGTGCCTTGTCGGCATCGAAGGCGATGAGGGCGTAGATGTTGTTCAGCGTATTGAGCAGGAAGTGCGGGTTGAGCTGGTTGCGCAGGGTTCTTCAACTCGGCTTCCGTGCGGCTTTTGCTCGGCTTCGCGGCGGGCGGCGTCCATCTGCGCCCTAGCGGCGGCTCAGCTTGATGGCAGCGCTGAGGCCGGCGGTGAGAATCATGGTCGAGACGTCGCGCAAGATGAATATCCATTTGGGAGGCCCCATGTGCTGACCGTCATCATCGCCGCGCATATGGTTTTCGGAATGTGTATTCTTGCCAAAGGTGGGCGCCGGTGGTAATGCAGATGATGAGCAGTGTGTTCAGCAGGAGATACTGCCGTATGCGCCCCTCGAACAGATAACGGGGAATGAGGAAGCAGTAATTGCAGTAGAATACGATAAGAAAAGATAGCGGAACAATGCTGCCATGACGCAGGTATTCCATCCATGTAATGGTGAAACCGCTGCGTGTCATCATCACGAAAGGAAAAGCAAATACAATTCCCCAGCCGATGATATGAATCAGGGCTTCGATGATGCGCGACCGTGAGTAGAGAATTTGTTTCATACAAATGCAAAGATAGATTTTTTTTAGCGATAAGCGATTATCACTCGTATCGTATTGCTTCTATCGGGTCTAAGTCTGCTGCTTTCTTTGCAGGATACCATCCAAAGAAAACGCCAGTAAATGTACAGACTGCAAAACTCATAATAATGCTCCAAGGCTCTATTTGGGTGGCTATATGGAAGCAAGAGTTCAGACTGAGCGATAAACTAACGTATAGGGGGCAAGTACCAAATCATCCTGGTCCATACCCATACTATTGTAACCTTTCTTCTTCAAGACACCGATTACTCTGAATGGAATGCAGTTAAATCGCACAACTTTACCGATAGGATCGCTGCCATCAGGGAAAAGATAGTTAACTACTGTCTGTCCTAAAATACAAACTTTAGATGCAGCCTTAATATCTGTATCAGTAAACATTTCTCCATCTGCCACTTTCAGTTGTCGGATGGAAAGATAGTTCATAAAAATGTATGTATACCTATTAATGATTTGCAATATGTTTTCGGATGTTAATACCAATCTTTCTATTTAGATTCTGCCGTTTTGATAGAATTTCAACATGTTGATATTCAGAATGGTAAGATACTTTGCCTGAAGTTCGTTCTGCTTAGCCTTCAGAAGATTATCTTTGCCAGTTCTCAATTCTACGATGTTCTTTAATCCCAGTTTAAACTGCTCACTTAACAGATTGTAGCTTGTTTGGGCACTCTCGCTGCTCACCTTGGCAGCCTTAAACTGGCTTTGGTTTGTATTAGCCTGCAACCAATAGTTTTCGATAGTAGAGTAGAGCTTAGTTTGCTCATTCTTTATATCGAGCAAGATGCTTTCACGCTGAATGAGTGCTTTATTGACAGAAGTCTTGGTCTGTCGGTTATCAAAGAGAGGAATACTGATACCGATTCCACCACCAAGGCTGAAGTTGGTTTTCATCTGACTGCCCCAACCGTTTTTGTTCATGGATGTGGTGCTGGTCGTAGCTCCTGCATTTGCGCTGATGGTTGGCAACTTTCCTGCCTTTGCAATCTTGATGTTCAGATCGTTCTGGTCGAGTTTGTTTTGATAGCTCAAAAACTCAGGGCGATTCTGAAGCGCAGCTGTATAGACACTGTTCATTCCTGGGATAGAGGCCAGAGCCATTTGGTCAGTTGTGCTTGGAATAGCGATGTCGAAAGCTTCTTCACTAGTAATCTGCAGGAGTTCCTTCAACTGTCGTTTATAGTTTTTAACGTTACTTTCAGCCTGCACGATGTTAAACTCATCTTGTGCTCTCTGTGCTGTAAGTTGTGCTAAGTCTGCTTGGCTCATCTTGCCAATTTTTACCATTTCCTTACCACGCTCTTCGTTTTGAACACTCGACTGATAACTTTCTTTGTTTACGTTGATAGCCTCTGTAGAGTAGAGTATCTGTACGTAAAGTTGAGCTATTTGTTCTTGCAGGTTGAGGGCTTGTGCTGTCGAATCGAGTTGTGCCGCTTCCTTTGCCAGCTTGTTCAGTTTCACCTGATTTCTGTTTTTGTTTCCGTTCCAAATCGTATAATTGCCCATCACGCTATAGCTGCCATTGTAATATACCTTGTCGATGGAAGCTTTGCTGAAACCTTCTCCGCTGATTCCATTAGAAACCCTAAGGTGTATAGTTTACACTTTGATTGGTGCTGGCAGAGAGCGATGGCAGAAGCGCTGACTTTGATTGCAGATAGTCCTCCTGGGCTGAAGCTTTTGTTAGTTGAGTCTTCTGCAGTTGAATGTTGTTAGCCAGTGCGTAACTGATACAATCCTGCAGTGACCATTGCTTAGCTTGTACGGCGATAGGAGCCGACATGATGAACAGCGCTACCGCCATGTTTTTAAAACTTGCGTTCATACTCTTTTTACTTTTTGTTTTCATCTTTACAGATTTCTTTGCATCTGTTCTGATTAAATGTGGATTAATGTTCTTACTTTCCATAATTGCAAATCTTAATAGGATACATTATTTTTAGCTTTGACGTAAGCGTCGCCTATAAAGTTGCAACTGATATGTGTTTTTGATTAAAAACGTGATGATAGGTTTAATATTCTCATTTATCTTTAACAATCCTTTTCACAGTGAAAGATTTCTTTTGCTTTTCCACATTAATTTATTTATATTTCTCAAAAAAATGTTTAATCGACTCGTTTTTGTTATGTTATTATTCAGTGCTTTATATACTATTTATTCAGCTATCAATTAAAGGAGAATTATATGAATAAAGTTGCTGTTGTTACTGGTGGAGCTAGAGGTATTGGCAAAGCCATTTGTGATGAATTCAAAGCTCAAAATATTACAGTATGTACTATTGATGTTTTACCTAATGATTATTTTGTTGGCGATATTGCTGATGAAAAAATATTGACGCAATTTGCCCAAAAGTAATTGATGATCATACAAAAATAGATTATTTAATCAATAACGCTTGCCTTATGAAAGGTGGCTTAGCTACTGCTTCTTATGAAGATTTTCTCTACGTACTAAAAGTTGGTGCTGTAGCTCCTTTTATGCTTACTAAATTATTTATGAACCATCTTCAAGACAATGCTAGCATTGTAAATATTTCTTCTAGCCGTCATTTGATGAGTCAAGCAGATACTGAAAGTTACACTGCTGCTAAAGGAGCAATTTCTTCACTAACTCATGCAATGGCAGTAACATTGCGTGGAAAAGCTCGTGTAAATAGTATTTCTCCTGGTTGGATAGATACTACAAATAGTGAATTTTCCTCAGCAGATAAACTTCAACATTTAGTAAATCGTGTTGGCGTACCAAAAGATATTGTAAATGCTGTGATGTTTCTTTGCAGTGAGAAATCTTCATTTATCACCGGTCAAGATATCATCGTTGATGGTGGCATGACGAAACAAATGATTTATCATGATGATTATGATTGGTATTACAATAAATAAAGGTATTCTTCCTCGATATACAGAATTATATTATATAAATATCTGTAATATAAAAATATGTATATAAGTATAGGAGGAATTTTTATGGGATTATTTGATAATCTTTTAGGCAATGCCTCTAAAGCAAATCTTGATGATATCCGCCAAGATTACGCTAAATTATTAGCTAATGGCGAAAGCATTCAACAGGCTTATGAAATTTTTCGTGATTTATTTATTTTTACCGATAAACGCCTTATCCTTGTAGATAAACAAGGTATTACAGGCAAAAAAACACAATATCATTCTATACCATATAAAAGCATAAGACATTTCAGCATTGAAACAGCTGGTCATTTCGATTTAGATGCTGAATTAAAAATATATGTCGCTGGTATGGATATGCCTATTAGCAAAAAATTTGATAAAAGTTTAGATATTTATCAATTACAAGCTATTTTAGCTGAATATGTATTACGTTAAAATAAAAAGCTGGGTTTAAAATCCTTTATAGATTTAAACTCAGCCTTTTTTATCAATAAATTCAATATAAAATTATGAGGTTACTCTATGCAAACACAAGATTATTTAGCTCAAGAACTCCAACAAAGTCTTGCTAGCGCTCTTATAGATGATAAAATAAATTCCTTACCTGATTTACAACCACAGATAATCTATAATGATTATAATAGTGGCTCTAATTTATTAGTAGAACTACTTCAAGAATTACAAACTTGTAAACGATTTTATTTTGCCATAGCTTTTATCACTCAAAGTGGCTTAATTTGTCTTAAAGAATGTTTAAAATGCCTTCAAGAAAAAAACATCACTGGCGATATTTTGACCACTGATTATCTATATTTTAATCAACCAAAAGCTCTACAGGAATTACAACAATATCCTAATTTAAATATTCGCATCTATACTAAAGAAAATTTCCATATCAAAGGCTATATCTTTGAACAAAACGATTATTATACTTTAATTGTAGGCAGTAATAATTTAACGCAAACAGCCTTAAAAGCAAATAAAGAATGGAGCCTAAAAATAAATTCTTTAGCAAATGGTGCTTTAATCCACAATACATTATCTCAATTTCAACAAATGTGGCAAGAAGCCATACCTTTAACTGATATCTGGCTTAAACAATATACTGATAAATATCATTCTTTACAAAAATTAAAAAGACAATTTGCTACAGCTCAAGAAAATATCTCTACTAATGATATTGCTCCTAATAAAATGCAACAGGAAGCATTAAAAGCATTAGAAAAATTACAACAAGATAATAAACATAAAGCATTATTGATATCAGCTACAGGCACAGGAAAAACATATTTAAGTGCCTTTGCTGTCAAAAAAGCCAAGCCTAAACGACTACTGTTTTTAGCCCATCGTGAACAAATTCTCAAACAAGCTTGTAAAACTTTTGCCAAAATAATACCAGATATCCAATATGGTATTTTATCAGCTAACCATAAAGATTTTCATAAGCCTTATCTATTTGCCACCATAAATATGCTAAGCAAAGAAGAAAATTTAACTCAATTCGCTCCAACACATTTTGACTATATCATCATTGATGAAACTCATCGAGCTGGTGCTAGTAGTTATTTAAAAATCTTAAATTATTTTCAGCCACAATTTTTATTAGGTATGACAGCGACACCAGAACGCACAGACGGTTTTGATATCTACCAATTATTTGACCATAATATAGCTTATGAAATTCGTTTAAATCAAGCTATGCAAGAAAATTTACTTTGCCCATTTCACTACTTTGGCATCACTGATATCACAGTTGATGATCAAGAAATCAATGATAATTCAACATTTAATGATTTAACTACAGACGCTCGCGTAACACATATCATCAATCAATCTCAATACTATGGCTTTAGTGGAGAACGTCTACGCGGTTTAATATTTTGTAGTCACATAGAAGAAGCCCAAATACTTTCACAAAAATTTAATGAGCGAGGATTTCATACCATTGCTCTATCAGGTAAAAATAGTCAAGAAACGCGAACCAATGCCATTCATAAATTAGAACAAAAAGAACGCTCTACAGGTCTTGATTATATATTCACTGTAGACATTATGAATGAAGGTATTGATATTCCTGCTATAAATCAAATAATTATGCTCAGACCTACAAAATCAGCCATTATCTTCGTTCAACAATTAGGTCGTGGGCTTCGTAAATATCCGCAAAAAGATTATGTAGTAATTCTTGACTTTATCGGCAACTATCAAAATAACTTTATGATACCAATAGCCCTATCTGGTGATATTTCTTATAATAAAGATAATATCCGTCATTATGTAGCAGAAGGAAATCGCTTCATCTTTGGTTCTTCTACCATTCATTTTGATAAAATAGCTCGCCAAAAAATCTATCAAGCCATTGATAGTGCCAAATTAAGCGATACAGCCTTATTGAAAAATGAATATCTACAATTAAACAAAAATTAGGAAAAATTCCATTCTATCTTTGATTTTTCCCAGTTTGGTAGTATAGACATTTTAAAATTCCTTGATAAATTTAAAACATATCATAATTTCTTGCAAAAATACGATAAAGATTACACAATTAGATTTAATACAATTCAAGAAGAAATTCTTTATTTTATCTCATATCGCTTCGCTAAAGGCAAAAGAATTCATGAACTCATAGCTTTAAAATTATTATTAAAAAATACACCTCATTTATTAATAGATATTGAACAAATCTTAACTACAAAATACCATCAAGAATTAACTGAACAAATAAAAGTTTCATTAATACGCAATTTAACTAATCTATTCACTATCAGCAATGAGCAATCTAAATTTAGTAATTGCATTTTTATCAAAGAAAACAATAATGATTACATCATCAGTGATATTTTTAAATCAGCTTTACTCGATGAAAAATTCTATTTTCAAATAAATGAAATTCTCGATTTTGCCTTAGAAAGATATCAAAAATATTATCAAAATAGATATAAAGATACTAACCTTGTTTTATATCAAAAATACACTTATGAAGAAGTTTGTTATTTATTAAATTGGCCTCAAAAAATAAATCCTAATGCCATGGCTGGTTATTTCTATGAAAAGACAACACATACCATGCCAGTGTTTATCAATTATATAGCTCCGGATAAAAAAAGAGTGGATTATACTAATGAATTTTTAAGCAATACCTTGATTACAGCCTACTCCAAAAGCAATCGAAAATTAGACTCTAGTGATGCTAAACATATCTACAATGCCAAAGAAGAACAAAATAAATTATATCTATTTGTACGCAAACCTAGTGAAGATAAAGAAGCTAAAGAATTTTATTTTTTAGGTGAAATCATAGCCCAAGGCAAGCCAGAATTTGCACCTAAATATAACGGTTTTAAAATTCTCTATAAGTTAGATACACCTGTTAGAGCAGATATTTTCGATTATCTTACAACAGTAACCGTTTAAAATAAAAAGACATCTATAAAAATGATAAGTTTCATAAACTTCCATTTCCATAGATGTCTTTTTTTATTTTAGTTGGAATAATTTCTTCGATAGATACGCCATTTGGCACATATAATACCATTTTTGCAGAAATTCTTTTACAGAACCATCTAATACATATGCAAGCACCATTCATAAAATCGCAAATACGAACTTGTTCACTTTGTTCAATTTTTTCGTAATTGATAAGTACAGCTTTAGAAGCTTTTAAAGCATCAGCAGCAATTCTTGTATCATTGAAATTGGTAGGTTCAAATACAAGTACATTCATATTTGGCTGTTTATATACTTTTAAACTAGGACGACGATTATTTTCTTCGTAGTTATTAGTAGCAGATGATGTTGCTTCATCTCTCGTAGCTTCAGCTGTATTTGTGTAAATGGAAGGTCCATTTGCTACACGAGTAACATTAGGAGCTACTTTTACTGTTTGTCTTCTAGTTTCTTGTTTTTCATCAACTTTAGCTTCTATTTCTTCAACTTCTTCTGGAATTAGAAACTTAGTGATTTTTGATAAAAAATCCGCCATAATCTCACCTCAAATATCTCTTTTATAACCCATAAATATATTTTATATAAAATTAAAATAAACCCATACTAGAACAATTCTATATAAAATAAAAAAATCCTGCAAAAAACTGTAATAAATATTATTTTCATAAAATTTATTTGATTGTTTAACTAATCAAATAAATTCATAAATATGCTAAGAAGCGACACATATAAATGTCGCTTCTAACACATTATATACTCAAAATTATTTTGCGTTTTTACGTAAACGTCCACGCTGAGATTTATCAAGAATAGTTTTTCTTAAACGAATGCTTTCTGGAGTAACTTCTACCATTTCATCTTTGTTGATGAATTCAAGAGCCTGTTCAAGACTTAAAAGACGAGGTGGAGTTAAGCGAATAGCTTCATCAGAAGAAGAAGAACGCATATTGGAAACATTTTTCTTCTTGCATGGATTTACGTCCATATCAAGTTCACGAGTATTTTTCCCCAATAATCATACCTTCATAAACCATTTGGTTTGGAGAAATGAACATTACACCACGGTCTTGAAGAGTATAAATACCGTATGGAGTTGTTTCACCTTGTTCAAATGCTACTAAAGAACCACGACTACGACCTGGAATATCACCTTTATATGGAGCATATCCACGGAATACATGGTTCATAATACCATTACCTTTTGTATTAGTTAAGAATTCAGAACGGAAACCGATAAGTCCACGTGCAGGAATAGTGAATTCAAGACGTAAATAACCTTTTAATTCAGTCATATTGGAAAGTTCTGCTTTACGAGTACCAAGGGATTCCATAACTGTACCCATGAATTCTTGAGGTACTTCAATAGTTAAGTTTTCAATTGGTTCACAAAGTTGACCATTGATTTCTTTATAAATAACTTCTGGTTTACCAATCTGAAGTTCGTATCCTTCACGACGCATTGTTTCAATGAGAATAGAAAGATGTAATTCGCCACGACCAGAAACTTTAAATGTATCAGGGCTATCTGTTTCTTCAACACGTAAGCTTACATTTGTTTCAGTTTCTTTATATAAACGGTCGCGTAAATGACGAGATGTTACAAACTGACCTTCACGACCAGCAAATGGGCTAGTATTAACACCAAAAGTCATGGACAATGTAGGTTCATCAATATTGATACTAGGTAAAGCTTCTGGATTTTCAGCATCAGCAACAGTATGACCAATACTTGCACTAGGAAGACCAGTAATTGCTACGATTTCACCAAGTTCAGCTTCGCTAACTTCCATACGTTTTAAACCTTGGTAAACATATACTTTACCGATACGTTCTTTAGTTTCGCCATCACCACTGATAACTACTACATTTTGACCTTCTTTGATTTTACCACGCATGATACGACCAATAGCTACACGACCAACAAATTCGTCAGAATCAAGTGTAGTTACCATCATTTGAAGAGGACCTTCTACATCACCCTGTGGAGCTGGAATTTCTTTAATAAGTAAATCCATTAATGGTTCTAAGCTATCGCTTTCATCATCAAGATCAAGTTTAGCAATACCATCACGAGCAATTGCGTATACAACAGGGAAATCAAGCTGATCATCATCAGCACCAAGTTCCATGAAAAGTTCCAAAACTTCGTCATAAACGTCATCAATACGCTGGTCAGGACGGTCAATTTTGTTGATAACAACGATAGGTTTTAAACCTTGTTCTAAAGCTTTACGTAAAACATATTTAGTCTGAGGCATAGGACCTTCAGAAGCGTCAACTAATAATAAAACGCCATCAACCATGTTGAGTACACGTTCAACTTCGCCACCGAAATCAGCATGGCCTGGTGTATCAACGATGTTGATTTTTATATCTTTGTACATTACAGCTGTATTTTTAGACAAAATGGTAATACCGCGTTCACGTTCAATAGCATTAGAGTCCATTACTCTTTCTGCTACCTGTTCGTTAGCACGGAAAATATGGCTTTGTTTAAGCATTGCGTCAACAAGAGTTGTTTTACCGTGGTCAACGTGAGCTATGATAGCGACATTTCTCAATTTGTTATTAGTATACAAAAAAATTCCTCCCAATGTATTAATGAATATATTATGTTTACATCATATAAAAGATAAAATATCTCTTTACTAGTGTAGTATATCAATATCTTTATGTCAAATTAAAATACTAAAATAGCTAAAAATTTTTCTTTAGACTCAAGGTCTTTCTAAAGAGATTTTTCCTAATTTTCCTGCTCTAAAATCCTTAAGCACAGCAATAGCAGTTTTTTCAGTATCTACAATACCGCCTTTTTGTAAAAATCCACGTTTTTTGCCTACCAAAGTAAATAATTCTTCACTAGTTTGTGGAATTTCATCTATTTTATAGCGTTCTTTTATATTTTTAGCATAATCATCTTTTAAACGCCATAATAAGATTTCAGCAGCACGTTCAATATCATAAACTTCATCACTGATAGCTCCAGTAAAAGCTAAATTCAATCCCACTTCAGGATTCTTCAAATTTTGGCCATAAATACCTGGAGTATCCAATAAATCAATGATTATTTTTTATTTTAATCCACTGTTTTGCACGTGTAACACCAGGTTTATCAGCAGTTTTCAATGAAGCACTGCCAGATAATCTATTTATCAAAGAAGATTTCCCTACATTTGGAATACCTACAATCATTACACGAGCATTACGAGGCTTTACACCTTTATTAGCGAATTTGGCAGTTTTTACCTTAGCCAATTCATCTGCTACAGTTACTAATTGACGAATACCTTTACCATCTAAAGAATTGATTTTCACCACAGATTTACCCATAGATGTGAAATATTCTTCCCATTTATTATTGATATTATTATCTGCTAAATCAATTTTATTCAAAGCGATTAAATGCGGTTTTTTGCCAATTAAATCTTTTAAAATTGGATTTGCACTACTGTTAGGAATACGAGCATCACGAAGCTCAATAACCACATCAACTAATTTTAAATTTTCCACAATAATGCGTTTAGCTTTTGCCATATGCCCAGGGAACCAGTTTAATTGAGCAAGTGTTCCTAAATCATCATATTGCATATTTTCTTCCATTAAATAAACTCCTCCTTATATTAATATTCAAATATCTATAACACAAAATTCAAATTCCAACAAAAAAGGCACTATCTTGTGTCAACTACAAGACAGTGTCTTATAAAAAGTATTATATACCAATATATATACAAAATCAAAATTTTTTTTATTTTACACCTATAGCATTTATTTTATCTGGCTCTACTACAATAGTTTTTTCTGTACCATCTTGAACAATTACAAAAGTTGCAGGTTCAGATGAAAATATATCGACTAATTGTCCCATATTAAAATCTTCAAAATTATCGACTACACTTTTACCATTGATGCTAATTAAACAATCACCTGTTTTCATGCCAGCTTTTGCTGCTGGAGAATTTTCCGCTACGTTTATAATAACTCCATTATCTTTAATTTCACGACTAGAAGCTATTCCATAAACGTAACTATCAAAAAATACACGTTTCACAGAATTTAATACTGCCTTTAATTCTTTGACATTATCATATTCTTCAACTTCATTAGTGCCATCAGCATAAATTCTTTCATATTTACTAGAAAGTGTCATTTCTACATTATTGCCTTTTTGCACTAATTCACAAATAATATCTTTTTTATCGCGATACATGAATTTATTATTTTTATCTACAGTATCCACAATATTAAATAACACAATTGTATTATCATCTTTTTCTACTAAATTAGTTTTTGCTGAAAATATACTTATAGCTTTGACTATACCCTGTTTCACTTGCTCGATATTTGTATTTTCAAATTCTTGATTAATACTACTAGCAAAACAATTAGCGGTAATTGTCATTAACAGCATAAATAAACTAAAATCTTTTTCATTAAAACCCCTCTCCTTAAAACTTTCAAACCTTAATCTTCAAAAGTTTTAGCAACTGTTTTTAGATTAATCAACAATTTGTCAAATGTTTGCGGGCAATGACCTTCACAGCTTCTACATTCAATACAATCAGAAGCTTTCGCATGAGTTTTTATCATATCTTGATATTTTTTCTTACTGCCAGACGCCATGCCAAAATCGTTTTTTCATTATTATATAACTCAAAAACCTCTGGTATTTGAATTTGCATTGGACAATTTTCTTTACAATTAATTACAAGCATGTACAAGCAATTAGCTATTGTATC
>ENA-OQEL01000593-OQEL01000593.1-human-gut-metagenome-genome-assembly--contig:-NODE-593-length-12323-cov-3.026976_pt1 | contig 12323 bp, 15 predicted proteins | sample MGYA00242796_ERZ504637 | MGnify/ENA primary metagenome ERZ504637 (study PRJEB26092, sample SAMD00036306) | human gut metagenome | host: Homo sapiens | study: EMG produced TPA metagenomics assembly of... | reverse complement strand
ATTGTACATGGGATTTTTCAAAAAGTCAAATCCTGTTTTCTCTTTCTTGTGCTTCATCGTCCGCTGTGCTACAATAAAACTGCTTATTTTGAACTAAAAGGAGAATTTTTATCATGATACGACTTGCCGTCCCGGAGGATTTTACTTCGATCATGTCAATCTATGCGTACGCCCGCTCTTTTATGCAGGAAACCGGAAATCCGAATCAGTGGGGAAACCATTTTCCGCCGGAGGAGCTGATTCACAACAGAATCCGTGACAAACAGCTTTTTGTCCTGGAAGAAAACGGCACGCTGCACGGCGCGTTTGCCTTCATCATCGGTGAGGATCCGACGTATCTGCAGATCGACGACGGCTCCTGGCTCTCCGATGCGCCGTATGGCACGATCCACCAGGTTGCCTCAGACGGAACAATCCACGGATTTTTCTCCCAGATCGTCGATTACTGCTGGGCACAGATCCCGCACCTGCGCGTCGATACGCATGCGGACAATCAAATCATGCAGCATCTGATCCAGAAAAACGGATTTGAACGGCGCGGCATCATCTACGTGCTGAACCACTCTCCGCGGATTGCGTTTGAGCGCGTAAAATAAAACACCAAATGAAAACACCGGATCGTCACCGCTTCGCAGACTTTTCAGCCGCGGAATCACCGTTGGATCCAGGTAATATAAGGATCCGACGACCTGTCCCATCATCCCCTTTTTCGATCTTTCGTGTGTCATTTTTTTACCAACCTTATATCTTCTTTACCCTTCAATATACACTTGCCCGTACCGAAATGCAAAGAAAATCCGCTTTTCCCTCTTGCTTTCTGTCACATTCCTTTGTGCATGAATACAGATGCAGAAAAAACGGATTTTTCTTTTGCATTTTTCTTTATGCAGTGGATTTCCTCTGTTCTCGTCTCCGGTCTCGTTTTACGCCGAATTCGTAATCGTTGCCCGGCAGAATCATGTTCAGCAGGATTCCTGCGATGGCTGCAATGGCAAGTGCAGTCAGGGTGACGGTCGTTCCGCCGATCGTAAAGGAGAGACCGTTGCTGAAGCCCAGTCCGCAGACAAAGATGACGCCCGCAATAATCAGGTTTCTTGATTTCGTCAGGTCTACCTTGTTCTCAACCACGTTGCGCACACCGATGGCAGAAATCATACCGTACAGCATGAAGCTGACGCCTCCGATGATGGAGGACGGCATGGTGCTGATGAGTGCCGATACCTTCGGAATGAAGCTGACGATAATCGCAAAGACTGCGGCAATACGGATGACTCTCGGGTCATGTACGCGGCTCAATTCCAGAACGCCGGTGTTCTCGCCGTACGTCGTGTTGGCCGGTCCGCCGATGAAACCTGCCATTGCGGTTGCAAGACCATCACCGAGCAGGGTTCTATGCAGGCCCGGATCAGAAAGGAAGTTCTCTCCTACGGTTGCAGAGATCGCCGACATATCGCCGACATGCTCCATCATAGTCGCGATCGCGATCGGTGCCATGATCATAATGCTGGTCAGATCGAATTTGCAGAGCTGCAGCGGCGGAAGTCCGACGATGCCTGCCTGTGCAACCGACGCAAAGTTGATGATCACGGATCCGTCCGGATTTTTGATGCCGAGTGCATTCAGGACAACTGCCACAGCGTAGGCAATCACAACGCCCATCAGAATCGGAATGATTTTGAGCATTCCTTTTCCCCAGATGTTGAAAATGATGATGACTGCCAGCGCAACCAGTGCCAGGAACCAGTTCGTCGAAGCATTATTAATGGCGGAACCAGCAAGGCTGAGGCCAATGCAGATGATAACCGGACCTGTGACAACCGGCGGCAGGTAGCGCATCACGCGTTTGACGCCGACCATGCGGATGATCAAGGCAAAAATCAGGTACAGAAGACCTGCTACCACAATACCTCCGCAGGCATAGGCTGCCTTGTCATTGACACTCATGCTGGCATATTTTCCGGTATTCAGGTTTGCAACAGCGGCGAAACCGCTTAAGAATGCAAACGAAGAACCAAGAAATGCCGGTACTTTAAATTTCGCGCACAGATGGAACAGCAGCGTTCCAAAGCCGGCGCAGAACAGTGTGACGGATACGGTAAGACCGCGGGACGGCCCCTCGCCGCATGCGTCTACAAAGTAGCTGTTTACCAGAATCGGCACCAGAATGGTTGCACCGAACATGGCAAACATGTGCTGCAATCCGAGAATCAGCATTTTAGGAATGCCGAGCTTTCTCGCATCGCAGATGACTCCATTAGACTCGTTCATACGTCTCTCCCTCTCTTTTGTTTTTCCTTCCCATTATAGGCGTTATATTCTGGAAACACAAGCGAAAGATTCCGTTCCGCACACTTTAATTTTCAAACGGGCGGACACGAAGGGTAACACCTAATTCATCGCAGATTTCCCGGCATTTCTGAATCTTTTCTTCCGGCATAACTTTCTCGACAACGGTCATCACAACATTCGGCACATACTGTTTTGCAAGTACTGCAAACTCCTTGATCGCCTCGTACGACTGGATGCCGAATTTCGACCGTGTGAGCTCCAGAAATTCTTTTTCATCCGGCGCATTTAAAGAGATCGAGACGGTATCAAATCTTCCCTTTAATTCCGGGGTGACATCTCTTCCATAGATCAGGTTGGCAAGACCGATCGTATTCAGACGCACTTTCAGGTTCGGATACGTTTCTTTTAAGGAATCGATCACCCGGCAGACATCCTCAAGCCGCTCAAGCGGTTCTCCGAAGCCGCAGAAGACCAGTTCATTGATCACGTTCAGATCGTACTGTGCGAACAGCTCCAGCATCGTCTCAACGGATGGCTCGCCCTCTTTTAACCACAGTGTATTTCCCTCCTGCTGCTGTTTCGTCTGGCGCAGACAGAACACACAGCTGCACGGGCATTTGTTTGTCATGTTGACATAGACATTTTTTTCCGGTAAGATCGCCGCTCTTTGCAAGGTCGAGATACCCTTCCTCGCCGACGGCTCCGGTTACAGTATATAAATACATTACGCTTCCTCCGTTAAGTCCTTCATAAACATTTCAAAGCAGAGTCCCCAGTAGCTCGGCACTTCGTTTTCTTCGCAGTAGCGGATGCATTTCGATACGTAATCCGCCGCCTTTTTCACCGACTCGTACAGGCTGTGGCCGTTCAGATACATGCCTGCGATAATTGCCGCAATGACATCTCCCGTACCGCTCCGGTCGCCGCCGATGCGGTCTACCATGACAATCTGGAAGTCTTCGCCTTTGTTATAGATAAAGTTGGCAATCTGCGTCTGGTTAAAGTGGATACCCGTCACCACGATGTGTTTCGGTCCCCGCTCCGCCAGTTTTCCGCACATTTCTTTCAGCTCCTCAATCGAAGCCCCGTTCTTCGGATACGGCGCATCGAGCAGTGTACAGAGTTCTGTCAGGTTCGGCGTGATGATATCCGCGTAGTGAACCAGTTCTTTCATCTTTTCGCACATCTCTTTCGTGTACGTCCGATACAGCTTCCCATAGTCTCCCATGACCGGATCGACGATGACAAAGTTGCGGTCCGTCTTAAAATGGCGGATAAAATCAAGCACGATATCCACCTGCTGTTCCGATCCTAAGAAGCCGGTCGAGATCGCATCGAAATCGAGCTTCAGATCCTTATAGGTCTGAATGTAATCCTTCATCCGGTCAGTATAATCATCAAAGTAATACGTCGGAAACTGCGTGTGTGCTGAGAGAATTGCGGTCGGAACTGCCACCGCCTGAATCCGCAGCGCCGACACGATCGGCGCCATCACAGCCGTCGAGCACCGGCCAAAGCCTGTCAGATCGTTAATCAGTGCTATCTTTTTCTGTTTTTCCATGTTGTTCTCCTCTTTTTTCAGGATGCCTCCGCATCTGTTTTATGTCTATTTTTGCACACTCGCGTCTTATTTACAAGTTTTTTTCGGACACTTGTCAACACAGAATTCCGCTTTTTGCATCTTTTTTGTCAGCACGCAAAAGGCACGGCCCGCCCGAAGCTGTTTTTTGCTCCGGGCGGCCGCGCCTTTTCTCTCGTTTACTCTTTTATATTATGCTTCTAAAATCTTGCATGCAAACGGTGCCAGTGTCATATCCCCATACGTCACTTCCTTTGCATTGTGGTTGATGTACATCGTCACCTTCTGCTTCTCGTTTCCTCTCGTCACGATCTCAAGGCCCTCTTCGGACGGCACCATCTGGAAATGCCAGTCCCGCATCACCTGCTCCATCAGAAGCTTCGTGATCTTCTCTTCCAGACCGCAGCCCACGTAATACAAAGTTCCCCTGCCGGTCTGTTTTCTCGTCACGGCTGCGAATTCCAGATAGAACGCATCCGCGTAATGGAACAGCACTTCCGCATCCTGCACCTGAATCATATCACGGAAAATTCCGCCTGTGCCTTCCACGCCCTCGAACACGCCGCTTCCCACAACCGGGAATGCATCATAGTCCTGCAGGCTCTCCGTCTCTTCTACGGTCAGACCCGCAAGCGCATTGTAGTGCACCGGCAGTGTCTCGCCGAACGGAACGTTGTTGTCCGCATCTTTCACGGCGTGGCGGTACGTCACGATTACGGTTCCGCCGTTTTTCACAAACGCTTCCACCTTTTCTTCCATCTCCGGCTTCGTAATGATCATCTGCAGCAGGAAAATATTTTCGGAATGATTGATCACAATATCCATTTTCGCTTTCCCCATTTCTCTATCTTGTATCTTTCCTTTTTTCAACAGTACAAATTTATCATATGTTAAAAGTCAAAATATTTTACTTTTTATTTTAGTAAAATTTACTACCTGCTTTTGTGAAAAATGCACAAAAAGAGGAATCTCCATCTATGCAGACTGGAAATGCCTCTTTTTGTTCTCTTGTTTCCTTTTTTCTTCAGCTCAGGAAGTTTTCAATAATGACGTTTTCCGCCTCCGCTTCCGTCATGCCGAGCGTTCTGAGTTTCAACAGCTGCTCGTCATTGATCCGTCCGATCGCCGCCTCGTGGATGATTGCCGCATCCACATGCTTTGCCTGGATCTCCGGAATAGATCCGACCTGGGCGTGATCCATGATGATAGAATCGCACTGGATATGGGCGTGGCATTTGTTTTTGCCGACTGCCTTCGGATGGAAGACCTGGGAGGAATTGCCCTTTCCGACAGAACGTGAAATAATCTGTGCGGAAGAACCACTTCCGTTCATACATACTTCAATATCCGACTCTGCCTTCTGGTCGCCGTCTGTCATCAGACGTTCGAGCACGAACAGTTTGGAGTTTGCATCCATCACAACATTCGTTGTACGGATCGTTGAGTCAACGCCCTTGATCTGTACGGTATCCAGCGTAAAAACGGAATTTTCTCCGATTTCAATATTTGTCACCGGGTTCAGAATCCGCTGTCCCGTTCCGTTTCCCTCTCCGTAATGCTTTTCCTCGTAGCGCACGTTGGCATTTTTTCCTACATGGAACGTATGGATACCGTCGTGCCGGCTGTCGTTGCAGCCGCCGTTGTGAATGCCGCAGCCCGCTACAATCGTAACATCGGCGCCATCCGCAACGTAGAAATCATTGTAAACAAGATCCGTCATACCGGAAACGCTGACGACAACCGGGATAAATACCTTTTCGCCCTTCGTCTCGCCGTCGATCAAAATATCAATGCCCGGCTTATCCTCTTTTTTGCGGATTTTGATATGTTCACTGTCACCGTGGCAGAGCGGAATGCCGTTCTGGCGGAGATTATACGCTCCTTTCTGCTCAAATCCTTCACTGATCTGATTTAATACACCCTGGGTTGTCTCATCTACCTGTACCATCAGCATGTGCCTCCTTCCCGGCCGCACATCCGGCCTGTTTTCTGCTGGAACAGAGTCGGCAGTACATCTTCTTTTGTACCGTATTCTTTCACCTGTCCGTCCTCGATCACCATGATCTTGTCTGCCATCTGGATAATACGTTCCTGATGGGAAATGAGGATCAGACATTCTTTCTTCTCTTTGTGGATTTCTTCAAACCGCTTGATCAGCATGGAAAAACTCCACAGGTCAATGCCGGCCTCCGGCTCGTCGAAAATGCTGACTTTATGCGGTTTTGCAAGAACCGTTGCGATCTCCAAGCGTTTCATCTCTCCGCCGGAGAGCGTGCCGTCCATCTGACGGTTCAGGTAATCGGCAGAGCAGAGTCCGACGGCGGAGAGGAGTTTACAGCTCTCTGCTTCCGTCAGCTCTTTTCCGGCTGCCAGCGACAGCATTTTCTTCACCGTCATTCCTTTAAAACGCGGCGGCTGCTGGAATGCATATCCGATGCCGGCGTTTGCGCGGTGGTCAATATCATAACCGGTAATATTTTTCTCATCCAGGAAGATTTCTCCGCCGTTTGCTTCCTCAATGCCGGCAAGTACTTTGGCCAGCGTTGATTTTCCGCCACCGTTCGGTCCGGTAATCACCAGCATTTCCCCGTCCTTTACCTCAAAACTGATGTGGTTGACGAGGCAGCGTTTTCTTCCCTCTTCGTTTACTTCAAAGGTAAGATTGTCTACTTTCAGCATATTTGCACCTCTTTTGTTTTCACTCTTTGCAGGGATAATCCCCCTTTCAAAAACTCTACTCCTTCTCCTAAAATCTGTCAATTATTTGTTGTGGTTTTGAGAGACTCTTTTGTTTTATGCAGTGATTTTTCCCGTAACATTTTCTTTTCCTGCATTCTTTTTCGTTTCTTCTGGATCGCATGCTGTGTTTGCGGTATAATGAGGGTAATATTTCATCGGGAGGTTATCGTATGCGTGTACTTATTACAGGAACCAGCTCCGGAATCGGAAAAGCAATTGCGGAGAAATTTTTAAAAGAAGGCTTTGATGTTACCGGATTTGACCGGAAGGAGGCTTCGATCAGCCAGGATTCGTATACTCATTTCTGCCTTGATATCCGCGACAGGGAACAGTATCCGGCGCTTGCGCCTTTCGATATTGTCATCAACAACGCCGGTGTGCAAAACGAGAATGATATTGATATCAATTTAAAGGGAACCATCGCAATCACAGAGGCGTATGGCATTCATGACACCATCCGCGCCGTCCTTATGATCGGCTCGGCCAGCGGCCATACCGGAGCTGAGTTTCCGGAATACACGGCAAGCAAGGGCGGTGTGCTCGCCTACACGAAAAACGTGGCACTCCGCATTGCACCGTATGGCGGAACGTGCAACAGCCTTGATTTCGGCGGCGTACTGACCGAGTTGAATCTGCCTGTCACGGAAGATAAAAAGCTCTGGGATCAGATCATGGATCTGACGCCGCTGAAACGGTGGATGACCGTTGAGGAAGCGGCGGACTGGGCGTATTTTATGACCGTGACGAACCGGTTCTGCACGGGACAGAATATTCTGATCGACGGACTTGAGGCGGGAAACGCACACTTTGTGTGGCCGGATGAATGATTTGTTAATTTCCTGTACAAGCAAAAAACAGGTTCCCTGCACGGAAGCTTTTGGGGCTTTTCCGCTGCCGGGCTGCCTGTTTCTTTTCATTTCTTTTCTTACGCTTTTTCAAACACCAGAATTTTCTCTGCGAATTTGTGGATGATCGGCATCCACATCACCAGCTTGTAGATGGGATTCAGCGTTTCCATACCGCGGGCGATGTTGTCGTCTTTTACTTTTCGGAAATCGGCGGCAATGTCGCCCAGGTCTGCAAAGCTGTTCGCACCCCAGGTAAACGTCGCGCCCGTCGCCTGAATAGATTTTTCGATGTTTTCTTTCTTTACAAAGTACGGGCACAGCGTTTCCATGCAGACGTAGGCATTGTCGAAATGATCGCGGATGATGGCGAGCATCATTCTGACCTCATCCGCTTTCATGTACATGGTCAGACCTTCGATAATGAAAAGTATTTTGCCCCGCACTTTTACCTGATCGGCCCATGCCGGATCGAGCACGGAACACGCAATCGTGGAAACGCGGCCGGATTCCTGATAGATCGAATCGCGTACCTCAATCGTCTCCGGCAGATCGAGATTGTACCAGGTAATTTTTCCATTATCCATGCGGTAAAAACGAGTGTCCAGACCACAGGCGATGTTGACGACGGTACAATCCGGGTTCTTTCGGATAAAGTCGCTGACCAGCTCATCAAACACAACACTCCGCGCTACGATTCCGCCGCTCATTGCTGTGTCCTTTTTCGCATTGCTGAAATCATAGTCGATGCGGTCAATCAGCTCTTCTGCTTTGGTGTCGCGGAACTTGTTTTTCGGATTTCTGCTGTGCATGGCGCGGGCGTAGAAGCACTGCAGCATCGTCTCGGCAGTTCCGGTCCGGTCTTGTTTTATTTCGGATTTTCCACCTTGTCCCCCACGAACCAGTAATCACAGACCTCACCGCCGCCTGCCAGCGTATGGTCACGGTAGAGCTTCGCGTGCATCAGGGCTGCTGTCTTGTAATCAATGTCGCACATAATCGGCAGCACTTCCAGATAGCCCTCTTTTCGGGCGAAGGTGTTCAGGGGACATTGGGTGAAGTGGTAATAAAAACCCGTCCTGATGCTTCGTCTCATCAAAATGAAAAGTCCCACGAATACGCCTTATACTGCGGATGTGCTTCCAGCCAGGCGGCATCCTTATGCATCATCTTCGCAATCCGCGCCATGCCGCTCTTCTTATTCGCATTAATCATCAGGCCCATGGCTTTCAGAAACGGGAAGGACATCATCTCCTCTGAGATTGTACGCAGTTCATCCACAGAAATCTGTCTGTCCGACGCATCCCAGAGCGCAAGAAAAATGAGGCCTTCATAGAGATTCGACGCCATCGGGTTGTCCTTTCCGATATCATCGGCGCGGCGAAGCATGTCGCGGTAGATCTGGTTGGTCTTGCGGAGAAGCTCTGCGGTCTCCTCTTTTCCGTAGCGTTTTAGCAGACTTTTCTTTATTAAAGGAGTCAGCATGTTCCAATATTTGCTGGTGTATTCCATCATGGGCGGGTACCTCCATCTTACTTTTGTTAGGATTCACTAACTTGTAGGTGTAAATTGCCGCCTACAATGTTGAAAAATAGGCGGAATTTTACTTTTCATTATGAGGTTATTATATCACACTTTTTATTACTTTGTTTTAAAATCGCAAAAATTTCTTGACTATAATTCAGCCCTCCTTTATTATAGAAATTAAGAAATGGGTTTTTTGTCGTGTACAGCCTTAGGGCTCAATCGGTTGCTCGTTTCTTTTTATTTTCGTAAGTTTTCTTTTCCATACAAATCAATTTTGATTTTAACCTGGCAGATTTCTTTAAAATACCAATCCACGATAGAGTAGAAGCGTTTTTATCCTTCCATTTTTCTTATATTCTCAGTTGTTTTGCATATTCAAAAGAAATATTATCTCTTGGTAAAGTCCTCTCATACGCCTGCTCTTTATGCATAAATGATACAATTTCATTTTTTGACATCCGACCAAGTTTTTCTATTACAACATCCAGAATTTTAATATCTTCCCCCTGACAATGCAGAAAATTTCTGTTCCCCTTTTAAAGAAAAATGATACGCAATTTGTCTCTCCCATATCTACTTCTTCGCATGGCACATCTTTCAAATCAATAATTGAATTATGTCCCACCGGAACAGCCCCCATTGGCAATGCCTGGTACACCAATCCAGTAATAGCAAATCCTCTTTTTTGGTAAGATAATGCATCTGCATACCACATAATGCTTCATCAACTTGACTTTATAAAGATTCGTAACATTTTTTGGATGCGGCCAGATATCGGATCACATCAACAACTTTATCCAGAGACAATTTTGTATTTCCCTGCGCACTTGTATTTCCCTGAAATTTTACATAGCTCGCTTCGATTGCCTTTTTTTTAAATAAAGATCCTGATCTTCTTCATATAAGGACGTTGCTTTATTTAAATACTTTTCATAAGCAATCTCAGATAAATCGCTCTTTGCATCATCCAGCAGTGTCAAAAACCATTCTGGATCCTGATCTATCTTTTTCAAAATAGTATCGTGCGCTTTATCCTGGACCTGATGACTTTCATATCTGGTAATTGTTTTGCCGCCCCATCCAAGCAACGTGCATAAATCACTCTGGCTAATTCCATATTTCTCCCGAATGCTCCGAATCTGTCCCGATGTCAAAAGCCCTTCTTTTTCTCGATAGGCATCTTTCAGATGTATATCATTTTCCTGTATCTGCTCCTCATCCATATAGAATTCTTCAGCTGCATCACAATAAAAATAGGTCGCTTTATAAGCAACTTTCACATTCTTAAATGTCATCTGCTCCTCAACAAGAACTGTTTTCACTTCATGCTCTTCCATGCAGCATGTGCACAAACGTTTTTCACTTTTTATAATTTTCATATCCATGAAAACACCTCCTACCTCCTATAGGGAAACATTTCTGCTGTAAATGGTTTCTCAGCAAAGTGGAACGACATGACAAATGTTGTTGCATTTCCATACATTCCAAATAATTCCACTCTTATTTTATGTATACGTCATCTTTCCCATTATAGACTTTTCCAAATTCCCGCATTTCTTTTCTCCCGGGAAAGCGAGATCTTTTACCGTTCTCATATATTCTTCCACAGAAAGTGTCAACAGTTCTCTTTTCAATGCCTCTAATGGGTTCTCATTCGGAAATAAATGCCTCTACTGTATATTGATTTGTATATCTTTCTTCCCGCTTTTCGTCCACTTTTCTCCGTGCCTGAAAATCTATTCTTGCTCCATTGTTGAGAGCAAACTTTAAATCTTGTATATATGCTTTAACTTCTTGTTCCGACTCAATTCGAGATCTTGTTTCCATAGACAACTTAGTCGCTCTCCATGTGGTATCATTTGATACCTACATAGTACAATTTCTATCTTATTTTGTCAATGGAAATAATTTTCTTACCCTTATTATTTTTTCTTCCATATCCCCCATCTTCTTCTGCCACCATTCCAAGCACCTGCTCCTGATTCATGGCATAGACTGTAGTTTTTTTCTCTATCTCTGGCATTTCTGCGTGATCTGTCCATAACTCACACTGGCTAATCACTGTATTAATTGCAAAGTCATAATCTTCCGGCGGATACTTATATTTTTTCAGAAGACGCTTAACCATCTTTCGCATAGATGCTCTGGCTGTCTCCTTCTTTTGCCAGTCAATGGTACGATTTCTACGAAGCATTTCTGTGAGTTCTTTAGTCATCGCGATAAGATCTTCGTTTTGATAAAAATCTTTGATATGCTCCGGCTTTGTCAGCGCATCATAAAATGCCAGTTCTTCCTGTGACAAGCCTAGTTTCTGACCATTTTTATGTAAAGCTGCAATTTCTTCCGCTGTTTTCAAAAGCTCTTTTATAACTTCTTCATTTGTAATCAATCCATTATAATATGCATTCATTAACTTTGCGATTTTCTCAGAGAATTTCTGCGACTGCACCACATTTGTTCTTTTGTACAGTGTAATCTGCTCAGCCATCAACTTCTTCAAAATTTCTACAGCAATATTCTTTTCCTTCATCCTCGAAATCTCATCCAGCACCGCCGGATCAAAAAGACTGAATTTTTCTCCGCCCGTTTTGCTGCTGTCGAATAAACTGATCACACCTTCACTCTGAATTGCTGCTTTTAAAAGTGCATTGATCTGCTCATTGATTTCTTTCAGCGACAGATTCTTTCCACCTGTACCACCGTAAGTAATCTTCGTAACCGTAGACCGGACAGCCTCCATATATGCTGCCTCATGACGCTCCTGTTCTGTCGTCATGCTGGAGCACAGGGAATGAGACTGCTTTAAAAGCATAGCTTCTTTCAAAAAACAGCTCTTTCCGTTTCGGTACTTTTGCATCCAATACAAAATTGACGCCGCCTGTAATAAGTTTTGCCATCGTAAGCGGCGATCCGTCAATAAAACCACTAAAATCAAATCCATACAGTAAATCCTTGCAGACCTGCAGCTTCTCCTGAAATTTCGGATATGCCACTTTTGCGATATTCATATCACCATATCTTGACTGATCCCGTTTTCGTATATTCTTTCATTGCCGCTTTTAACGCTGATGCAATGCCGACGTAATCCACAATCAATCCGCCTTCTTTATCCTTAAACACACGATTCACACGCGCAATCGCCTGCATAAGATTATATCCATGCATCGGCTTGTATACATACATCGTTGCCATCGAAGGAACATCAAATCCCGTGAGCCACATATCCACAACAATCGCAATCTTCATCGGATCGTTATTGTCCTTGAATTTTCTCGCCAGTTCTTCCTTATGTGCTTTTGTACCAATTACCCTTTTTCCAATCTTCCGGATCACTATTGCCTCCT
>ENA-OQEL01000592-OQEL01000592.1-human-gut-metagenome-genome-assembly--contig:-NODE-592-length-12335-cov-1.544479_pt1 | contig 12335 bp, 19 predicted proteins | sample MGYA00242796_ERZ504637 | MGnify/ENA primary metagenome ERZ504637 (study PRJEB26092, sample SAMD00036306) | human gut metagenome | host: Homo sapiens | study: EMG produced TPA metagenomics assembly of... | reverse complement strand
AACCTGTGTCTCTTCTTCCGGTGTCAGATCCGCACGTTTGTCGATTGCTTTATTCTTAAGAGCTGCAAGCAGCATGGATAAAGTTTCCTTTGTGTCTTTGTCTTTTGCTTTCATGGCTTTGACCATATCAGCACGTACTTCATCAATTTTACTCATGATTCATTCCTCCTAATATTTTCTTCCAACTATTATACAAAACTATTGAAAAAATATCCAGTCTAATATCAGAATGAATAATTCCATCTTTTTCTCAGCATACTAACCATATGTTAGAAAATATGGAAAAACAGAAAAAAACAGGAGGAAGATAAATGCTATGAAAGCAACAGGAATCGTAAGAAGAATCGATGATCTGGGACGTGTAGTCGTTCCAAAAGAAATCAGAAGAACACTGAGGATCAGGGAAGGCGACCCACTGGAGATATTCACGGACAAGGAAGGAGAGATTATTCTGAAGAAATATTCTCCGATCGGAGAATTATCGGCATTCGCCAAACAGTATGCAGAAAGTCTGTCGCAGATGCTGGGATGTCTGGCAGGAATCTGTGATATGGATCAGGTGGTCGCAGCGGCAGGAAACGGGAAGAAAGAGCTGCAGGATGAAGATATAACAAGGGAACTCGGAGAGTTTCTGAAGGAAAGAAAGACGCAGAATGCAAAAGCAGGAGAAAAAAGATATGTGCCGGTGGTGAGCAAAACAGAACCTTACAGTCAGGAGGTGATCAGTCCGATCCTGTGTGCGGGGGATGTGATCGGGGCGGTACTCCTGCTGAACATGGATCAGAAAGACCTGTTTGAAGAAAGAGAAATCTGCCTTGCGGAATATACAGCGAAGGTTCTGGGAAAACAGATGGAACAATAGAACAATTATGGACAGAACAGAAGCATAAATGAGAGTCTCCCTTCATAATCTGTGATAGATGAGGAGGGAGCAGATGAGAAAAAAAGAACAAAATGAAGTATGGATCATGTGGATGGTGAAAGCTCTTCTTGCGGCAATATGTAGTGACAGGTATTCTTCTGATAATACTGGCGCTGGCTCTTATAAATTCGAATTAAATGAAGGCGCGGTGACGGCAGGAGTGACGGCAGTCTATCTGATCTCGACATTTACCGGCGGACTTGTGGTGGGAAAACTTGCAAAAGTCAGGCGGTTCCTGTGGGGAATTGTTCTGGGAATATTGTATTTTGCGTTACTTTTGCTTGTCACAGTCGGAATCTACCGCACATTTCATGGAAGCAGTACAGAGATATTGGTGACGTTTGCGTTGTGTGCGGGAGGCGGCATGGCCGGCGGAATGATATCCTAAGAAAAGGATTGCGAAACCTATGTTGAAATGTTATAATAATATAAGTTAAGCAATAGTAAGGAGGGACATGAACATGAAACATGTAAAATCATTGAATAAACCTATGAACAGCAACCTGAAAAAAAGTGGATGTGGCGAATGTCAGACATCATGCCAGTCAGCATGTAAGACATCCTGCACAGTAGGAAATCAGACTTGCGAACAGAACAAATAATTTAAAATCATATGGATACTCGGGACAGCGGTCTTTAGGGTCGCTGTTTCTTGCTGTTCATGGAATTATCTGACAGCATGAGATTTCAGACAATCAGAGAAATAACAGGAATTTTCCGATATAGAATATGAAAAACAAGAAAGGGGTACCAGATATGATTCATCAGTACCGTAATAATGGATACAATATCGTTATGGATGTGTACAGCGGCTCTGTACATGTGGTAGATGATGTCTGTTATGATGTGATCGCAAAATTGAACGGATCAGAGACAGAACCAACTGCCGGAACATTAAAAGAAACAGGTGTAAAAGATCAGCTTCTGCAGTCACTGGGAAATAAATACGAAGCGTCAGATATCGAAGATGCATTGTCAGACGTGATCGAGCTGACAGAAGGCGGACAATTATTTGTAAAAGATACATACGAATGTATGATTGAAGAGGTGAAGAAGAGGAAAACGGTCGTAAAAGCATTGTGCCTGCACATTGCACATGACTGTAACCTTGCCTGTAAATATTGCTTCGCAGAAGAGGGAGAGTACCACGGAAGACGTGCACTTATGAGTTTGAAGTGGGTAAGAAGGCACTGGATTTCCTGATCGCAAATTCCGGAAACCGCCGCAACCTGGAAGTTGACTTCTTCGGAGGGGAACCTCTGATGAACTGGCAGGTTGTCAAAGACCTGGTGGCATACGGAAGAGAGCAGGAGAAACTCCATAATAAAAAATTCCGTTTTACACTGACAACGAACGGTGTTCTTCTCAATGATGAAGTTATGGAGTTCTGTAATAAAGAAATGGGAAATGTTGTTCTCAGTGTGGACGGACGTAAAGAAGTTCATGATTATATGAGACCTTTCCGCAAAGGAGCTGGAAGTTATGATCTGATCATTCCGAAATTCCAGAAATTTGCAGAGTCCAGAAATCAGGACAAGTATTATGTGCGTGGTACATTTACACATCATAATCTCGATTTTTCAAAAGATGTTCTGCACCTTGCAGATCTTGGTTTCAAACAGATTTCTGTTGAACCGGTAGTTGCAGCTGATACAGAGGAATATGCAATCAGAGAAGAGGATATTCCTCAGATCATGGAAGAATACGATGCACTGGCAAAAGAAATGATCGCCAGAGAAAAAGCCGGAAAAGGTTTCAACTTCTTCCACTTTATGATTGACCTGACCGGTGGACCTTGTGTCTACAAACGTCTCTCAGGATGTGGTTCAGGAACCGAGTATCTTGCAGTAACTCCTTGGGGCGATTTTATCCGTGTCATCAGTTTGTTGGTGAAGAGCAGTTCCTTATGGGAAATGTGGATGAGGGAATCACACATCCGGAGATCCGTGATAAGTTTGGTAAATGTAATGTTTACACAAAAGAAGCTTGTAAAGACTGCTTCGCAAGATTTTACTGCAGTGGTGGCTGTGCTGCCAATGCTTATCATTTTCAGAAAGATATAAATGGCAATTATGGTATCGGATGCGAACTTCAGCGTAAGAGAGTGGAGTGCGCAATCATGATAAAGGCCGCATTAGCGGAATAAAATAATGCAGAAGGGAAAGAACAATGAAGAAAAGCAAAGGAATTGTTGTGCTGCTTCTGACCGCCATTATCACAGTCTTTCTGTGTTACACGGCCGGGATTGGCCTCGGACCAACAGGTACCGGTTCTGCAAAAAACATTAAGACCGGCCTGGACCTGTCTGGTGGTGTAAGTATCACCTATCAGGCAAAAGACAGCAACCCAAGTGCAGAAGACATGTCAGATACTGTTTATAAACTCCAGAAGCGTGTTGAACAGTACAGTACAGAAGCACAGGTGTACAAAGAAGGAAGCGACCGTATCGCAGTAGAAATCCCAGGAGTAACAGATGCAGACCAGATCCTCAATGATCCTTGGTGAAAACCTGGGTTTCTCTGTGTTTTTATCACACAGACAGACGATGACGGTAATGCAAACTTCTCAAGCACAGGAAGCGGTTATGCGCTTGCAAGAAGTCTGGATGAGATCCGCGAAGCAGGATCAGTAGTACTGGAAGGTACAGATGTGAAGGATGCCCAGGGAGGCGCTTTCCAGTCTGACAAAAACAGTTCCAGAGAATATGCTGTCAGCCTGACTCTTACAGATGAAGGTAAGACGAAATTTGCAGAAGCAACAGAGGCAAATGTCGGAAAACAGATTGCAATCGTTTATGATAACCAGATCTTAAGTGCTCCGAAGGTAAATGAAGCAATCACCGGAGGACAGGCACAGATCACCGGTATGTCAGGTGTAGAAGAAGCACAGAATCTTGCTTCCTATATCCGCATCGGTTCTCTGAGTATCGAACTTGAAGAACTCCGTTCCAGCGTAGTAGCAGCACAGCTTGGTGAGGAAGCAATTTCCACCAGCGTTATGGCAGGTTTGATCGGACTTGTGATCGTCATCATCTTTATGATCCTGATGTATCGTGTTCCTGGTGTGGTTGCAGGTGTAGCACTGGTTCTGTATACAGCGATCGTGCTGATCACACTGAATGCATTTGATATTACACTTACTCTTCCAGGTATCGCGGGTATCATCCTTGGTATCGGTATGGCAGTGGATGCCAACGTTATCATTTACGCACGTATCCAGGAGGAGATCGCAGCAGGAAGCTCCGTGAGAACTTCCATCAAAGCAGGTTTTGCCAAAGCGTTCAGCGCAATCCTTGATGGTAATGTTACAACTCTGATCGCGTCACTGGTCCTGATGTGGTTAGGTTCCGGTACGGTTAAGGGATTTGCATACACACTGGCTATTGGTATCGTAGTTTCTATGTTTACCGCACTGGTTGTGTCAAGACTGATCGTAAATGCACTGTATGCAGTAGGTGTCCGTGATCCGAAATTCTACGGAAGTGCAAAACAGCGTAAATTTGTTGATTTTGTTGGAAAGCGTAAAGTATTTTTCATTATTTCCATTATCCTGATCCTGAGCGGTCCGGTTGCAATGGTGGTTCATCATCAGACTGGCGGAACAGCATTAAACTATGCACTTGACTTCTCCGGTGGTACAGCTACAACAGTAACATTCAACGAAGATATGGATATCAAGCAGATCGATTCTGAAGTTACACCAGTTGTAGAAGAGGTTACAGGAGACAAGAATGTACAGCCGACCAAGGTATCTGGAACAAATCAGGTAGTGATCAAGACACGTACTCTGTCACAGGAAGAACGTGAGAAACTGGATCAGGCTCTGGTTGAGAACTTCGATGTAGATGACAGCCTGATCACAACAGAAAGTATTTCTGCTACTGTAAGTTCTGAGATGAGAAGAGATGCGATCGTTGCAGTTCTTGTTGCAACACTCTGCATGCTGGTATACATCTGGTTCCGTTTCAAGGATATCCGTTTTGGCGAGCAGTGCGGTCCTTGCACTTCTCCATGACGTTCTGGTTGTTCTTGCATTCTATGCGATCTCCAGAATTTCTGTAGGTAATACCTTTATTGCCTGCATGCTGACGATAGTTGGTTATTCTATCAACGCGACCATCGTTATTTTCGACCGTATTCGTGAGAATCTGAAGAGTGCCGGCAAGAAAGCGGATCTGAAAGAACTGGTAAATATGAGTATTACTCAGACACTGACCAGAAGTATTTATACATCCTTCACTACATTTATTACCATATTTGTAGTATTTGTTATGGGTGTATCTTCTATCCGTGAATTCGCACTTCCGATCATGGTAGGTATCGTATGTGGTGCTTACTCTTCTGTATGTATCACCGGTGCTCTGTGGTATGTCATGAAAACGAAATCAGGAAAAAGTACAAAGTAGAAGAGATAGGTAATCAAAAAGCTGTTGCAGCGATGCAGCAGCTTTTTTCAATCACAGCTAAGATGAGGAGCAGACAACATGGAAAAATGGATGGTAGCAGCTAAGCGGGCTGATTTTAAAGGGATCGGAGAACGGTTTGGCATTGATCAGGTTACAGCGAGGATTATCCGCAACCGTGATGTGATCGGGGAGAAAGCAATTGAGAAATATCTTCACGGAAGCCGGAAAGATTTTTACAGTCCCTGGCTGTTGAAAGATATGGAAAAGGCAGTGGCTATCCTGCAGGAGAAATAGAAAACAGAAACAGGATCCGGATCATCGGAGATTATGATATTGACGGAGTAATGTCTACATATATTTTACTGGAGAGTCTCCGGGGGCTTGGATGTGATGTGGATATGATGATTCCAAACAGGATCACAGACGGATATGGAATCAATGAACATCTGATTGAACAGGCCTGGCAGGAGGGAGAGATACGATTATTACCTGTGATAATGGAATCGCTGCAGTGACGCAGATACGGAAAGCAAAAGATCTGGGAATGACCGTGATCGTGACAGATCATCATGAGGTGCCGTTTGAAAGATCTGGAAGGGGAAAGAAAGGAGATTCTGCCACCTGCAGATGCCATAGTCAATCCAAAAACAGAAGGCCTGTTCCTATCCTTTTTGCAGGACTTTGCGGTGCAGTAGTTGCAATGAAAGTGATGGAAGCGTTATATGAAAAAATGGCACCGGAAGTGGATCTGGTGGACAAAATGCTTCCATTTGCAGGAATCGCTACAATCGGTGATGTGATGGATCTGCAGGATGAAAACCGGATTCTGGTGAAAGAAGGATTGCAAAGGCTTCATCACACCACGAACCTTGGTCTGCAGGAGTTGATCCGGGTAAATAATCTGGAACCGGAGAATATTAGTCCGTACCATATCGGATTCATTCTTGGTCCGTGTCTGAATGCTTCCGGACGACTGGATACGGCAAAACGGGCATTACAGCTGTTGCTGGCAGATAGCAGAGAGGAAGCGGCTGTACTGGCAGGTGACCTGAAAAATCTGAATGAGAGCCGTAAGGAGATGACGGCACAGGGACTGGAAAAAGCCATCGAGCAGGTGGAATCCACATCTATGATGGAAGATACGGTTCTGGTAGTCTTTCTTCCGGAATGTCATGAGAGTCTGGCGGGCATTAATTGCCGGGCGGCTGCGGGAGAGATACCATAAACCCTCCTTTGTGCTGACAAGAGGAGAAGAGGGTGTCAAAGGTTTCCGGACGGTCGATCGAATCGTATTCGATGTATGAAAAACTCTGCGAGTGCAAAGAATATCTGACAAAGTTCGGTGGACATCCGATGGCAGCAGGTCTCTCACTGGAAGAAGAAAATGTGGAACGTTTCCGAAGAAAACTTAATGAACAATCAGGACTGACAGAAGAAGATCTTGTGGAAAAGGTGACGATTGATGTGCCGATGCCAATTCATTATATCCGAAAAGATCTGGTGCAGGAACTGTCACTGCTCGAACCCTTCGGAAAAGGAAATGAGAAACCACTGTTTGCACAGAAAAATCTGTGGATCAGCCAGATGCGTGTGTTCGGGAAGAACCGGAACGTGGTAAAGATGCGTCTGACGGATGAAAACGGATATCCGATGGACGGTGTGTACTTCGGGAATGGAGATGAATTTGCGGAAGAAGGGAGAGGAAAAAGGAAAATTTCTATCGTATACTACCCGGATATCAATATGTATCAGGGACGTGAAAGCTTACAGGTGATCATCCGGCATTATCAGTTTGATTGAAGAGCGTTATTGAGCAGTTAAAAAATAACAAAAAATATTGCTCAAAAAGATAGTATATGGTACTATATATACAAAAGTATGGTATGCAGACCATGAATATAATGAAGCAGGAGAAAAGAGCGAGCTTACCTGGCGGCGCGCGCCGCTTTGGTTTCGTTTGCTCTTTTTCTTTTGAAATGTTTTGGGAGGAAAGAATGGCAAAATATGTAATGGCATTGGATGCAGGAACTACCAGTAACAGGTGTATTCTGTTTAATGAGAAAGGTGAGATGTGCAGTGTGGCACAGAGAGAATTCACACAGTATTTCCCAAAACCGGGCTGGGTAGAGCATGATGCAGATGAGATCTGGGCAAGTATGCTTGGTGTTGCGGTAGAAGCAATGAATATGATCAATGCAGAGGCAGAAGATATTGCAGCGATCGGTATCACAAATCAGCGTGAAACAACAATCGTCTGGGATAAAGAAACAGGAGAACCGGTGCATCATGCGATCGTATGGCAGTGTCGCAGAACATCAGAATATTGTGATTCCTTAAAAGAAAAAGGATTAACAGATAAATTCCGTGAAAAAACCGGACTGGTCATCGATGCATATTTCCTCGGGAACAAAGGTAAAATGGATCCTTGATAATGTGCCGGGAGCAAGAGAAAGAGCAGAAAGAGGAGAATTATTATTTGGAACCGTTGAGACATGGCTGATCTGGAAACTGACGAAAGGTGCAGCACATGTGACAGACTATTCGAATGCATCACGTACGATGTTATTTAACATTAATACACTGGAATGGGATGATGAGATTCTGGAAGAACTGGATATTCCAAAATGTATGTTACCGGAACCAAAACCATCAAGCTGCATCTACGGAGAGGCAGATCCGTCTTATCTCGGAGGTCCGATCCCAATCGCAGGAGCAGCAGGAGATCAGCAGTCAGCTTTATTCGGCCAGACATGTTTCAATGCCGGAGAAGCAAAGAATACATACGGAACAGGATGTTTCCCTTCTGATGAATACAGGAGAAAAGCCGGTATTTTCTAAAAATGGTCTGGTTACGACCGTTGCATGGGGATTAGACGGCAAAGTAAATTATGCGCTGGAAGGTTCGATCTTTGTAGCAGGAGCAGCGATCCAGTGGTTGAGAGATGAACTTCGTATTATTGATTCTGCACCGGATTCTGAATATATGGCAAAGAAAGTTAAAGATACGAATGGATGTTATGTAGTACCTGCATTTACAGGACTTGGAGCACCACACTGGGATCAGTATGCAAGAGGAACCATTGTAGGAATTACACGTGGAGTGAACAAATATCACATTATCCGCGCAACACTGGAATCACTGGCATATCAGGTAAATGATGTTCTTGTTGCAATGAAAGCAGATTCCGGAATCGATCTTGCTGCACTGAAGGTTGACGGCGGCGCAAGTGCCAACGATTTCCTGATGCAGACACAGGCGAATATCATTAACGCACCGGTAAACCGTCCGCAGTGTGTAGAGACAACGGCAATGGGAGCTGCTTATCTTGCAGGTCTTGCAGTCGGATACTGGGAAAGCAAAGAAGATGTGATCAAGAACTGGGCAATTGATCAGACATTCGAGCCTAAGATTGATGACGAGCAGAGAAGCAAGATGATCAAAGGCTGGAACAAAGCTGTAAAATATGCTTACGGCTGGGCAAAAGAAGATTAAAAACTGAATAAAGACAGGTAATAGGAGCTGTTGCAGCGGTATTGCTTTTTGGTGCTATTCCGTGGTAAAATGACAAAGAAAATAGAACAAGAGGCGTGAGAGAAGAGAGCCTGACAGGATAACCGCATATTCGTGATGCGTTTACTTGTCAGGCTTTTTTTCAAAAAATCATACAGATATTAGATAAGGAGAGATAAAAATATGTATGATGTGATAATAATTGGAAGCGGAGTCTCAGGCTCGGCAGCAGCAAGGGAGTTGTCCCGTTATAAAGCAAAGGTATGTGTATTAGAAAAAGAAGAAGATGTCTGCTGTGGAACGTCAAAAGCCAACAGTGGAATTGTACATGCAGGATATGATGCAAAAGAAGGATCATTGATGGCAAAGTTAAATGTCCGCGGAAATGCAATGATGGAACAGTTATCGAAAGAACTGGATTTCCCATTTCAGAGAGTTGGTTCGCTGGTGATTTGTCTGAGAGAAGAAGATATGGATAAATTGCAGGCATTATACGACAGAGGAGTGGCAAATGGCGTGCCGGGACTTCAGATCCTGAACAGAGAAGAAGTGCTCGAGATGGAGCCGAATATTGTAGATAATGTATATGCAGCACTTTATGCACCATCAGCCGGAATCGTATGTCCATTTGGATTGAATATTGCGATGGCAGAAAATGCCTGTGAAAATGGTGTGGAATTCAAATTTGATACAAAAGTACAGAGATTGGGAAAAAGGATGATATCTGGGAAATTCACACGAATCAGGGTGTATTCAAGACGAAATATGTGGTGAATGCGGCCGGTGTTTATGCAGACAAATTCCACAATATGGTCAGTGAAAAGAAGATACATATCACACCGAGAAGAGGTGATTATTGTCTGTTGGATAAAACAGCAGGCGCACATGTGAGCAAGACAATATTTGCTCTGCCAAATGAATTCGGAAAAGGAATTCTGGTTACACCGACTGCACACGGCAATCTCCTTCTTGGACCGACAGCGATCGATATAGAAGAAAAAGAAGGAACGAATACGACAAGAGAAGGACTGGATCAGGTACTTACAAAAGCAGGACAGAATGTAAAAGATATACCGATGCGTCAGGTAATTACTTCATTTGCAGGACTTCGTGCACATGAAGAAGGACATGAATTTATCATAGAAGAAGTAGAAAATGCGAAAGGATTTATTGACTGTGCAGGAATTGAATCTCCGGGACTTACCAGTAGTCCGGCAATCGGTGAGATGGTTGCGGGAATTTTGAAAGAAAAGCTTCATTTGGAAGAAAAAGAAAATTTCATTGCAACAAGAAAAGGAATCCTGGATCCAAACACTCTGACTAAAGAAGAAAGAGTGACATTGATCAAAGAGAAACCGGCATACGGTAATATTATCTGCCGATGTGAGATGATCACAGAAGGTGAGATTATCGATGCAATCCATAGACCACTTGGAGCAAAGTCATTAGACGGCGTAAAGCGCAGAACCAGAGCAGGTATGGGGCGGTGCCAGGCCGGTTTCTGTTCCCCTAGAACGATGGAGATACTGGCAAGAGAATTGGATATTCCGATGTCAGAGATCACAAAATCCGGCGGAAACTCGCAGATCGTCAAGGGAATCAATAAGGATTCGTTATAAAAGGGAGGTGTCAGAGCATGAAATCGTATGATATTGTGATCATCGGAGGCGGACCGGCGGGTCTTGCCGCTGCAGTTTTCCGCGAAGAAAAAACGGAATCGAGAGTATTCTGATCCTGGAACGTGAAAAACAGTTAGGCGGCATTTTACGTCAGTGTATCCATGATGGTTTTGGACTGGCCCCAGTTTTAAAACTACACTCAGTGGACCGGAATATGCCCAAAAATTCATTGACCTGGCAAATGAAAAGAAGATCCGTTATCTTACTGATGCAACTGTTCTGGAAATTTCAGAGGACAAAGTGATCACAGCAGCTACTCCTGATGGCTTAAAACAGTGGCAGGCAAAGGCAGTGATCCTGGCAATGGGCTGCAGAGAACGTACCAGAGGAGCCCTTGGCATACCAGGAGAGCGTCCGACCGGTGTATTTACAGCAGGTGTTGCCCAGGCGTATATGAACCTTTATAACCGTATGCCGGCAAAAGAAGTGGTGATCTTAGGTTCCGGTGATATCGGCCTGATCATGGCGCGGAGGATGACGCTGGAAGGTGCGCACGTCAATGTCGTTGCAGAACTGATGCCATATTCGGGAGGTTTGAAACGAAATATCGTGCAGTGTCTGGATGATTATGGAATCCCGCTGAAATTGAGCCATACGGTTGTAAAAATACACGGGAAAAAACGAGTGGAGGGAGTTACACTGGCACAGGTGGATGCACAGGCAAGACCGATTCCGGGAACAGAAGAATTCTATGCCTGTGATACCTTGCTGTTATCCGTGGGGCTGCTGCCGGAAAATGAGCTTTCCAGACAGGCGCAGGTCAGTTTGAATCCTGTGACAAACGGTCCGTTGGTGGATGAAATCTGGAAACAGATGTGGAGGGGATTTTTGCCTGTGGCAATGTGCTGCATGTACATGATCTGGTGGATTTTGTGTCAGAGGAAGCCACGCAGGGCAGGAAAGGCAGCTGCAGAGTATGCGCAGAGAGCAGTTCAAAAGACAGAACATTCTGTCACAGAAACGTTCGTCCGGATTCAGTCAGAGGGAGGCGTGCGCTACACAGTACCGTCCCAGATTCACAGAAAACAGGAGAAAGGATTGAATATCCGATTTCGGGTGAACAAAGTCTTCGGGGCGTGTAAAGTGCAGGTATATCTCAATGGAGAGCTGGCGTTGGAGAAAAAGCAAAAAATCAACAAGCGCCGGGGAGATGGAACAAATCCTGATCCCGGAGAATGTGTTTGGAAAAAGTGGCGGAAATAAAGGAAATCAGACTGCGATGGAGGAATTGTGATATGAAAGAGAGAGAGTTGACATGCATCTGCTGCCCTCTGGGATGTCAGATCACAGCAGTGACAGAAAATAAAACCGTGGTCAGTGTTTCCGGCAATCATTGTCCGAGAGGGGCAAAATATGCCGAAGCAGAGATTTTGCATCCGGTTCGGATCGTAACGACGACGGTACCTGTGACCGGGGGAACGCAGCCTCGTGTTTCGGTAAAAACAAAGAAAGAAATCCCAAAAGAGAAGATCATGGACTGTATTCGGCAGTTAAAGAATGTGCATGCAGATGCACCGGTAGAAATCGGAGATGTTCTTCTTGAAAATGTGGCGGGAACAGGTGCAGACATCGTAGCGACTGCAAGTGTAAAGCTGCAAGTGTGAATGCAAGCGTGAAATCAGTTCGCCCCTTTTAAAGTTGTGCAGATAATGGTATAATGCCTGTATGCAATTACAGAATACAGAGGAGCGAATGAAGATGAGTATTTATGATTTGAATGCATATGAAGTAATTCGGGAAGAAGATTTATCTGACCTGAAATCAAAAGGGATCCTGTTAAAACATAAAAAAAGCCAGGCAAAGATCTTACTGTTTGCC
>ENA-OQEL01000591-OQEL01000591.1-human-gut-metagenome-genome-assembly--contig:-NODE-591-length-12364-cov-3.198333_pt1 | contig 12364 bp, 13 predicted proteins | sample MGYA00242796_ERZ504637 | MGnify/ENA primary metagenome ERZ504637 (study PRJEB26092, sample SAMD00036306) | human gut metagenome | host: Homo sapiens | study: EMG produced TPA metagenomics assembly of... | reverse complement strand
CAACGCCCAGACGGACGTGCAGCTCAACGGTCTCGTCGAACTTGGCAGAAGCGGTCTTGCAAGCCAGCTCCAGAGCCTCGTTCACATCATATGCCTTAGTAGAATCGACCAGCTTTGCAGCGTCGACCATAGTGCTTGCCCATGTTTCATTGTATATCCTCCTGTGTGGTCATGCGGGCAGTTTTATGCCCTCCCACTGTTTATGTCTCAGCCTCGACGGTGACACCCATGGAACGGCAGGTGCCGCGAACCATGCTGCATGCAGCTTCCAGAGAAGCAGCGTTCAGGTCGGGCATCTTGGTCTTGGCAATCTCTTCCACCTGAGCGGCGGTCAGGGAAGCGACCGTTTTCCTTGTTGGGCTTGCCGGAAGCGGTGTTGATGCCAGCTGCCTTCTTGATCAGAACGGCTGCCGGAGGAGTCTTGGTGATGAGCTGAAGGAGCGGTCAGCATACACAGTGATGACGACGGGGATGACATAACCCATCTGGTTCTTGGTACGCTCGTTGAACTCCTTGGTGAATGCCATGATGTTGACACCCTTCTGACCCAGAGCAGGGCCAACAGGGGGAGCCGGAGTTGCCTTGCCGGCCTCGATCTGCAGCTTAATGTAGCCAGTAACTTTCTGTGCCATAATAAATGCACCTCCAAAAATCTGTGGTGAGTTGCGGCACGGTGTCTCCGTGCCTCCCACGAGCATGTGCACAGTGCACACGCTCTATAAGAACCGCACTGCGGTCTTACCTTGGTAAACGATTTGTGCCGGTTGATTACGGCAGCTCGACCTGACCGATCTCCACCTCTGCGGGGGTCTCGCGGCCGAACATGTTGACCTTGAGCTTCACTTTGAAGTTCTCGGTATCGATCTCCTCCACAAGGCCCATAAAGCCTTCCAGAGGACCGGCGGTGATCTGCACGGTGTCGCCGACGTTGAAGTCGACGGCCAGAGGTGCAGCCTTTTCCACGCCCATCTTCTCTACTTCTTCAGCAGAGAGGGGAACGGGCTTGGATGCGGGGCCGACGAAGCCGGTGCAGCCGCGCGTATTGCGCACCACGTACCAGGTATCGTCGTTCATCACCATTTTGACCAGAACGTAGCCGGGGAAGAGCTTGTGCTCCACCATCTTCTGCTTGCCGTTCTTGTCAATTTCGGGAACCATCTCGACGGGAACCTTGATATCGCAGATCAGATCCTGCAGATGACGGTTCTCCACCATGGTCTGCAGGTCGTTCGCGACCTTGTTCTCATAGCCGGAATAGGTATGCACTACATACCAAAGTGCCTCATTGGATTGTTCTTCCATTTTGGTCTGCCCTCCGTTTCAAGATGATTCTCAGGCGCCGATGATCAAGCCCAGGATGCCGCCGAAGATGGCATCCAGCAGGATCATCACGACCGCTGCGATGGCGACGGTCACGAGCACGACGATGGTGTTGGTCTTAACGTCCTCTTTGGACGGCCACACCACCTTCTTCAGCTCGCTCTTGGTGTCGCGGAAGAACTTGGCACACTTGCCAAAGAAGTTCTTCACAGCGGCCTTTGCTCTGGCCACAAAGCCCGGCTTGTTCTCGGTTTTGTCTGCCATGATGCGTCCGCCTTTCTTACTTGGTTTCGCGATGAACGGTGTGCTTCTTGCAGAAACGGCAATACTTCTTCATCTCGAGACGATCGGGGTTGTTCTTCTTGTTCTTCGTGGTGTTGTAGTTGCGCTGCTTGCACTCGGTGCAGGCCAGAGTGATTTTAACGGTCATTTGTTGACACCTCCATTATAACGGTTGTTTTGAACCTCCCTCGGGTTGCGGGTGGTACCTGTAAAACAGGCGCACTTAATAACCCCGCAAAAGAGGTGATATCATTGTACCACGCACTTTTCCATCCGTCAAGCGGAAATCTTCGATTTTTGGAAAGTTTTTTTGAAAAATATCTCTTTTACCCACCGGCAGCTTTTTGGCATTCTGCTTGCATCGCGCGCATAGATATTGTATAATAAGCCAGAACGGCATTTTTACCGGTTATATCCCACCCAGGTCTTGGGCTTTATAAATAGGAGAGAGTTATCATGCAGTCTGAAAAAATGTGCGTTGTGCTGCTGTTCGGCGGTATGTCCAGTGAGCACGAGGTCAGCCGCGTTTCTGTGGGCAACTTCGTCAACAACATTGACCGTGAAAAATATGAGGTGCTCACTGTGGGCATCACCAAGGAGGGCCGCTGGCTGTACACCGAGGCCACGGCCGCCCAGATGGCCGATGGCAGCTGGGAAGAGCTGGCAGGCAACATGGCCTGCGTCATCAGTCCGGACCGCGCCGACCACGGCATGATCCTGTTCACCCCGGAAGGCCATGTGGAAAAAGTGCATGTGGATGTGGTCATCCCGGTGCTCCATGGCCTGTGGGGCGAGGATGGCACGGTGCAGGGCCTGCTGGAGCTGGCCGGCATCCCCTACGTGGGCTGCGGCGTGCTGGCAAGCGCGGTGTGCATGGACAAAGCCGTGGCCAATGCTCTGTTCGAGGCCAACGGTGTGCCCCACACCAGATGGCTGGCTGCCGACCGCTGGGAGATCGAGTCCGATCTGGAAGGCGTGTGCGAGGGCGTGGAAAAGAAGCTGGGCTGGCCCGTGTTCGTCAAGCCCGCAAACGCCGGTTCCAGCGTGGGCATCTCCAAGGTGTCCAGCCGTGACGAGCTGAAAAAGGCCATCGACCTTGCACTGGAAAATGACCGCAAGGTGGTGTTTGAAGCCTTTGTGGACGGACAGGAAGTGGAGTGCGCCGTGATCGGCTCCGACCCCGCCGTGGCTACCCGTCCGGGCGAGATCCTTGCCGGTGCCGAGTTCTATACCTACGACGACAAGTACAAGAACGGCGTGAGCCAGACCGTCATCCCGGCCCACCTGCCGGAAGCAAAGCTGGACGAGGTGAAGACCTACGCCGCCATGGCCTACACTGCCCTGAACTGCGAGGGCCTTGCCCGCTGCGATTTCTTTGTGGAAAAGGGTACTGGCCGGGTGCTGATCAACGAGATCAACACCTTCCCGGGCTTCACGTCCATCAGCATGTACCCCAAGCTGATGGAGCACGAGGGCCTGCCGGTGCCGCAGCTCATCGACCGGCTGATCGCGCTGGCGCTGGAAAGGAAGGAAAAGCAGCATGGATAACCGCCCGATCGGCGTATTCGACAGCGGCCTTGGCGGCCTGACCGGTGTGCGGGAGCTGCGCAAGCGCCTGCCCCACGAGGAGATCATCTATTTTGGCGATACCGGCCGCGTGCCCTATGGCAGCCGCAGCCCGGAGACCATCCTGCAGTATGCCCGTCAGGACGTGGCATTCCTGCTTTCTAAAAATGTAAAGTGCATCATGGCGGCCTGCGGCACCGTGTCCAGCACCTACCCGGCTGCAGAAGCGGCAAAGCTGCCGGTGCCATATCTGGGCGTGGTGGATGCTGCCGCCCGGGAAGCAGCCTTTGCTACCCGCAACCGCCGCATCGGCGTGATCGGCACCGCTGCCACCATCCGCTCCCGCAGCTACGAAAAGCTGCTGCGTCAGCTGGTGCCGGGGGTGGAGATCACCGCGCAGGCCTGCCCGCTGTTCGTGCCGCTGGTGGAGGCCGGTTACGTGGACCACAGCGAGGAGAGCCGACAGCAGGTGACGAAGCTGGTGATCGCTCAGTACCTGACCGAGGTGCGTGAGGCCGGTGTGGACACCCTGATTTTGGGCTGCACCCACTACCCTCTGCTCAAGACCATGATCGGCGAGTTCATGGGCCAGAGCGTGACGCTGGTGGATCCGGCCAAGACCGCCGCCCACCATCTGGAACAGATGCTCTCCGAGCGCGGCCTGAAAGCGGCACAGGAGCACGAGGGTCAGGCGCACTTCTACGTGAGCGATGTGCCGGACAGCTTTGTGCAGACGGCAGACCTGTTCCTGGGCGAGTACAAGGGCGGCCCGGTGGATCAGATCGCCATTGATAAATATTGATAAGGACAGAAAAACGTGAGCAAACCGCTGAAGGAAGATTATATCATCCGCATCAAGAGCCGCATTGAGCAGCATGTGAAAGAGCCTGTGGAGCAGGAAGAAAAGGAAGAGTTTGTGGAGCTGATGACCCGCGGCCAGTTCGTGCAGAAGGGCGGCAGCTACTACATTACCTATAAAGAGACCGAGACCACCGGCTACGAGGGCTGCACCACCACCCTGAAAATTGCCGCCGACGGCAGCCGCGTGGCGATGTTGCGGTTTGGCAAGGGCGGCGGGGCCGGAACCCAGCTGCTGATCGAAAAAGGCAAGCGCAACCTCTGCCACTACGAGACAGGCTACGGCTCCATGACGCTGGGCGTGACCGCCGACGAGATCGAGTGCGGCCTGACCGAGAAGGGCGGCACCGCAAAGTTCGGCTACCTGCTGGACGCCAACAGCGCCGAGCTTGTGAGCCGCAACCGCCTTGAAGTGACCGTGACCCACGTAAACTGAGATATTTCCCAGACTGTGAAAGGAACCAGACCAATGACTGAATTTGAAAAGATCTACCAGAACTATAACCCCCGTCAGGCTGCGCTGGACGAGGCACGCGCTCTGCTGACCGCTGCCGCCAAGGCCGCCATGGCCGATGGTGCTCTGCCGGAAGCTGAGCTGCCCGCCTTCATCGTGGAGATCCCCGCCGATACCAAGAACGGCGATATCGCCTCCAACATCGCCATGGCCGGTGCACGCAGCTGGCGCAAGGCTCCCAAGATGATCGCGGATGCGCTGCTGGCACATCTGCCCTCCATTGAGAACAGTGTGTTTGCCAAGGTGGAAGTGGCTGGCCCCGGCTTCATCAACCTGTTTTTGGCTCCGTCCTTCTGGGCCAGTGTGGTGCTGAGTGCCTGCTCCAACAAGGAGTATGGCCGCACCGATCACGGCAAGGGCGCCAAGTACAATGTGGAATTCGTTTCCGCCAACCCAACCGGCCCTATGCACATGGGCAACGCCCGCGGCGGTGCTCTGGGCGACTGCCTGTCCGCTGTGCTGGACTGGTCCGGCTATGATGTGACCCGTGAGTTCTATATCAACGATGCCGGCAACCAGATCCAGAAGTTCGGCAAGAGCCTTGCCGTGCGCTACCTGCAGAAGTACTGCGGCGAGGAAGCCTATCCGCTGCCCGCCGAGTGCTATCAGGGCGGCGACATCAAGGTGCTGGCCGGTGAGTTTGCCGAGCTGAACGGCGACAAGTACGTTGCCGCTTGCAAGGGGATGGACGAGGAGACTTTGTTCAAGAGCGAGGCTTTTGCCGCCCTGAAGGACGCACTGGTGACCTACGCTCTGCCCAAGAACATTGCTGCCCTCAAGCGCGATCTGGGCAAGTACCGCATCGACTACGATGTGTGGTTCCATGAGAGCACCCTGCACGAGTCCGGCGCGGTGAAGGCCGTGGTGGATAAGCTGCTGGAGCTGGGCGCATGCTATAAGGCGGAGGACGGTGCCATCATGTACCGCAGCGCCCAGTACGCTGCCAAGTACGGCACGGTGAACAAGAAAAAGACCGAGGACGGCACCGAGGAGGAAGCCAAGGACGAAGTGCTGGTCCGTGCCAACGGCATCCCCACCTACTTTGCCGCCGATATCGCCTACCACTACAACAAGCTGGCTACCCGCGGCTTTGCCAAGGCCATCGATGTCTGGGGTGCAGACCATCACGGCCATGTGGCCCGCATGAAGGGTGCCATGGATGCCATCGGCCTGAACGGCGAAGATCTGGACGTTGTGCTGATGCAGATGGTCAACCTGATGCGCGACGGCCAGCCTGTGCGGATGTCCAAGCGCACCGGCAATGCCATCACCCTGACCGACCTGCTGGAAGAAGTGCCCATCGACAGCGCACGCTTCCTGTTCAATATGCACGACGCAGGCAGCGGCATCGATTTTGACCTCGATCAGGCTGTCAAGACCGACAACGATAACCCCGTGTACTATGTGCAGTATGCCCATGCCCGCATCTGCTCCATCCTGAAAAAGATGGAGAGCGAGGGCGTGCAGTTTGCCGGTGCCGAGAAGGTGGATGCCACCCTGCTCACCGAGCCTTCCGAGATGGATCTGATCCGGATGCTGGCAGCCTTCCCGCAGGAGATCGTCATGGCGGCCGAGAAGTACGACCCCAGCCGCATCAACCGCTTTGTCATTGATCTGGCCAGCGCCTTCCACCGCTTCTACGGCAGCTGCCGCATTCAGGGTGCAGACCCCGCTGTGCAGCAGGCACGTCTGGCCCTGTGCATCGGCGTGAAGAATGCCATCTTCAACGTGCTGACCATGTTCAAGATCAACGTGCCGGAGAAGATGTAACATGCAAAAACCCTCTCAGTCAAAACCTTACGGTTTTGCCAGCTCTCCCGAAGGGCGAGCTTTATGCGCTATGAAGATAAACGATTTCTTCACCCGCAAGAAGCCTGTTTCGGGCAGATGAAAAGGCTCCCCCTTTCGGGGGAGCTGGCACGGCGCAAGCCGTGGCTGAGAGGGTTCGTACCCCAAAAATCTGGCTCCCCTGCGGGGGAGCTTTTTTCGATAACAGCGAGGAACAACCAATGGAACCTTTGAAAATCGGCAATATCATCCTGCCGCACCGGGCGGTGTTCGGCCCGATGGCGGGCTTTACGGATGCACCCTGCCGCCGCCTGATGGCCCAGCACGGTGCAGGCTTTACTGTGAGCGAAATGGTGTCCAGCCGGGCGCTGGTGTACGGCGACCACAAGACGGTGAGCCTGCTCAAGGCCGAACCCAACGGTGCACCCTATGGCGTGCAGATCTTTGGCGAAGTGCCCGAGATCATGGGCGAAGCCACCGCCGCCATCGAACAGTACGAGTTCGACTTTGTGGATATCAACATGGGCTGCCCGGCCCCCAAGATCGTGTCCGGCGGAGCAGGCAGCAAGCTGATGCTGGACCCGGACCGCTGCGGGCGCATCGTGGAGCAGGTTGTGGCAAATACAAAACGGCCTGTCACCGTGAAAATGCGCAAGGGCTGGGATGCCGACCACATCACTGCAGTGGAGTGTGCCAAGGCCTGTGAGCAGGCCGGCGCAGCCCTCATTGCGGTGCACGCCCGTACCCGGGAGCAGATGTACACCCCCGGCATCGACCCGGAGATCATTGCCCGGGTGAAGGATGCCGTCAGAGTGCCGGTGCTGGGCAACGGCGACATCCACTCGGCAGAGGATGCGGTGGAGATGATGCAGGCCACCGGCTGTGACGGCGTGATGATCGCCCGGGGCGCGCTGGGCGACCCGTGGCTCTTTGAGCGGGTGAACGCCGCCATTGAAGGACTGCCCGCACCCAAGGCACCCAACCTGCAGGCCCGCATGAATGCGCTGCGCCGTCAGGTGGAGGAGATGGTGGAGCAGAAGGGCGAGTTCGTCGCCATGCCGCAGGCCCGCTCTCAGACCATGCACTATATGAAGGGGCTGAAAGGTGCGGCCAATCTGCGCCGCTACTGCTGCACCCTGACCCATCTGGAAGATCTGGACGAGCTGATCGATGCTGTTTTTGAAGAGCAGCGCAAAGCGGGCATCGACCCGGACGACGTGCGCGAGGTGCCGTTTCCGTAAGGGAAATATTACTGCTGCCGGGTCAGCTCATCCAGATTCTGGGTGTAACAGGGCAGACAGTGCTCTATGAACCAGTCGGCTTCCGGGCAGTGCATGGCCTGCAGGGCCGCTTTCTGCTGGGCCAGCGCCGCGTCAAACTCGTGGTTGCCGCTGCGCTGCTCCTCCATGCATTTGATGAGGGCGCTCAGCCGGTCGGCGGCCTTCAGCAGGCGCTTTTCCTCGGCGGTGAGCAGTTCCCCGGAGATGAACGGGGACAGCTCTTCGCTCAACTCGTCCGGCAGAAGGCCGGTCATGCAGCGCACGCTCTCGGTTTCCAACGCCTTGTAGGCATCCCGCAGGGTGGGGCTGCTGTACTTGACCGGTGTGGGCATGTCGCCGGTAATGATCTCCGGCGCGTCGTGGTACAGCGCCGCCACTGCTACCGTTTTGGGGCGGCAGGGCGTGCCGGTGTAACGCCGTGCGATCAGGCAAAGCATGTGGGCCAGCAGGGCGGTATCGCAGGTGTGCTCGCTGAGAGATTCGGCCCGGGTGGAGTGCATCAGGCTCCAGCGGGTAATGTATTTCATGCGCGCCAGCAGGGCGCTGAACGGGTACAGCATGGCAGCTTCCTCCTTTTTTCTCCAACATACCTGTCCGGCAGAGCGTTGTCAAGCCCTTTTTTCTGCGCAGTGTTCGTGCTATACTAGAACAAACCAACTTTCTGCCGCTTTGGCAGAGAAAAGAGGAAACCATGGAGCGGTCTGGTACTGCCCGGCAGCCGCAGCTGCTGGGACAAAAAAAGGATAAATTCTGGCTGACGGTGGGCCTGTGTGCCCTCACGGCGGCCCTGTTCTTTCTGCCGTTTTATATCATCGACGGCGGCTTTTTCCACTATGCAGGCGATTTCAACAGCCAGCAGATCAGCTTTTACCGCTATATGAACGGCTTTATCAAGGGCGCAGGCTACCCGGACAGTGCGTTCACCTCGGTGCACAATACCTTCTCATGGGCTACCGACCTTGGCAGCGGCGTGATGAACGCCTATTCGTTCTACCTGTACGGCTCGCCGTTCTTCTGGTTCTCGCTGCTCTTCCCGCAGGGGTGGCTGCCCTACCTCATGGTGCCGCTGCTGGTGCTCAAGTTTGCCGTGGCGGGCGGCGGTGCGTACCTGTATCTGCGCCGCTACGTCAAAAATATCGACTACGCCGTGCTGGGAGCCTGCCTGTATACCTTCTCCGGCTTTACGGTATACAATGTGTTCTTCAACCACTTTGTAGATGTGGTGGCGCTGTTCCCGTATCTGCTGTGGTCGCTGGACGAGGCCCTTTACAACGACCGCCGCAGCTGGTTTGCGTTCTGGGTGGCGGTGAACCTTGTCAACAACTACTTCTTTTTCATCGGTCAGGTGGTATTTCTGGCCATCTACTTCATCTGCAAGCTCAGCACAAGGGACTTCCGTCTCACTGCAAAAAAGTTCGGGCTGCTGGCCTTTGAAAGCCTGCTGGGCGCTGCCATGGGCAGCATCCTGCTGGTGCCTGCGGTGCTCTCCATTTTGCAGAACCCGCGAACCATCGACCTTTCCTCCGGCTGGGGCTTTCTGACCTACAGCAAGGTGCAGCAGTACCTTGCAATTCTCGTCAGCTGGATCATGCCGCCGGATTCTCCCTACCTCACATCCATCTGGTCGGAGGGCGTGATCAAGTGGACCAGCATGTCGGCCTATCTGCCGCTGTGTAGTCTGGCCGGTGCCGTGGCCTACTGGAAAGCAAAGCGCGGCGACAGTAAAAAGCGCATCGTGGGCACCTGCGCCGTGTTCGCACTGGTGCCCATCCTGAACAGTGCGTTCTACGCCCTCAATTCCAGCTACTATGCGCGCTGGTACTATATGCCGGTGCTGGTGCTGGCCGCAATGACCGTGAACGCGCTGGAAGACCACAACACCGATCTGGACAGCCCGGCCCGCGGCATCAGCTGGCTGATGATCGCCACGGTGGCCTTTGCGGTGGTGCCGGTGCAGGACAGCGACACCGGCAGCTGGTCGTTCGGCGTGCTCAAGAACCCCGGTCAGTACTGCGCGGTGCTGGGCTTTGGCCTGCTGGGCTTGCTGCTGTACCGCTATCTCTGCCAGAAGTGGCGGGGTGACAGCCGCTTTGCCCAGCGCCTGACGGCGGCAGTGCTGGCGTTTGCCTTCCTGTTCAGCGTGGTGCACATCGGCATTGGCAAGTTCGGCCAGTGGTATACCGACAGCGACCTTGTGAAGCAGGACACAAGCGCCCTGCTGCTGAAAAACGACCTGCCCGAAGGCGATTACCGCGTGGATACGTACAAGATCCACGACAACATCGGCATGTGGCTGGATAAAAGCTGCCTGCAGTATTTTGGCAGCACGGCAGCCCCCAGCATCCTCAGCTTCTACCCGGCGCTGGGGGTCAAGCGGGATGTGCGCAGTGAGCCGGAGCTTTCCAATTATGCACTGCGGGGCCTTTTGAGTGTGGAGTACCTTATCACCACGCCGGAAAAGCAGACCGACTTTGAAAACGAAGCCGACGACGGCTGGGAATATGCCTTTGCAAAGGACGGCTATGCGGTCTACCGCAACACGAACTACGTGCCCATGGGCTTTGCCTATGACTATTACCTCACCCAGACCGAGTACGAAGAAACAGCCAAGGCCACCCGCGCAAACCTCCTGATGCGTGCACTGGTGCTTACCGACGAGGATGCTGCAGTCTACGGCAAGTACCTCACCCATCTGCCGGAAGGCAGACGGGAGGAGCTGTACTATGAGTCCTACGTGCAGGACTGCCGCGAGCGCCGTGCCACGGCTGCCAGTGTGTTCCAGATGAACAATTCGGGCTTCCACGCCGAGATCACGCTGGAAAAAGAGAACCTCGTGTTCTTCTCCGTGCCTTACGATGACGGCTTTGCGGCCTATGTCAACGGGCAGGAGGCCGACATTGTGGAGGTGGACGAGGGATTGATGGCTGTGCTGTGCCCGGCAGGTGAAAACAGCATCGATTTTGTCTACCAGCCCGACGGCATCCGGCTGAGCCATGCGCTGACTTTGGGCGGCATTGTGGTATGGCTGGCGTACACGGCGTACTTCGTCTGGCGCAAGCGTCGCACAAAGCGGGCTTGATGCACGGAAGAATGACTTTGTGCTGCAGAAAAAATGAAATTTTTGCAAATTTCCCTTGACATTTAATGCCAATAAAGTGTATAATGCAATCAAACCGATGAGGCGGAAGAGAACCTGCAGAGCGCATCTTCAGTGAGCCCGGACAGTGAAAACGGGCGAGAGCGGGGCAGAGATTCGTGGGCCGCCGAGGGCCGGGCAAACGAGGCAGAGCCTCCAGTAGCTTGGGACGGAAGCCTCCGTTACAGGGCAGGGGAGTGTTGGCTCTCCGTGAGGGGCTTTGCGGCTTTCAAGAGGAAAGCGGGCAAGGCAAGCAAGGTGGCACCGCAGATTCGAATTTCTCGACTCTGTCCTTGTGGATGAACACACAGGGACAGGGTCGTTTTGTTATATGAGAACAAAAGCCCGTCCCGCAAGTGGAGCGGGTTTTTATTTTACATGCCGCCCGCTCCAGGGAAGGAGCAACCGCTATGAAAACCATGAACAGGATCTCCCGCCGCAGCTTTCTGAAAGCCGCTATGGCCGCCGCCACTGTTTCCGCGCTGGGTCTGACCGGCTGCGGTTCGTCCGCTTCGAGCACTGCATCCGGCACCGCTTCCGGTGCGGCAGCATCTTCTGCCGCCGCCAGCGAGGCAGGCCAGACCTTCAAGGTGGGCATTGTCAACTATGTTGACCACGCTTCCCTGAACCAGATCGTTGCGTCGGTGGAAGAGCGTCTGGACGAGGTGGGCAAGGAGAAGGGCGTCACCTTCGACTACGCCGACTACTACGCCAACGCACAGGCCGACCAGACCAACCTGAACCAGATCGGCGCCGACCTCGTGGCCGACGGCGTAGACGTCATCGTGGCTGTGGCTACCCCACCGCCGCTACCATGCTGGCCGCTGTGGAGGATACCGACATCCCCGTCGTCTACTCCGCCGTCACCGACCCCGCCGCCGCAGGCTTTGACACCGAGCCGAACATCACCGGCACTTCCGACGCCCTGAACACCGACGCCATCATGAACCTCATCCTGGCCGTCAACCCCGACATCGACACCATCGGTCTGTTGTATGATCTGAGCCAGGATGCTTCTACACAGGCCATTGCAGACGCCAAGGCTTTCTGCGACAGCAAGGGCATCAAGTACATCGAGAAGAACGGCACCACCACCGCTGAGGTGCAGATGGCAGCTGAGGCTCTGATCGCCGCCGGTGTCAAGGCCGTGTTTACCCCCACCGACAACACCGTGATGACCGCAGAGCTGTCCATCTACGAGACCTTACCGAGGCAGGCGTGCAGCACTACACCGGTGCCGACAGCTTTGCACTGAACGGGGCCTTTGTGGGCTACGGCGTGGATTACGTCCAGCTGGGCGAAGCCACTGCCGATATGGTGGCGGAGATCCTCTGCGACGGCAAGACTACCGCAGACCTGCCGTACCAGACCTTTGACAACGGCATCGTCACCATCAACACCGAGACCTGCGAAGCGCTGGGCCTGGACCTTGACACCGTGAAGGAAGCCTTCAAGCCCTACTGCACCGAGATCGTGGAAGTGACCACCGCAGAGAACTTCTCTTAAAAAAAGTACCCTCTCAGTCAAAACCTGACGGTTTTGCCAGCTCCCCCGAAGGGGGAGCTTTTGGCAGTTCTGAGGAAGTGTTTTGCTGCCCACAGTGCACCGCATCACAAGAAG
>ENA-OQEL01000590-OQEL01000590.1-human-gut-metagenome-genome-assembly--contig:-NODE-590-length-12390-cov-3.869852_pt1 | contig 12390 bp, 11 predicted proteins | sample MGYA00242796_ERZ504637 | MGnify/ENA primary metagenome ERZ504637 (study PRJEB26092, sample SAMD00036306) | human gut metagenome | host: Homo sapiens | study: EMG produced TPA metagenomics assembly of... | reverse complement strand
AGTTACTTTATAACCATCTTTATTGCTATTAGAAGGTACAAACTTATCTTTAAACTCAAACGAAAATCTGGTAAACTTAGCATCCGTTTCGCTATTAAGAGAATAAAAATCATACTCATGATCGCCGGATTTTACTTTAAAATTATATATCGTATCGCCAAAAATGTTTTTTGCCTTATCAAATACATCTTTAACCTGCTGATAAGTCATATAATGAGCCGTATTGTCTGAAGTATTATTTGTCAGTTCATCAACAAACCAAGCCCCTGCATCCGCTCCGGTTGAAGGAATGGTAAATGTCGATTCCCAACTGAGCTCATACCTGTTATTCTCAGTCTCTTCATTATGGGCAGTCAAGTTCTTTGTAACTTTTACATCTCTATGAGTTCCCGGAACATTTACTCCGGCCCATTTGCTAAACGATATCTCTTTGTTATTGAAATTAACCTGATTATTAACAGGCTGGTCATAGCTTTGTGGTGTGACAGATGTTTCATATGTAATAACATATGTACTGTCATTTTTATTATCTATAGCCACAAAGTTAATACCGCTAATCTTGCCTTCTTTGTCCTTTTGGATTTCAGCACCTTTACAGTCGGTATCCTGTTCAGAGCTTATTTTAAAATTCTTTGCATCCTTAAGGCAGTTATCTGTCAGTACAGCCCCAACAATATCATTTCTTTCTTTATTAACAGTGATTGTCCACTTGACAGTCTGACTGTCTGAGTCGTATGCACCTGTTTTATCAAGATCATCTCTCGTGTATTTAATAACACTGCTTGATGTATCAATAACCTTTTCATTAGACTTTTTATTTATTGATTCACCGGTAACCTTGTTAGACGCCTGTGACTCATTTCCACTATCGCAAAGAGATGTGTCATAATAATACTTGTATTTTATCTGGCAGCTTTCACCGGCATTAAGCTTAGGCAGCGTTGCTGTAAGATTATATTTATGATTATTATTGTCATTATTCGAAGAAGCCGTAACATTAGCAGTATATTCACCACCAACCTGCTGTCCGTTTTTAGTTATTGTGTAAGTAAACTTTGATGTATCAACAGACATTTTGCCGGCCTCCAACACATCATTTAAAGTAATAACATCCGGTGTACCTTTTTCAGATGAAACATCAACAACATACTCAGCATATTTGCCATTGTCATCTTTCTTAAGCGTATTATCTGTTGTATTTGACTTTTTAACGGTAATATCATAATTAGCGCTGTGGTTCTTATCCCAATGGATATATTCCTTGCTTATATCTAATGTAGCATCTCCGCCTATCTTAACAACAACATCACCATTGTCCTTAACTTCACTATAGCCACTTGCGCCAAATGTCGCACCACCTTTAATTTCAGTAGTGTTGCTTTGTATGTAATCATCAGCAAATTTAATCAATACAGAAAATGTACCATCATTGTTTTTTATAAAGCGATAATTACAAAACTTATTGCCGCTTTCGTCTGTATATGAATGCCAGCCATCACAAACCGCATCAGGAATAGATATATCCTGTCCATAAGTCATATAATAATTCTTAATTATATTTCCGCTTTCATCCTTGAACTCACCCTCGCCTATGGCGAAAGACATATCAACCTTATAATTAAATGTCTTTCCATCCCATTCTACTTCAGGCTGATCACCTTCAAGCTTCACCACCGGAGGATTTTTAAGCTTCCCCAGATTGGTATATGTTTCCTTCTGTCCATCCACCTCGAACTCGTACTTGTTCTGATCTTCTGCAGATGCAGGTTGTATAAGTCTGTACGCAGTAATGCCCAGCACAATAACAGCCATTGAAATAATAAACGTAGCAAGCTGTCTACGTCTTCTCACTCTTTTAAGCCGTTCTTTGCCGAGACGTTCCATATCCTTATCCATTCTGCATCCTCCTTTCATAGAGTTATATAATTCCATTTGCTTAATATCTTAATCGTTATTTTACAGCTAACATATTACACCTTTTTGGTCACACAGCGGTCACACGGGACCATAAATCTGATTTTTCTACTTTTTTACTAAAAAAAGCTAAATATTTTTAGTCAACTTTGCCAATTTTAGACAATGGCCATATGGCAAATGTGACTCTTCCGACTACCTGCTCCTCTGAGACACAGCCTATAGCTGTATTTCTTGAGTCAAGTGATACGCTTCTGTTATCGCCCATCACGAAAATCTTGGATTCAGGAACCTGATAAGGCAGCTCTATATTACAGTCTCCTAAAGCTTTTTCATTGAGATACGGTTCATCAATTGCGATATCGTTTACATAAACCGTGCCATCCTCTGATATATTGACCCAGTCACCCGGCATCGCAATAACTCTTTTTACAAGTATCTTGTTATTGTAATAAAAAGCTATGACATCTCCTGTTTTAAAGTCATGCCCCTTTGATGCCATAAGCACCTGTCCCTCCTGTAACGTCGGTGACATAGATGTTCCGGTCACCTTCAAAATAGGAAGCCACAGGTTTGCGACCAATATTGCTGCCGCTGCCACTACCACAAGTGTTCCTACGGTATTGAAGAGTGTTGCTGCAAATTTGTTGTTATACTTCACTCTTCTCAGTTCCTGACGCAGCTCCTTTATGCCAAGATCATCGCTATAACGGTCATAGTCGTCTGTCATGATACTGCGATAGCCCGATGTATCTTCAGTCTTCTTAGCACTTTTATTCTCAACTTCTTTATTCTCAACTCTGTTTTCTTCTGAAACCTTCCTTGATATTTCCTTTTCTATATGTACAGATATATCCTCCGGCCGGTTTTCTTTTTTAGTCTGCTGAAATTCCTTCTCTATTTCAATATTTTTTTCTATATCAGGAGTTATGTCTGGCGCCGGTGTTACATATTTGACCGGAATTATTTCCGCTATTTCCTGTGATATATTTTCATCAACATTTTGGGTCTGCTTATGTACCTGCGTTACTTTTTCAGATGACTTAACAGATGTTTCCATCATCTGTGCCAAAAGTAAATCAAGCTTATCCTCATTGGTAAGTGGTTTCTGTTCGACATCCTTCAGCTCCTCGTCTTTGCTTAAATCCACTACATCAATATTATTTTTGCTTTCTGCAACAGCTGCAGTATTGTTATGATTAATCTCTGCAACTACCTTTTTATTGTATTCAGCATCTGTGCAGCTTTTTGTCGAATTTGTGAGGTTAGCTGATTTATTCTGCTTAATTTTCTTCTGTTCTCTTTTTTTTCTTAGCTCAATGTACTTTACGGCAACTCTTGCCAGAGCATATATTGCCTTTTTATATATTTTTTCTATCATTCTTTTGTCCAATTATCCATTTCATAACCACAAAATATTGCTTCTATATTATTTTCTTGTCAGATTATTTGAAGCCATGGATATTACGGCGGCAAATTTCTGGATTTCCTCTGTTGCTGACGTGAGTTTATTAATTGCAGCATTGATATCACCCGATGTCTTTACCTCACGCTCAAGTGTCTGAATAGTTTTTTTGTCTCGTCAAGCTCTTTTCTTAAGTGTTCAACCTCTTTACTTCTGTCTAAAAGCATCTCTAGCAGCTCACTTCTGCTCAGCTTCTTTAATTCTTTTGCTTCCATATTCATAATCTCCATATATCAGAACAACCAAAGAATAGCTTACTATATCTTTGGTTGTCATTTGTCATCTATATTATATCATAAAATTTGATTTCTGATATGTTTTTATATTAATTTTTGTGACCTAATTCCTAATTTTGTATAATTTCACAAAATACACTTTCAAAAAAGTTGTAATTGCTTTTTTAAGCCTCATTTAACAAAAATATCGTTAGTTTGTACAAAACTAGAATTCAAATTTCTTTGCAAAATAAGCATCAAGCTCATCAATTGCGATACGCTCCTGCTCCATTGTGTCACGGTCACGTACTGTCACGCAATGGTCTTCCTCTGAGTCGAAATCATATGTCACGCAGAATGGTGTTCCGATTTCATCCTGACGGCGATATCTCTTTCCGATTGTTCCTCTGTCATCATACTCACAGTTGTATGTCTTTGAAAGCTGTGCAAATACCTTTTCAGCACTCTCATTTAGCTTCTTTGACAGCGGAAGCACTCCAATCTTTACAGGTGCAAGTGCAGGATGGAAATGGAATACTGTTCTGACATCCGGCTTCTCCGGTGTACCGATATCCTCCTCATCATAAGCTGCGCAAAGGAAGGCAAGTACTACACGGTCTGCACCGAGTGATGGCTCGATAACGTATGGCAGATATTTCTCATTCTTCTGGTCATCGAAGTATGTAAGATCCTGTCCTGAAACTTCCTGATGACGTCCGAGGTCATAATCTGTACGATCGGCAATGCCCCAAAGCTCGCCCCATCCGAATGGGAATAAGAACTCGATATCTGTAGTTCCCTTTGAGTAGAAGGCTAACTCAGCAGGATCATGATCACGCAGTCTCATCTCATCCTCCTTGATTCCAAGGGAAATGAGCCAGTCACGGCAGAAGCCTCTCCAGTACTTAAACCACTCAAGATCTGTTCCAGGCTCGCAGAAGAACTCAAGCTCCATCTGCTCGAACTCACGTGTTCTGAAGGTGAAGTTACCAGGTGTAATCTCGTTACGGAATGACTTACCAACCTGTCCGATACCGAATGGAATCTTTTTACGTGATGTACGCTGTACATTTTTAAAGTTTACAAAGATACCCTGTGCTGTCTCAGGACGAAGATATACTGTATTCTTAGCATCCTCTGTAACACCCTGGAATGTCTTGAACATGAGGTTGAACTGTCTGATATCTGTGAAATTGTGCTTGCCGCATGATGGACATGGAACATTGTGCTCCTTGATGAAATCTACCATCTGCTCGTTTGTCCAGCCATCAACTGATGTCTCAAGCTCAATACCATTGTCCTGCGCAAAATCCTCGATGATTTTGTCGGCTCTGAATCGCTCGTGGCACTCCTTACAATCCATAAGCGGATCTGAGAAGCCGCCGAGATGTCCTGATGCAACCCATGTCTGAGGATTCATGAGGATGGCACAGTCCACACCTACGTTATAAGGATTCTCCTGGATAAATTTCTTCCACCATGCTCTTTTTACATTATTTTTAAGCTCTACGCCCAGGTTTCCGTAATCCCATGTATTTGCAAGACCTCCGTAAATTTCTGAGCCCGGATATACAAATCCTCTTGCTTTTGCTACCTGTACGATTTTGTCCATGGTCTTTTCCATAATTCTTGTTTCCTCTCTATCTTACTTATGATTTATTTGTATTCGTAACTGTTCAGTACCTTCACAGCTACAAGCTGCAGGCGCATTAGAATCAGCTGTACTGAATAGTTACTTGTATTCTTAATTATAATTAAATAACAATTCACGCCTTAATCTACTTATATATAACATATGTGATATATGACACCGGCACCGAATTGTCCTCCTCCCTGTCAAAGTCAAATGTGACCTCGTTGTCTTGCTCGACCGAGTTTAATATATCATCATCACTGACACTATCATCCGCTCCGTTTTCCGTTCCTTCCGTCGCATCGTCTTTTACTGCTTCTGTGCTCTCTGTGGCACTCTCTGTCCCTGTGGTTTGTGATGCAAGCAGGCTGTACTTGTCACCAATCGCAACTGTTTTGTCATCTACAAGCTTTACTTTGTCGACAGATGCATATAATATTTTCCCTTTCACATGCAAATTTGAGCTGCCTTCGTAAACAACGACCTTGTAGCCGGTTTCATCCAGAAACTCAGATGATTCACATTTCTTTGCCTTGCCATCATCTATCGCTGCGAAATCGGTCTTGAAGTCATATCCGGCTGCCAGAGCCTCCGCAATCGTCCCTGAAAAAAGCTTTGTCCCATTGAAATCAGTGTATTCATCGGTTGACGCATAGCTCATGGTAAGAGATGCCTTCTTTTTCTCGACAGTCAGCTTTTTGAGTTTGATCGAACCATCATTCTTCTTATTGTAGTCGTCTATTGACTTGTCCACATAGCTTTGTAAGTCATCCTGCTTGTATGCAGCTGTATCAAAGTCCTCGACATCTGTAGATACCACACTGCCGTTTTTTGCAACAAACACCGTGCTGTCCTTGGTATAATAATCCGTACCGCACCCGGCAAGCAAACCGCATGTCGCAATAACAGGCAACAGCATTGATAGCTTTTTATTCATAGCTGCCTCCTAAAATATAATCTATGATATTATACCCTTTTGTATATATGATTTCAAGTATCATATTTTAAAGGGCAACGACATGCATAATATCTATTAGTTATTTCATGATTTAATTTCATGCTTTAATTTATCACAGAAAAGCTGCTGATTTAAAATCATGATGCACATAGATTGAAAGATATTCCTTCATTATGCTTCTCAGCTCCTCAAGCACATCGTCTGACACTGCAAATGTGTACAGCTTCGTGATATCAGCTGAAACAATATACTGCATGGTATAGAGTGTATCGCTTAGTATATGCCTGCCCTGCACCTGCGTGCCACAGTTATCGCAAAACACCCCTCCGCGACTTGCCGAAAAGACATTAAGTCCTTCCCTTGAATGACAGTGTATACATGAAAACAGCGATGGACCCTCGCCATTTATCGTAATAGCCTTAAGCTCAAAAACAGCTCTGACCAGCTCATTTTTATATGCCGGTGATTCAAGAGCCCTGAGTGATTGATAAAGGAGCTTTAACATATCCTTCTCGTCATTGTTCTCCTGACAAAAGTATCCGCAGAACTCCAGAAAGTAAAACCCGGTGTATACTGCTTCCAAATCCTGTGTCAACTCTCTGAAATAGTTGCTGATTGTGACCTTTGAAAGAGAATATGCGCTTTTACCCTCAAACAGCTCAAACTCACCGAACGAAAATGGATTGCTTCCTGCCATAAGCTGGCTGTTTGGACGTCTTGCGCCCCTTGCAAAGGCTGTGATTTTCCCTCGTTCCTTTGTGAGAATCGTTATTCTTTTGTCAAAATCCCCTACCGGCATGGCTGAAAGCACCATACCGGTCAACACTACACTCTGTGACATCTTAATCTTACTTTCAAAATACTATTCTTCCTCTTTGTATCCAAAGTTCTTGATGAGGAAGTCGCTGTCTCTCCAATCTTTCTTTACCTTGACCCACAGCTTCAGATTCACCTTACATTCAAGCAGTCTTTCCATCTCATAGCGCGCATTGGTGCCGATTTTTTGAGCATGCTGCCCTGCTTTCCTATAATGATTCCCTTATGTGAGTCTCGCTCGCAGACAATTGTAGCATCCATATCTATAATAGAACCACTCTTTGTCTTCCTTGTCTTCATGCGGTCAATTCCTACTGCAATGCCATGCGGCACCTCGTCATTTAGAGCATGGAGTGCTTTTTCCCTGATAATCTCAGCACAGATTGCACGCTCCGGCTGATCTGTGATGGTGTCCTCATCATAGAACTGTGGGCCATAAGGCAAATACTTAAATATAGAATTAATAACATCATCCGTATTCTGCCCTCTTAAGGCTGACGTAGGAATAATCTCTGCAAAGTCGTATACCTTGCGGTAGGTATCTATATACTCAAGCACCTTTTCCTTTTCCACTGTATCCACCTTGTTGATAATCAATATAACAGGTGTATTAACCTTTTTAAGCTGCTCTATGATATGCTGCTCTCCCGCCCCGATAAAGTTGGTCGGTTCCACAAGCCACAGCACAACATCCACCTCATTTAATGTCTTTTCCGCCACATTGACCATATACTCGCCCAGCTTGTTTTTAGCCTTGTGTATGCCCGGAGTATCAAGGAACACTATCTGTCCCTTTTCCATATCCGTGTATACTGTCTGGATGCGGTTTCTTGTGGTCTGAGGCTTGTTTTGAGGTGATGGCAATTTTCTGACCGATAAGCCTGTTCATCAGTGTTGACTTGCCCACGTTTGGTCTACCGATTATTGTAACAAACCCGATTGAAATTCTGTATCATTTTCCTCCTATGTGAATCTGTATTTATATAAGCTTTTCAACATTCTCAAAGAGCCCTGCCGACTCTTTAATCATATTTTCATTGCCGATGACACATATACTGTCCTTCTTAAGCACTGCCTCTACAAGGTCTGCAAGCCTTCTGATATCCTCCGGCTAGTGCATTTAGTATCTCATTTCTCTCCATTTCGAATCTGCTCGTAGGCAATACCCTCGAGATATGCCGACAGTGATCTGCTTCCCTTTGCTTCCGGATTCATAGGCGTATCAAGTGCACTGAAGGTACCGATAATATACTTGGTCATATCCCTCTCATCAGGTGAAAAGCTCTTTATATACTCAGGTATCCTGTCATAGACATCAAGTGTGTCTGAAAGGTTAGGGTCTCTATATGAGACAAAGTAGCTCTCTCCCGCTTCTAAGGAATGTATTCATGCAGCCGTAAGCACCACCCTTTACCCTGACATTTATCCAGAGATAATCATAGCTTAAGATGATACGCAGCAGTCTCAGTGCTCCGGTGTATTCATAGCCCTCGCAGATGAAATCACCTGTTTTTGCCACATACTGTATCTGGGATGCATCAATAAATGCTTCCTTTGCTGTATTAAAATGAACCTCAGCCTGATTGCCTACAGCGCTCATTTTATTAAATCCAGCTATAACTTTTTCCAACGAAGGCTTTGCATTGCCGTATGCCTCGTTATTTCCGGTAAAGCTGATAAGCATTCTGTTTCTTGCAAACAGCTTTTTGGCTATTGCAGCAAGCTTATCTGACACATTCTTTGGTGACTCGGAAAGCTCCTTTTCTATGCGGCATATAGAGCGGTAAAAAGCAACTCCCTTTAGCTCGTCCTGATAAAGTGCGTAGCGCGAGAAGCTCGACATACTTCGCATAGCTGCAACCAAATGACCGGAACTGCTAAGGTTAGCCTGAAGCCTTGCCTTAATCTGTGCTACAAGCTCACACAGTCTCTTTGTATCTGTAAAATCCGATGAAAGAAGCATCTGCTCCATCAGCTCAAGTGCCTTGTCAAGATTTTTCTCCAATACCTTAAGCTTCACCTCAAACTTAAACACGAAATTATTTCTATCCTTAATATCCGGATGACTTGCAGTACCTGTGCTGATTCCACCGGTATATATGTTGGTAGCATTGGCTAAATCGGTATAGCTGTACTTTTCGGTGCTCACCAGCCCGAGTGCGTTTGTGAAGAAGCCAAGATAGCCAAGCTCACTCTGAGCAAAATCACCTGCATCAAATAAAAATGATATATAATCAATGCCGTTTGACTCTATGTCATGACGCACAACCTTTACATCCAAAAGCTCATCCTCAATGTTTGAAAAAGGCATAGCATTCTTTTTCATATCCGCTCTTGTAAGCATCGGAAGCTTGCGCAGATCCTCGTCTGACGAAGGCTCCTCCTGGTATTTCTTTAAATGCTCTGTATCCTCAACCAGCTTTTTAATCTCTTCATCCGAAAGAGATGCCTTGTAATCGGAAAGTTCCTTTGCCAAAGCCTCCTCCCTCTCATTACCAAGTCCACGCTTCGGCTTTACTGTGACAGATGAACCATGGGTATTGTCAAGCAGATACTCCTGTATAAGCTTTTCAAAATAATCAGTATCTACAGCCTTTCGAAGCTTAGCAAAGGTACCAAGACACTCCAGATGTATAAAAGGCTTCATATCATCAAACAGCCAGCTGTCTAAACAGTTTAATCCAAAAAGAAGCCCCTTAGGAAACTGTCCGAAGTCAGCCTCCCTGAATTTGAACTCGCTGCTGTTGATTCCCGCGAGCAATGCCTCTTTATTAATTCCTGTTTTAATAACTTCTTTAAGAGTGTTTTCTATAATGCTTTCAAACTCATCTGCCTGAGATGCATTGGCATTCTTTGCCACAAACGAGAATACCGGCTGCAAAATGCCCGCATCATATGAGCCATACACATCATCACCGATTCCCGCATCTATCAATGCCTGCTTCACCGGTGCTCCCGGTGAGCTGACAAGTGCATAGTCAAGCACATCAAATGCCTGATAGAGCATCTCATCAAGCGAATCCCCTACCACACGGTTATAAGATAGATAAGTCTTATTCTCCTGTGAATCATCCATGGTAATTGAATACTGTGCCTCAACATTCTTTATTTCATCAAATGCAGGCTGTTTGTTAATTTCTGAATTAACTTTTTTATAATCATACAGGCTCAGATATTCCTTATCCAGCCACTCAAGTCTCTCGACAACATCCATATCACCATACAGATAAATGTATGAATTGGATGGATGATAATACTTGTGATAGAAGTCCAGATATGCTTCATACGTAAGCTTAGGAATATACTCCGGATTACCGCCAGAATCCTTGCTGTAGGTATTGTCAGGGAAAAGTGAGCGGTAAATCTGGCTTGAAAGCACCTCATCCGGCGATGAATATGCTCCCTTCATCTCATTGTACACCACTCCGTTTATCTTAAGCTCGTCATCCTTACCTGTAAGCTCATAGTGCCAGCCTTCCTGCTTGAAAATCTCCTCGTACTTTGTGATATTCGGATTAAACACTGCATCCAGATACACATCCATGAGATTCTTAAAATCCTGGTCGTTGCAGCTTGCGACAGGATAAACTGTCTTGTCTGGGTATGTCATGGCATTTAAAAATGTATTGAGCGAGCCCTTTGCCAGCTCGATGAAGGGATCCTTTACAGGGAACTTCTTTGAACCGCAGAGTGTGGTATGCTCAATAATATGCGGTACACCCGTCTCATCCTCCGGCGGAGTCTTGAAGCCTATATAAAAGACCTTGTTATCATCATTATTTGATAAAATGGCAATCCTTGCACCACTTTTTTTGTGTCTCAGAATGAATCCATCCGACTGGACATCCTCCACTCTGTGCTCATCTAAAATCTCGTATTCAGCCAAATCGTGAATTGTCATCAATTATTCCTCCTAAAATGCGTTGATGATAGTATACCACATTTTTACATATTATAGTTAAATTATAAGTATATTTACCACAAAAAATCTGTTAAAGTAGTATTCTGCAACACCCGGCTTTAAAAGTCAGCGTCTATGCTCCTCTTCTGAATATTAACATCCATCTGCGGAAACGGAATTTCGATGTTTATTTTTATCAAAATGCTGTTTTAATTTCTTCTGTAAGCTGCCATTTTTGTGTTCCAGTAATCCTCGTTCTTCACCCAGATTCTCGCACCGAGCTCTATTGCCGAATCCTGCAGCTCACTCACAAACACATTGCTCGGCTCATCGCGAAGCATCGTATCTGCTGATGTGACAACAGATTCCAGCACACTCTTTGCAAATGCTAAATCTGTGCTGTAGGATACTGTTACTCTCAAATCAAGCATCCTCTTATCCATCATAGATACATTTGTGATACACGAATCAGCAAGCTTTCCGTTTGGTATCATAACCATCTTGTTATCTATTGTCAAAAGCCTTGTATAAAACAGATTTATATCCTTTACAGTGCCCTCTGTACCACTTGAACCGTCAACTATGTAATCGCCCACGCCAAACGGCTTCATCAAAAGAATAAGCACGCCTCCTGCGAAATTCGACAGACTGCCCTGCAATGCCATACCTACAGTAAGTCCGGCAGAGCCAAGAACCGCTATAACAGAGCCTGTCGCCACTCCAAAGCCCGAAAGCAGCGCCATGACAAGAATAAAATACAAAAAGTATTTAATAACATTTGCTAGAAAATGATGCCACTGCAGCGTCCATTCTGCTTTTATCAAATCCTTTTTTAATTATTTTCACAACTGATTTAATCACCTTAATACCAATAAGCAGTATCACAATCGCAATAACAAGCTGCACGAGAAAGCTTATAAGTGATGGCATATATTTCTCCAGATACGTCTTTACAATGCCCGGGTTTTCAATAACCTGCTGTACCTCGGTGTTTGCAACCGGCACTGATACTTCACCAAGAATTTGTCTGATCATATAATCTCCTATATTATTATTAGATGATGTAATGAGCGAATTAGATACGCGTAGAAGAGATAATTTATTATCTTTATTGCAAGATAATAATGTGCAAACGTTAATCACAGCAACAGATATAAATTTATTTAATTCCCACCCTAAAAATAAATTTTTCAAAGTAGAAAAAGGAATTGTCAGTGAATAAATGAGAAAGGCATATAATATTATTTATTATATGAATTAACAATATGAAAAGAGCATATTCAAATAATTTATTTGAGACTGGAAATACAATAATTCCTAAAACAATGAAAAATCTAGGTCTTTTAAAAGAGTATAAGAAAAACCAAATTTTTTTACAAATGGGGGGGATATAGTAGGCAAGGAAATAGAAAAGCATATATCCCCTCAAGAAATAAATTTTGCTGTATTATATGTATATGCAAATTCGTCTGTATGGGCAAATAATTT
>ENA-OQEL01000587-OQEL01000587.1-human-gut-metagenome-genome-assembly--contig:-NODE-587-length-12414-cov-6.421991_pt1 | contig 12414 bp, 17 predicted proteins | sample MGYA00242796_ERZ504637 | MGnify/ENA primary metagenome ERZ504637 (study PRJEB26092, sample SAMD00036306) | human gut metagenome | host: Homo sapiens | study: EMG produced TPA metagenomics assembly of... | reverse complement strand
TGCAAACAAGCTTAAGTGATCAAGAATATAAATGGGAGAAGATGAAAGCAAAAAATGCAATTCATTCTGAAAAATAATTACCCGTAAATATTCGTGTAATTTGAGAACTTGTTATAACTTTGTTAGGCAACAAAAAGATGTAAAACAAGAAATCGGGAAAACCGTGAAAAACTATTGATACAATGACGGAGAATATAAATTTAACGGACGCATTTAAAAAAGTATTTTGGATTTGATACTTTCAAAGGTAATCAGGAAGCGATCATCCGTAATCTGCTTGCCGGAAATGATACATTTGTTTTGATGCCTACGGGCGGTGGTAAATCGTTATGCTATCAGTTGCCATCCCTTATCATGGATGGAACAGCAATCGTTATATCTCCTTTAATTGCATTGATGAAAAACCAGGTGGATGCCATGCGTAATTTCAGTGAGGAGGACGGAGTAGCACACTTTATTAATTCGTCATTGAACAAATCGGCTATAGACCAGGTTAAATCGGATATCCTGAGCGGCAAAACCAAATTGCTCTACGTTGCTCCCGAATCTTTGACAAAGGAGGAGAATGTAGATTTCTTGAAAGGAGTGAAGATTTCATTTTATGCGGTGGATGAAGCACACTGTATTTCGGAATGGGGGTCATGACTTCCGTCCGGAGTACCGTCGTATCCGTCCTATTATCAATGAAATAGGAAAGGCGCCGGTGATTGCCCTTACTGCTACTGCAACTCCGAAAGTGCGTATGGATATTCAGAAAAAGTTTGGGTATGCAGGATGCGCAGGAGTTCAAGTCCTCTTTCAATCGTCCGAACCTGTATTACGAAGTGCGCTCGAAGACAAATAATATTGACAGGGATATTATCAAGTTTATCAAGGCTAATCCAGGTAAATCAGGTATTATCTACTGTTTGAGCCGTAAGAAGGTGGAAGAATTGGCTGAAGTGCTTCAAGCTAACGGAATCAATGCGCGTGCTTATCATGCCGGTATGGATTCTGCTACACGCACAGCCAATCAAGACGGGTTCTTGAAAGAGGATATAGATGTGATTGTAGCTACCATCGCTTTTGGGATGGGAATTGACAAACCCGATGTGCGCTTTGTGATACATTATGATATTCCGGAAAAGTCTGGAAGGTTATTATCAGGAAAACGGGGAGAGCCGGTCGTGACGGAGGGGAAGGTCAGTGTATTACGTTCTATTCCAACAAGGACTTGCAGAAGCTGGAGAAGTTTATGCAGGGAAAGCCCGTGGCAGAGCAGGAAATCGGTAAACAGTTGCTGTTGGAAACAGCTGCATATGCAGAGTCTTCTATATGCCGTCGTAAATCATTGTTACATTATTTTGGGGAAGAATATACAGAGGAGAATTGTGGAAATTGTGATAATTGTTTAAATCCTAAAAAGCAAGTGGAGGCTCAGGATTCATTATGTGCTGTGATTGAAGCAATCATAGCAGTGAAAGAAAACTTTAAAGCAGATTATATAATTGATATTCTTTTGGGTAAGGAAACGTCAGAAGTACTTGCTCATAAACATGAAGAACTGGAAGTATTCGGATTCAGGCATGGGAGAAGAAGTAAAAAATGTGGAATGCTGTCATCCGTCAGGCTTTGATAGCGGGTTATTTAAGTAAAGACGTAGAGAATTACGGTCTATTGAAGGTTACTCCCGAAGGACATAAATTCTTGGAAAAAAACCGAAATCCTTCAAGATTGTTGAAGATAATGATTTCGAGGAGGAGGAAGAAGAAACTCCGGTTCGGGGAGGTGCTTCTTGTGCAGTAGACCCTGTGCTTTACTCTATGTTGAAAGATTTGCGTAAGAAGCTGTCCAAGAAACTGGATGTGCCGCCGTATGTTATTTTCCAGGATCCTTCTTTGGAGGCGATGGCTACTATTTATCCGGTGACTTTGGAAGAATTGCAGAATATTCCGGGCGTAGGTGCTGGAAAGGCAAAACGTTATGGTCAGGAGTTCTGCGTATTGATAAAGAAGCATTGTGAGGAAAATGAAATAGAGCGTCCGGAGGATTTGCGTGTCCGTACAGTGGCCAATAAATCCAAACTGAAGGTGTCCATCATTCAGGCTATTGACCGGAAGGTGGCCTTGGACGACATTGCTGTGTCAAAGGGATTGGAGTTCGGTGAATTATTGGATGAAGTAGAGGCTATTGTTTATTCGGGGACTAAGCTGAATATTGATTACTTCCTAGAGGAAATTATGGATGAAGACCATTTGAACGATATTTATGATTACTTCAAGGAATCTACAACAGATAAAATAGATGACGCGATGGATGAGCTGGGTGATGACTATACCGAGGATGAAATCCGGTTGGTTCGTATTAAGTTTATTTCTGAAATGGCAAATTGATTTATCTTTGGTTGTTTTGATAATAATAAGAAAGCCGGGCTTGCATAACTCCAAGTCTGGCTTTTCTTGTATCAGTGTCACATTCATTATATAGACAGCTTTCTTTTTATTTTTTGTTATTAGGGATGAGATAGAGTAAGTTGTTGAGTTATCCTTGCAAAATGCAGGGGAAGATATAAAGGAAGACATGTTCTACTAAAATTCCTTTCTTCTTAACAAAAAAATATTCCATCGTTTTCCCATATTGAATAAAATGCGATATATTTGCACGCTAATAAAATCTAAACGCATAAAGCCCTATGTCATTTATTGCAGATAAAATCGTAATGGACGGATTAACCTACGACGATAGTATTGTTGATCCCCTGCCTATTCTGAAGTTTTACCAAAAAACAGTCGAACTCACGACTAAGTTCTCACGCAACATCGAGTTGAAAGTTCCCTTTGTGACTGCCGCTATGGATACGGTTACGGAAGCGAAAATGGCCATTGCCATTGCCCGTGAAGGGGGGATCGGTGTGATTCACAAAAACATGTCTATTGAAGAACAGGCACGTCAGGTAGCTATAGTGAAACGTGCGGAAAACGGTATGATTTATGATCCCGTAACTATCAAGAGAGGATCTACTGTGAGAGATGCACTTGCGTTGATGTCTGAATATAGAATCGGCGGTATCCCTGTAGTAGACGATGAAAGATATTTGGTAGGTATTGTGACGAACCGTGACCTTCGTTTTGAGAAGGATATGGACAAACGTATTGATGAGGTAATGACGAAGGAGAACATTGTGACTACCAACCAGTCCACTGACATGGAGGCTGCTTCGCAGATTCTGCAAGAACATAAGATTGAAAAATTGCCTGTGGTAGATAAGGACGGTAAACTGGTAGGTCTTATTACCTATAAAGATATTACAAAAGCAAAGGATAAACCGATGGCTTGCAAGGATGCCAAAGGCCGTTTGCGCGTAGCTGCCGGTGTAGGTGTGACTGCCGATACATTGGATCGTATGCAGGCTTTGGTGGATGCCGGTGCGGATGCTATCGTTATTGATACTGCCCATGGACATTCCATGTATGTGATTGAAAAATTGAAAGAGGCCAAGAAACGCTTCCCGAATATTGATATTGTGGTAGGTAATATCGCTACGGGCGAAGCCGCCAAGATGCTGGTGGAAGCCGGTGCGGACGGGGTGAAAGTAGGGATCGGTCCGGGATCTATCTGTACTACCCGTGTGGTTGCCGGTGTGGGTGTTCCTCAGCTTTCTGCCGTATATGATGTTGCCAAAGCACTGAAAGGCACCGGCATACCTTTGATTGCCGACGGTGGTCTGCGTTATTCGGGAGATGTAGTGAAGGCTTTGGCTGCCGGTGGGTACAGTGTGATGATTGGTTCGCTGGTTGCCGGAACGGAAGAGTCACCGGGTGATACAATTATCTTCAACGGACGTAAATTCAAGTCTTATCGGGGCATGGGTTCTTTGGAAGCGATGGAGAATGGCTCGAAAGACCGTTATTTCCAGAGTGGAACTGCTGATGTGAAGAAACTGGTTCCGGAAGGTATTGCAGCCCGTGTTATGTATTTCGGTTTAACTCTTTTGTTACACTGTATTAATGATGATTTTGCAAGAACCTCCATTGCATCTATGACTCCTGTTTTAATATCATATTGATTTTTTCAGTAATGAAAGCTCTGTACATCCCAGGATAATTACCTGAGCTCCCTTGTTTTTCAAATGCGTGGCTACAACATTATACTTTTCAATGTCAGGTATCTTTCCCGCCTTTATATCCTTATATATAATATCCATCACTATTCTCTGATATTTTTTATCCGGTACAAGTCCATGCATTCCATTCTTTTCTATTTCATTTTGAAAAATCCTACTTTGAATTGTACCATCAGTAGCCATTATCCCTATTTTTGTTAATCCCGCCTCTTTTAACATATATGAGGTGTCCCGAATAGCATGCATCACCTTACAGCCCGTTTTTTCTTCTATTTCATCATGAAAATAATGTGCTGTAATGCACGGAATAGATATACAATCCACATTCTGTTCCTTTAGTTTTTTCCCGATTTTTATAATCGGAACAACAGGATTTGCATTACTTTTTCCTAAGATATATGCAGTTCTATCCGGTATTGATGGGCAATTATAAATAATCATTTCCAGATGATCCTGATCACATTTTGCATCGGTCATATTAATCAGCAGTTCCATAAAATAGGCAGTAGCCATCGGTCCAAGGCCACCAATTATACCAAGTCTCATTTATTCCACCTTATTTGTTTATCGTTCCCTTTGCATAATTTATTTTGTCCTGTACTGATACAGTCGCTCGTTCAGGATACAGCGAAGAATCAAAAATATGACTATTTTTATGCTTGGTAGAATATGCTGCCAGTTCTGCATCCGTCAACATAAAAAAATTTCCTCCACCTTTTCTTGGAGTTGCATCAAAATGATACCAGCCATCTCCAAGATTTATCAGGCTCCAATAATGTGCTGAATGTGAAGTATCACTTTTCACTATATCAACATTTTGTATTCCACAAACATCAAGCATAGCTTTTGCTGCTGCATAATAATTGAAACAGTCTCCTGATTTTTTCGTAAATGCCTGATAAGCTCCGATTGTCCAGCTATCTTTGTTGGATGTTCCCGTATATCCTATGTTTGTTTTTGTCCATCTGTATATTGCAAACGCTTTTTCCATATCAGTCATTGAATCATTAGTAATCCGGTCAACAACCTTTTGCGCAAGCGCATATACGTCTTCTTTATCTACATATCCCTTAGGCTTCTCTTTTATTGTAATTTTTGATGATGCAGACGATGTATTTCCTGCACTATCTGTAGCTGTATATACAACCTCATATGTTCCTGCTTTATTCAAATTCACTTTACTGTTATCAATATCAAGTGTTGGATTCTGATCCATATTGTCAGTCACAGTCACATCTTTTTTATATGAGACCGTTTCACCTATATATGCGGTTATATCCTTAACTCCCTCAATCACAGGTGGCTCCGAATCACTCACAACCGTTAGTTTAGCTTTTACCTCTTTCTGATTTTTTCCTTCATCAGTTAACACGATTATCACTTCTGACTCTCCGTCTTTTGATACATCGGGCTTATCCTTAAAGCTCACATCAACCTTTGTTGCATCCTTTATATCCGTCACAAACTGGTTTGCCTCAATTTGTCCATCTTTATTAACCGTCACATCATTTGCCTTTGCAGTAGGTGCTTTTGTATCTTCAATTGTCAATTTTGATGTATATTCTTTTTTTCCAACCTTTACAACAATTTCATGGCTGCCTATGTTTCCTGTATTAATCTGTGAAACGTCAGTCACAAACTTAGCATCTGCATTTTCCTTTTTCAGGAAATCTTTAATGTTGATTTCACTACCTGCCTCTAAGGTTACATTCTTTTTATCTTTGACAAATTACTTATTGCAAGGAACACTATAAAAATAAACACAATTAGTGTAGCAATACACATACCTGTCATTTTAATCCTCTGTGCACGCCTTCTTCTTGCTCTCATTTTTTGTCTTTTTTTGTTTCTATAGTCGTCCATTTCTGACCTCTCATGTATAAAAACTAAATTTTCTTCTAGTGCATTGTATCTCTTAAAGTGTAGTATGTCAGCACTTAAAGTGTAGTTTATATGTATAAAACAACCCCTATTGCGTAGAATTCAATATTAAAATATGTACACTAAAAGTGTGGAGGTTCGCTAAAAGAGTATGATAAAGAATTTAGCTGGTAGACTAAAAGAATTGCGTATTCAGAATAAATTAACACAAAAACAGGTTTCAGAGCTATTAGGCATATCACCAAGCATCATTTCCGGTTATGAAACCGGAGAACGCACACCCAGTGCAGAAATTCTTCTTTCTCGTCTTTTACATTCGTACAAACGCTTATAAAGTGTATTATTAGTTCGTTTTATATGTGTTTTGTGATTGATTATCCGCACAATCCGATTCGTTCGTAATGTTTTTGTAGCCAAAATGTAGCCACTGTTTTTATTCACCTCATTTTTATTTAATGTTTAATAACAGTACTCCTTATCTTAGATTTTTTATAAAGAAATCATTTAATTTTGATAGTAAAAACCAAAAATTAAAAATCATCAAAAATTCCTCTAACAGTATCTTCTATAAAATCCTTCTTCTTTGATTTTGCAACATTATATCTATTAAATAAACTAGTAATAGCATAATATCCATCACATTTTATTATAGGCAAAAAATTAATCAGTATTGTAGAAATAATGGCATAATTATACTTATTTAAAGAAGGGAAAAAAATAAAACAAATCAATACATAAATACAATTCATAAAATTCCCTGCTAGATATACTGCTATCCTTTTATATTTAGGCAGTAAATAACTATCTGATGTATCCACATAAAATGCTGGATAAATAAAATAGATTTTAAAACCTATTTTTATTTTTCCACTTTTATAAAATAATTTAAGAAACAAAACATGCCCTAGTTCATGTATAAATATATTCGCAAATAAAATTATGTTTGCAATTATAAAATTAGAATCAATAATAACATACTTTTCATGGAAGAAATACATTACTATTGTCAAAGAAATGATACCCACCATAATTATTGCGTATATTGGATTTTCTTTAATTTCTTCTCGAAAAATCAATTTTTCTTCATCACATATCTGAATAAAATCCTTTTTTTTCATTTTATAAAAGTCATTTTGATATTTTAGAATATAATCATCAGCAGATTTTCCAACTATAATACTATTATCTTCATTTTCTAATATTTTCATAATAATTAACAGAGGCTAATAACTGTAAAAACCAATCGTCCTTAAACAAAAATTCACAAAACTCACAAGGACTAGCTAATTTATGCGGATAATCAATTTTGTTATCTTCAAGCAATTTTATAAATGGTGTAAATCCTTCTGTAAATACCGTATTTAAAACATAATTACTTTTGATGTCTGTAATTATTTCTTTTAAACTGTTTTCATTCAAGTTACCCATTTGTAAAATAGTATTTTCAATAACCTGCGAACAACATGGATAAACTTCCAATCTAGGATTGATTAATATATTAGGTTCAATACATCCTACACATCTTAAAACATCATTATCTGAGTCAAGTAATTTTATATAACTATTTTCTTCAAACAACTTTCCTGATCCAGTTGCAATTACTGGCTGATAACAAAACTTTGTATAATATGCACTTTCTCCCAATTGATTTAATATATCTCCCGGTGTCATCGAATCTTTTAAAAAACATCCAACTACATCCGTTGAAATATTATACGATTTTGCTACCATAATAATATTTTTCAAGCACTGTATATCAATAAAGGGCATATGAAATTCATCATAACTCAACGATATATACGAAAGTTTTGTCTTATATTTTTCTATGAATTTTTCAACATCTTCTATATTTTTTCCCCAAAAACCATTAGTTTTAATCGAAATTTTTACATTTCTGTCGAAAGGAAATTCCATAATTCTATCTATTAACGCAGGATATAACATAGGTTCACCACCAGTTATACCAATATCAGTTATCTGTTTACATTCTTTAACATCATTAAGAATTTTATCCAATTCTCTTTCTGTTAAAGTCTTTCCTCTCACTATTCCACGACTATCACAGCACATTTTACAATGTGCATTACAATTCTCTGTTAACAATATAGCTAAATGACTAAATTCCATTCTTTGCCCACCTCCTACGTAAACATAAAACAGCCATAACACAAATTAAAAATACTATCAAATCATATACATAATTTCCAGCAATGTAGTGTAACAAACTTGTTATTTCAATTTTCCCATCCAAATAAGATATTAGATGATGATAGTCCGTTGTTGATGCATCATAATATGCAAAATACTCCATAAAAGGAGAACCAGCTGAAACTACTATTCCTGCGATCCACAAAAAGAAACTTGAAAAAAATGCAACCAAAAAATTGCTAAATATAAATCCTATTGTCGATATGATAAGGGTATAATAAATCATTACCCCTTCTATTTTTAGGAATACCACTGGCAACATTCCTAATTTTGCATATGGTACACAAACCAAAATTGAAGAAAAAGCACTGCCAATTATTGTTGCTAATAAAATCATGCCAACCTTTGTCAAATAGTATCTTAACTCTGAAAAACCTAAAGTTTTATAAAAAAATATATTTTTTTCTTTATAATCCACATAAAACTGCATTATTATAAAAGCCGAAAATAACAATGTTCCAAATTGCGTATAAACAGTATATACACTTTCAAACATATCTTGGAAAGTCACATTTTGAACTTTGTCTATAGTAACCAATAAAATGTATCCTAGCAAAACATTTAATAAGTTAATCAATGTAAAAATTACATAAAATTTGTTTCTTACAGCCCTTTTCATTTCTAGCTTCATTCTAACCATCACCCCTTAATATAAGCATTTACAACTTTCTCTTTAGTCATATTTGACAAAATATTTTTATTTTCTATCAAATAATATGCACCTTCAAGATATTCTATATCTGTCAAATTATGAGTAATGTTGATAATAGTTGTATTACTCGTTTTGATGTATTCATTCAAAAAGCTATATATATCAAAGCAACTTTTTTTATCCAAAGCATTTGTAAATTCGTCTAATACTACAATTTCTGGCTGTGTCGCTAAGAAAAATAGTAATTTAATTTTCTGTTTTTGCCCATCACTTAAATTTTTCATCTTATTATCAAATGAAATTTCTTGTATATTCAACTGTTCAATCAATTTTTGGGCAACTGTAACATTAAATTTACGTTTAGTCACATCTATAATGTCTTTAACTTTTAAATCTGATGGCAAATTAGTATAACTTCCTATAACACAAACCTTCTTATTAACACCTTCTATATCTCCATCAAACTTCATTGCTCCAACAAGTGCTTTTGCTAAACATGTTTTTCCAGTCCCATTTTTTCCTAAAATATGATTGATTGTTTTTGATTTAAAATCTACATTTACATTTTCTAACAGGCACTTTCCTTTTATTGAAAGAGAAAAATTTGTAAGCTTCATATTTTTCGCCAAACAGTATCAAAATACTTATTAAAGTGGAAATACCTCTAAACTCCTTTTTAGAGAATTTAGAGGCATTTCTTCTACGGTTATTTATGATTTACTTCCAACAATCGTAGCCTTACCTGATGAACGGACAAAATACCAAAGGCTCAGAACTTTTTCAAGTTTAAAAGAATTCAGCTTTTTTTCCAGTTCTTTTTTGTCTTTGTCATCTGTTGCTTTAAAGTCATTAATACGCATTTGGCTTTCCTCCTTTCTTCATATCAAGCAGTATAGCACTCTTGTTTAAAAATTCAATATCTTTTTCGTATTTTTTATTGTTTTTTCATATTTTTTCCAAAACAATTTATTATACTTTATCTTCCTCTATCCATAGATTTTTTCTTAACTGACCGTTTTGGTTGCTGTCTGCCTTCATGCTGATAGCGGTGCAGTTTTTCCAGTACGCTTGCTTTTTTCGGCTGTTCTAACGGATTTTCTTTCTTCTGGTCCGTCTGATTTTTCCATGCCCGCAGTTCTTCATTGTATTCTATAATCAGTTCTTCTGCCTTGTTATAAACCTTCTGAAAGGATTGCACATTTGGATACCCTTCACGTTTTACGATCTGCTCCATACTCCTGTGCAGACGCTTTTCCAAATCCTCTAACAATTCAATTTTCCCTTCCAGAGATTTTCTCTCTTTGCCTTTAAATAGTCCTCGTAACTCTGACAGTTGCTTTTTCAAAGAAGAAATATCCTGCTGTGTGCGTTTTATCTCTATTGACTGTCTCTGCAATTCATACATGAGCTTCTGCATATCTTTCCACTCCTGCAAGTCAATCTTGGGTACAGGTTTAGGCGGTAGCTTAAATTTGAAAATTACTTCCTGTAAAAAGTCTTTCGCACCTCGGATAATCTGACGGAACATATCCGGCAACCAACCGTATGCCCTTATAGATTGCAGCGTTTTATCTGTGATTTTTTCCTGCTTGATCTTCAAAATATCTTCTTCAGGAACACCTTCAACTAATGCCACATCAACTGTCCGATTCCATTCCTGCCTTGCCGCATTGTCTGCCTTTATCTCCTCTGCTTTCGGATTGTTCTTTCCAATTTTCTTCGTTGCTAAATATACGCCGCCCTGTTGAAATACGGATAGTTTTTCAGATTCTTCTTTTACATATCGGTTGATCGTATCAGTAAACAGTTCCTTGACTTCTTTGGTAAATGCTTTGTTCTTAAACCATTCATCCTTTTTCGTGAAAATATGGCTTTCATAGACTTCCCCTTTGGGGATAATACTGCATCCCACCCGAAGATTACCCTGCTCGTCTAAAACCTCTTTCTTTGTGCGTCTATGCTTTCCCTGCTCATCATAAAACATATTTCGGGTAGCAATCTTTACTTCAGGCTGTTCCAACATTTTCCGTTCACTGAATACCAGATGGATATGATAATTCGTCTTTGCCTTGTTGTGATGAAGGGCTGCACTACACTCCACACCATACCTTTTATGAAAACTCTCCGTAAAAAGCCTTACCACATCATCTGCCCTGTACTGAACAAAACTTTCAGGAAGTGCAATGATAAACTCACGCCCTTCAATACATTTCCCTGCCGATCCACTCGCCTTAAAATCCAACTGATTTTCTCTTGCAAGATTTTTCCAAAACTCCGGTGTTACTCCTTCTGTCTGATAGGTCGCATAGAGATATTCCTGCCGTTTCGGATTGGAGATATAATCAATCCTTCCTTCCACATCGGACAGCTTGCTTTGTCTGATAAATGAATGTCTGCCTATAAGCATCCTCCTTCCTCGGCTCCCGCCGACTTTGTTGTGAGTAGGTGCATAGGCACCTGTTTACGAACTTATCTGCCTATCGGCAGTATAGCTCCCGGCAGGGCGAAATACACAGAGCATAAACGAAGTTTGTGCGATGGGTGTATTTCGCTCTCAAACGCCGAGGGCTTGTTTTTGTTTAACAAAATCCGATTACTTCTCGGACTCACTCTTATATTTATGGGCGTATCCGCCCTTTTTATCTGCCCGTATCCGGGCTGCTTTTTCTATGACTGACAGCAGGTGGTCTACGGTACTTTTTTCCCATCCGGCAAGCCATATTAGAGTTCTTTCCTCTACTTTTGTCAGTTGCACACCTGCCAGTACCTTGTTCATTTTTTGTATCTGCCTGTCCTCCATCTCATAAAATAAATCATTCACATTTCTGCTTTCTCTATCCGGCTGCTTTAACATCCGCAACACTCCCTTCCTGCCTTATCTGTTATTGACAGGTGCGTGGCACGCTCCTGTTTTTATCATCAAGGAAGATTTACCAACGGAATTTCTCCGGCACTCCTCGTCTGTCCAGATATTCTTTTCTCGCCTGTTCCCGTTCTTCCTCTGTGGGCGCAGTTTTGTATTTTGAATATAAATCTCTCATTACCAAAGAATCCAACTTTGCTTCTAATCCTTGTTTTATACTTGGTAAATTTTCTTCCATATCCAGCAAATGAAATTTTACAAGTTCCATAAATAACTGCTCCGGTATCTGTATTTGTTTCATACGCTCTCCTTTCCAACTCCGCAACAATGCAATGTCTTTAGTTTTTGCAACCTTACATTTACGTCTCTGCAATTTCTATACACTCTGCATTGTTGCGTTCTTATCTACGGTTTCACGATTTCATCAAGTTTCCAATACCATGATTCTCCAATCCGTTTTCCTTTAATACCCAACTCTTTTTTCGCATTTTCCAATGTTCGTTTTGAAATTCCTTTTTCTTCGGCAAGGTTAACAATATCCTCACTTTTTACCACGCTGTTTGTTTCTGCCAATTCATAAATGAGTTGTTTTGCCCGCTCCTTTTTATTTGCTTTCGGGGTGATTCCTCCCAACAATTCGTCTGCCGTAATTTCATAATCGCCCAGCCAATGAAAGCCTTCTTCCGTCAGTTCAAATGCCTTTGAATG
>ENA-OQEL01000586-OQEL01000586.1-human-gut-metagenome-genome-assembly--contig:-NODE-586-length-12419-cov-4.709730_pt1 | contig 12419 bp, 11 predicted proteins | sample MGYA00242796_ERZ504637 | MGnify/ENA primary metagenome ERZ504637 (study PRJEB26092, sample SAMD00036306) | human gut metagenome | host: Homo sapiens | study: EMG produced TPA metagenomics assembly of... | reverse complement strand
AAACCAGATCCTCTTCGTCATTAACCGAACCTTCATCAACATCCGCAATTCCCGTCCGTCCACTTTTCACCTTAATTACTATATAGCACGGCTCACAGATGCTACCGCCTCGCCCGGATTGCCTTCGCGCATATACTTCACGATGCAAGCCCGGGCAATATCATCGCAGTCCACATCGGTCAACTCCCCCTCCAGTCCACTTCCTGGAGCAATAAAGTACTTATGGTCCTCCACCGCGATGACGATAACCAGTCCTCTCCGGCTCTTCTTGTAACCGATACCATATTGGTTGCCCACATCCTGCGCCATCCGGAAGGCATCCTGGTTGTCAACCTTTCCCACAATGATGAGCACATTCTGTACGCCACACTCCAACTTCAGTTTCTGAAGATAGAAATTGGCAGAATCCTTCTGAGCCTTATCAACATATCCATCCGGGTCGGAAACATATTGCGTAGAATCCCTGAGGAAAGGAATCGGTACATTTTTCGCCGTCCAGACCTCCCCAGCCGTCAACGCCAATGCATGAAAGGCAACCATCATCAAAGCCAAAAAATATCTCTTAAATCTCATAATTTCTCTATTTTGGTGCAAAAATACGCAATAAAAACCTTATATGCAAATACTTAGAGCATTATTTTTGCAAAAAAAGCCTTAAGTATTTTGTTATATCATAAAAAACTTGTATCTTTGCACACCGAAATAAAGATTAACAAGTAAAATTAGTAAAAAAATAAAGAAATGACCAAAGCAGATATCATTAATGAGGTAGCTATCGCTACTGGTATGCCTAAGAAAGAAGTAGGTACTGTAGTAGAGGCTTTTATGGAAGAGGTTAAGAAGTGCCTCATCGAAAAGAAGGACAATGTATACTTGCGTGGCTTCGGCAGCTTCAACATCAAGCATCGTGCTGCTAAGACTGCCCGTAACATCTCTAAGAATACAACCATCACCATTCCAGCTCACGACTTACCAAGCTTCAAGCCATCAAAGAGCTTCATCGAGGAGATGCAGAACGCTCAGTAATACTGCTGGACAGGAAGAGAGAAATATCATTTTTTTATAATAACAATATTTTAAAATTTTAAAATCATGCCAAACGGAAAGAAAAAGAAGGGCCACAAGATGGCTACTCACAAGCGTAAAAAAAAGATTACGTAAGAACAGACATAAGAGCAAGTAAGCTAGCAGTGTAGCTAGTCTACTATAGCTCTCGGTCAGTTCGTGACTGAGGGGGTGTGTCAGTTCTGATATGGAATGACATACCCTTTTTTTGTATTAATTTAAAGTTAAAAGATTATTGAAGATATGACAAGCGAAGTTGTAATTGATGTCCAACAGAAAGACATCTCTATCGCACTCATGGAGGACAAGCAGCTGGTGGAATACCAGAACGAACCTCGTGAGGCATCGTTCTCTGTGGGCAACATCTACATCGCAAAGGTTAAAAAACTGATGCCGGGTCTTAACGCCTGCTTCGTGGATGTAGGTTATGAACGCGACGCCTTTCTTCATTATCTTGACCTAGGAAGTCATTTTAATTCCTACCAGAAGTACCTTAAACAAGTACAGAGCGACAGAAAGAAACTTTTCCCATTCTCTAAAGCCAGCAAAATGCCTGAATTGGAAAAGGACGGCAGCATACAGAATGTACTCAAAGCAGGACAGGAAGTGCTGGTACAAATCGTAAAGGAACCAATCTCTACCAAGGGACCTCGACTCACAGGCGAAATCTCATTCGCGGGCCGATACCTGGTACTCATGCCATTCGGTGATAAAGTTTCTGTCTCGTCGAAAATTAAAAGCGGTGAAGAACGCTCCCGACTCAAACAACTCATTCACAGCATCAAACCAAAGAATTGCGGCGTTATCGTCCGCACTGTGGCTGAGGGTAAGAAGGTCGCTGAGCTCGATGCTGAGCTGAAAGTCCTGGTGAAGCGATGGGAGGATGCTATCGCCAAGGTACAGAAGACCCAGCAGCGCCCGCAACTTGCATTCGAGGAGACCGGAAGAGCCGTTGCTCTCTTGCGTGACTTGTTTAACCCATCTTACGAGAACATCTACGTGAACAACGAAGATGTGATGAAAGAGGTGAAGAACTATGTTTCTCTAATAGCCCCTGAAAAGGCGGGCATAGTTAAGCTCTACACCGGTAAGGTGCCTATCTTCGACAATTTCAACATTACCAAGCAGATTAAAGCTGGCTTTGGTCGTGTTGTTAACTACAAGCACGGTGCTTATCTCATCATCGAGCACACCGAGGCCTTGCACGTTGTCGATGTAAACAGTGGTAACAGAACTCGTGAGAAAGGTCAGGAAGCAAATGCACTGGATGTTAACCTCGGCGCTGCTGATGAGTTGGCAAGACAATTGCGCCTCCGAGATATGGGAGGTATCATTGTTGTCGACTTCATCGACATGAATCTTGCCGAAGACCGACAGCTGCTCTATGAACGCATGTGCAAGAACATGCAGAAGGATCGTGCCAAGCACAACATCCTGCCATTGAGCAAATTCGGACTGATGCAGATTACACGCCAGCGTGTACGTCCGGCTATGGATGTGACTGTAGATGAAACCTGCCCTACCTGTTTCGGTACGGGCAAGATTAAGTCGAGCATCCTCTTTACCGACCAGTTGGAAAGAAAAATCGACCGCTTAGTCAACAAGATCGGCGTCAAGAAATTCACTTTGTATGTGAATCCTTACGTGGCTGCCTTCATCAACAAGGGCTTCATTTCCCTGAAGCGCAGATGGCAGTTTAAGTATGGTTTCGGCTTCAATGTGATTCCTTCACAGAAACTGGCATTCCTCCAGTACGAATTCTACGACAAGGACAACCAGTATCTGGACATGCAGGAAGAACAGGAAACAAAGTAAGTTTTTAAATTATCAGAAAAAAGGCTCCATTCGCATCTGATTGCGAATGAAGCTTTTTTATTTTGTTTTTCTACACCTTATTATATATAGGGCATTTTAGTACTCTATCTCATTATTCACCATCTTCTCTGTATCCCAAAGTGCAGGAGCACCGCCGAGATAACGATGGAACCAGTCGAGGTGCGCATTGTAATAGAGCGGCATCGACTTTAGGTTGCTTGGTCAGTGACCATCATACTTCAAGACTATCAGTCGAGAAGGAATGTTTAGGGTCTGCAAAGCTGTGAAATACTGCAAACTCTGGGTATACGGTACACGATAGTCTAGCTCGCCCGTCATCACGAGTGCTGCCGAAAACATCAATCTCTTGTTCATATAACCTATAAATATTTATATTTCAAATGCAAAAGTTACAATTATTTTTGGATTTTCTGCAACCTTTTCTCTACTTTTATCGTCTAAGCTATAAATAACATTGATAATAACATAAAAAAGAAAGGAAAAGATTATGATTTTAAGTACCACTCCAACCATAGAAGGCCACCCTATCCGTGAATACCGTGGCGTAGTGACCGGCGAAACCATCATCGGTACCAACTTTGTAAAGGATTTCTTTGCCAGCGTTCGTGATGTAATCGGCGGCAGAAGCGGTTCTTACGAAAGCACCCTCCGCGAGGCTAAGGATACAGCCCTCAGAGAGATGGCCGACCGTGCCGCATCCCTGGGCTGCAACGCCATCGTGGGCATCGACCTGGATTACGAAACCGTAGGCAACAGCGGTTCTATGCTGATGGTAACATGCAGCGGAACGGCGGTGATTATCTAAGTTCTGCGACTGTACAAAAGAACAAAACATGCTTGAAACGGGGCGGTAACTACCTAAAAAATCGAGTTACCGCCCCTGTTCAGATATATTTTTATCTATATAGTGTGGTGACATACACCTGATGAAGGTCACCAACTTTCTTCTATTTCATTTATTCTATCACCCAATCCTCTATACTTCGCTGGTTTTCCGAGAAGTTAATACCCACTTTCACAACCTTTCGCCCATCATCGGCAAAAGCCTTGGCATAGTTCTTATCGCTGATTTGCGCCATGGCGATGTCGGCAGACTTCTTATATTTCAACTCAAAGATAAAGATACTCTTATCCGTCTTGAGAACAAGGTCTATTCTTCCATCCGAAGTGGTATGCTCCACCTTCACATCTTCGCCAAGCATGGTGAAGATGGTGAATATCACGGCTTGATAGTGACGCTCATTATTGTTGATAATCGTATATGGGAACTTATCATAGAATGCCTTCAAGTGAGGCATAAAGGCACCCATGTCATCATTGATGAGCACATTCTTGGAATAAGCATACACGATGGCATCATATCTGTTCATGTCTTGCGCAGAATAATACCTGACGAGACTTTCCGAGAAACCTTGTCTTACTTCTTGATTTGGGAAACAGAGATGATACAACTTGCCTTTCTTCTCATATCCTTTAATGGTAAGGTAGCCACTTTGGAAAAGAACAGGAATAGGATCAGTAAGCCTTTCCGTAGGTGTATCAAAACGTGATGCCTGTATCCACAGATCGTCCAGATTGAGCATATCCAAATTCTTCTGCTGCATCAGTTCTATCAAGAACGTAGGCGTACCAGATGTAAACCAATAGCTATTAAACTCCTTATCGTCCAAAGCATTGATAATGCTGTAAGGATTGAAGATATCCTCGCTATTGATACTGAAGTGGTAGCCATCATAATGCTGCTTGAGTTGCTGCAAGGTCTCCTCATAAGTGAGTCCATTATGCTCAGCCATCTCCTCGATACCCTCACGGAAATACTGAGTCAATTCACTCTTGGTTATACCACAACAGCTACTGTATTCATCCTTCAACGTGAGAATCTTGAGATTGTTCAACTCGCTAAAGATGCTGAGCTGACTAAACTTGGAAATACCTGTGATGAATACAAAGCGGATGTTTCCCTCTTGCTGCTTCAAGGGGCTGAAGAAATCTCGCATGATATTGCGGATGGTTTTCTGCAAGTCTTCGTCACTGACAGAATCATGCATAGGTGCGTCATATTCATCGATGAGAACGACAACTTGCTTCCCTGTTTGAGCAGTAGCTGCAAGCAAGATGTTCTTAAGACGACCTCCAAAAGACTTCTCATCTATTGGATTAACTTTTAAACCATATTTTTTCTCTTCTACTTCTAGTATTCCGTTTAGAATTGAATATGTATTCTCCAAACTATAATACTTACCACAGCTCAGATCCAGGTGGATGACAGGATATGCCGTCCACTCCTTCTCCATCTGTTCGATGGCAAGGCCCTTGAACAGTTCTTTCTTACCCTCGAAATAAGCCTGGAGGGTAGATACAAACAAGGATTTTCCGAATCGACGTGGGCGACTCAGAAAATGAAACTTGGCATAATGAGCCAACTGATAGACGATAGCCGTCTTGTCAGCATAGAAGTAATTCCCCTTCACGATTTCGGAGAACGTTTGTATTCCCAAAGGATATCTCTTTGAAGCCATAATCTTACTCTTAATAATTAATGTACAAAGATACAGATAATATTTCAGAAAAACAAGCATTTTTCTGATATTAACAATATATCACTGCAAAAATAGAACCACAATTCAACAAAACATGCTTGAAACGGGGCGGTAACGGCCTTAAAAAACGACCCGCACATTTGAGCATCGTTGAGAGGCTTGGCGGGTTCTCGCGCTGCAAAGATACGAATAATCTTTGATAATACAAACTTTTGAGCAAGAAAAATAAAATAAAACCTCGGATTACCCACTTATAAATAGCAAAGGCTCCCGAGGTTTCTTCTTACTCGACAATCTCCACTTTCCAACCCAAGTTTAAAGCCTTGGAGATTTTCTCTAACTGCTGTTTCTTGGTCATTGTACTGGAATGGGTATTGAGGAGATAGCCGTTGGGCAGAGATTGCTGCGCACCAGCATATTTCGGATGCTCCTTCTTTGATACGAGATAGTCGCCATCATGAGGGAGTCCAAGAGCAGCAACAGTTTCTACCCCAGCCCATTTCACAGCCTCAACCATCGTAAGGTTTGCCTTCTTGGCTTGAATAAACTCGCCATTAGGCAACCAGACACAGAGGCCTGTGTTTGGTCTGCGCTTGGCTCTCTGAGGCTTATTTGGCTCTGGTTCTTCCACACTCACCGGCTTTGCCTCCGCTACTTTCACCACTTTCTTTGTTGATGGAATTTTATACTTCTTTGCCGTTGGTTCATCCACCTCCACCTTCCCACGAGTGGTCTTCACGGTGATGCCTCCCTCTGGGTCGTAATCCACGACGAGGGTGAGATGACGGCGAAGGATACCAAGCACAGAAGCCACCGACTCGCTGATAGCAGGGAGGATTTCCTCTGCTATTAGCGAATCTTCCAACTGTTCAAGTTCTGTCTGCAAGCGAGGCTTCAAGTCGCCCTTGAACTTATCTATAAAATCATAATAATCTTGTATCTTGCTCATATTATCATTCTTTTATTATTCACCTTTGTATGCCTCATACTCCTCACGAGTGATTGGAGTATCAGGATCAACGATGAGAACTTCGTCGTAGGTCAAGCCATAGAGGTGATAGACGAGGAAGTCGATTTTGTTCTCCAAAACTTTCATTCTTTCTTTATCATCCTCTATTTCAGTTATCTTTAGAACAAGATGCTCAATCTCATTTTGAGAACTTACATCAGCTTTAGGAATTGGAAGTTGTTCATAAAGATAGGTTTGAATCTCTGGAAACGCTTCGGCTTTCTTTAAAGTAAAACGTTTTTGTAATAATAATCTAATGCTTTAGAATTTAATAATGCCAAAATATAATATGGACTACATTCTGTTTCAGTTATAGATAAACCATATATATTTTTATTGAACGCATAACCTTTACCATAAGCTGCCTCCAAGCAATTATCTACTCTACGAAGATATATTAAAGACTGAGAAAAATACCCTTTAAATCTCTTATACTCTTTCAAGTTTTCATCTATAAAGGTATTATTCCAAGAGATCTTGAATTTTTTTCACATCTTTACCAATTAAAGTTTTGTGACCACTATCGCATTCTATTAAAACTTTCTTTGAGACTTCACATCCTCTTTTTGATTTTACAAAACATGCCAATGGACTCAAATGTCCTTTCATTTGTGTCAATATGCGAGTCGTTTCAGGAGATAAACCAATAATTATTTCTGATAGTTTATTACTTTTACAATAATCAACATTAATTGGATATATCCTATCAAACATACAGGTTTCCTCATTATATTCATAAGCAGGAATTTCACTCTGTGCGGCACCTTTGCTTAGCATTGTTATAACATTCTCAGTAACAGCAGAATCAAACGGATTACACGTTGCTAGCAAATGTACAAATGTGCTGTTTAAAAAGAATAACCGCATATTATAATCATCCTTATTAACCAAATAAAAACGAGGAGTTATAAATGTTAATACACCTGACTTTTTCTGCAAACGCTTATAAGCACATTCAAAAAACATTTTATATAGGTCAGAGTTCCAATCATATAAACTATTAATTTTTTTTAGATGTAACGACATACGGCGGATTAGCAATGACAATATCAAAACCACCCTTAACCCCGAACATCCATTCTGGGTCAAAGAAAGAAGAAGAGGTATTTTGGTCGAACATATCCCAATCTGCCAACTGCTGGGCTGCACCATGAGAAACAAAACCAGTCTCTTCAATAGCATCTGCCAATGCCTTACGGGTTTCCTTGATTTGCTTCTTCAAATTCTGCTTGTCGATATTGCGACGAGCCAAGAAAATCTTGTGGTTCAATTCCTTCAACAGCTCCTTATACTTGATTACATCTGGTGCTCCATCCACCAAACTACTATCATACTCCACAGGTATCAATGTATTAGCAGACACAAACTTAGCCTCCAAGTTTGGCAACGGACGGATACCAAAGTTATGGGTAGCATCATCCGTTGGTCGCTGATCAACAACCAAGGAAATAAAGAAGCGCAACTTACTTATCTGAGTGGCAATCGGCTGAATATCCACACCATAGATACAATGCTCTATAAGATAGAGTTTTCGGGCATAATCCGGGTCGTTCACACTCTGATTGAATGCACTTTCGATGTCCGCCAAACGCTCCCTACGCTCCGTCTCACTATCTACGGCAAAGGCTTGTTTACTCTGACTGATGGCACGGTCTATCATAAAATCCTTCCACTTCTCATTTGTTGGGTCAATACGCTTCAGCACATGAACCATTTGCTGAAGTATGCCCATAGGAAATGCACCCGAGCCACAAGCTGGGTCGAGTACACGACAATGATAAAGTGCATTCATGATGTTATGACTCTGCTCTTCTGTCACAGAAACATCTTCCGTGGAATAACTCAAGAGCTGGCGATACAAAGCCTCGTCCTGTTCTCCACAAACTCGCTTGAGATGAGCCACCAAACTCTCGTTCACCATATACTGCACAATCTCACGAGGAGTATAGAAAGAACCCGTCTGCTTACGAGCTGAAGTCTGTGTCTCCGGATTATAAGCAGCCAACAAATTCTCGAATGCCTTTCCCAGCAACTCCGGATCGAGACTCACCTCCTGGTCGTAAGGCGTATTCTCCTCTACCGTAAAGCAATAATGGCGCAAGATGTCGATGATGCCCTGAGCTGACACATTCTTCTTTTTCTTGTCACCATACCATTTTGACAGGTCGATGCTCGCACCCACCTCATCACCAAAGAACAGATAATCAGGAAGATACAACTGCGACAACGACCTTTCATTCTCCGAGAAGCCATCATAGTATATTCTGTTGATCTTGTCATCCAAACATTCAAACAAGCCACCATTCAGGAAAGGCACGTTGCTGTTGGCAAGGTGCAAAAACTCCTCTGCACCACCAGGCATAAAGTCGCCTTCATAGCGCATCAGATTGTTCACATTAAAATCCCAGTTCTTGCCACCCTTTACAACCTTGGCACGGAAACGACGATTGTTTGCCTCATCCTTGCCCTCTGCCACAATCGGACGATTGAGCATGGCAAAGAAGAGGTTCTGCAATATCAACCTGTAATACTTACTTTTCTCCGTATCGTACAGAAGACTCTTGCGGTCGTGTGGGTCGAAGTTCTCTATAAAATGCTCCCGAATATAATCCTCATCAAAGAATTCATTTGGAATCAAATGCTTCTGCTTCAAGAACCAGACGAAAATCAAACGGGTAATCAATCGGATGCAAGCCTCATGATTGAATCTCTCGTCATCCTCATTGGTACACAAGGCATTAGGAAAACGAGCCACCTGCACCGCCCAAGCATACCAATCGCTCAGTTCACTATAAAATTTCTTGGTAAGCAGCTCGTTTGAGAACACCTTCATCCAATGGTTGTACAGTTGCTCAAACGAAGTACAAGCCTCGTCACCCAAAGCCTCCAAGATATCAAGATGTCCACGATGTGGATGCTCGCAATTGATATTGCGGAGGATGCTTACCTTGCCCAACTTCTCGCTACCTCCATTGCGCCACTCCTGCGAATACTTCATTCGCTCACAAGTAGAAAGTGACAGGTATTTACCTTGGCGGATAAACAAGATGACAGGCTGAGCTGAAGCGATGCGGTTGAAGCCACGAGTCAAGATGGTACTCTCCTGTCGGGTAAGTTCCACGCCTTCCTTTACATCTACGGCAAACACCATCATACCATCATACTTGCCTTCTTGGGTTTCGGCATTCACCTCATCAATGCTCATTCCTTTGCCATGACCAGCAAGGGTAGCCTCATCAATATTACCTATATAATAGGTGGAAACCAACTTGTCCACCGCTTCTCTCAAAGCAATAGGCAGGGTGACAGAATAAGCTCCCTGATACAAATCCACGAAAGGGATAGGTTCACGGGTGACTTCATTCACCGAAACCTGCAGATGGTTCAGCATCTGCAAGCAAGCATCATATAATGAAGACTCTTTAAAGAGTCGCAATATTTTCTCCATATTTCTTATTTTTTACTAACATATTCCCAAACTATCAAGTCGAAGTTCTCTATCTTGAATTTCTCTTCCAACAACTTACCTTTTGCATCTTTCTTCTTCTTCGGGTTGGCAAACAGCCCACCTGCCTTGTGCGACTTCGCTATGTCGAGGATGATCGAGGTAGCCTGCTGCGGCACCTTGCTTTTCATCCACTCCTTCAAAATCCCCGAAAGCTTGCTGATTCGCTCGCTGTCATTGCTTTCTATCCAGTCTGGCACATACCGTTTCTGATTTTTATTGGTTCTCAGGAACTCCAGAATCTCGGCTCTATTCAGTTCTTGATAAGTAGCAGGAAGATGGGTATCCACCGGCTGACACATCAGATACAACTCGGTATATGGCTTATTGCTACCCTGCTTTCTGCGAGGATAACCAACCACGGCAACCAGACTCTCAGGTATCTTCTCAAAGAGAGTATCGTCAAAGCGGAAACCAGAGAAGATACCATTCGGCATACGACGGAACACATCTCGATTCTTATCAAGGAAATCGAGCAAGTCCTGTCGATAGGTCTCAAAGGAGAAATCCTTGAGCGACAGTGTTTTTGGCGACTCAATATCGGAGATGCTATTGTTCTGAAGTTCCTCCAGCAAACGGTCGGCATTCTTGTCTTGCAGAGGATTGTCTTCTACCATCTTCTTGAACTTCTCATCAAGTTCCTGAGTCTCGGTATCCACCAGTTTCATCAGCGACATACGGTTCTGTATGCGGGTCTCCAAATGAAGGTAATCCTCAAACGACTTGGCTGGCCAGAAGTTAACACAACGGATCACCTTGTTAGGTGAACCGATACGGTCGATACGACCGAAACGCTGGATGAGACGAACCGGATTCCAATGGATATCGAAGTTAACCTGAGTATCAGCATCTTGCAGATTCTGGCCTTCCGACAGGCAGTCGGTGGCTATCAGAATATCAATGCCGTCATTTACCTGCTCCAAGGTCTTTGTATCATATTGCGCTATCAGCTCCCGCCACTTCTCATAACTTACATTCCAACGTTGCTTCTCATCATCATAATATTTGGCTCTATCGAGTTGGGCATCAGCATACATGCCGCTCCAGTCTTTCTCCTTGTAAAGCTTACTGTAAGGCGCAAAGCTTTCAAGCACAGCGGTGAAGTTCTTGGTACTGTGGGCACCTGTGGTAAAGACATTCTGTCCCGAAGCGGAAGCCATGCGAGAAAAACCTCGCTTCTTCAACTCATCGAAGATAAACTGAGCGGTATCGGCAAAGGCGGTGAAGATAACAACCTTCTTGTTTTTGGCTTTCTTCTTCTCATTGAGAATTCTCACAAGTTCTTCCAACTTCAAGTCTTTCTCCTCGCCAGCCTCATAGTCAGCAGCAAAAGCCTCAAAGTTTTTGTAGATTTCCTTCAATTTATTGACATCCATCTGCAGATTTCGGATGAAACCACCCAAGTTCTGCATATCCGAAAGCTTGATGGTTCCCTTACGGAGGGAATACGTCTCGTCCATCAGGTCATCGATTTCCTCATCATCAAAATCTGCATTACCTTCTCCTCCACCAGTAGAGATAGCTTCCATTGCCACCTTTTTCCTTGAACTCCAAGGCAAGTTTCAAGGTGCTTTCATGCACATCGAGTACCTTCTTCACCGTAGTCATGCAAGAATACCAGGAACTTTCCAGACGCTTCATAAACAAGACACCCATCATCTTGACCAGAAAACGTTCGCGGTTTACGTTGTCATCCCAATCCTTAGCCGCTCCCTTTCGAGCCTTTTTCTTATTCACTTCGAGATAAAGACTTGGCTGATAGGCGGTAAGGCTCAGCTCATCGAACTTCTGATAAATTTCTTCCGTGGTTTGCAACTTGCCCAGATGTTCCACACCCTGATAGATATTGACAGGCTTCTCCTTGTCTGGGAAGCCCAAGTCTTCGCCCAAAGTTTTCTCAATCAACTTTCGTGTACGAGCCACGATAAGCTTGTCTGTCAGATTGAAGAACTTAGGAGGCAAGGTGGCGATGAATCCACCGATGGTTCTGTCGGGATTGTTGCACCACTGGGTATATTTGGTCTGCGCATCCTTGAAGAGATTGGTAAGCGATTCCACACCGAAGTCATCGTTGTCGAAAGCATCATCCTTGCCATGGCCGATGAGGTTGAACTGTCCCTTCACATCGTTCAAGCCGGTGTTGATAGGAGTAGCTGAGAGCATCAGGACTTTTACATCCCTGTTTTCCTGCCCCTCCTTGTTCTGGATAAGTTTCGCCATCAACTCCTGATATCTACCAGATTTCTCATTGCGCAGATTGTGGCTCTCATCTATCACAACAAGAATCTTCTTTCTCGTCTGAAGATAGCTCAACTTGGCATCGGTGTATCGCTCCTCCATTCGGTCGTTCTGCATATCGGTATGGAAACGGACAATATAGTCGAACTCATCCTTCTCGAAACGGGAGTTGCGACGGCGGAGGTACTGGTCCCAATTTTGCTCCAACTTCTTCGGACAGAGCAAG
>ENA-OQEL01000585-OQEL01000585.1-human-gut-metagenome-genome-assembly--contig:-NODE-585-length-12421-cov-1.658695_pt1 | contig 12421 bp, 15 predicted proteins | sample MGYA00242796_ERZ504637 | MGnify/ENA primary metagenome ERZ504637 (study PRJEB26092, sample SAMD00036306) | human gut metagenome | host: Homo sapiens | study: EMG produced TPA metagenomics assembly of... | reverse complement strand
TGCCTCGCTGGTGGTAAATTTCTTATATCCGTAAATATTTTTACAGGCACTGTGCTCTGGCAGGCGAAGAGAGTAACCTCCAAATTCAGATAAAGCAAGTACACGGTCTGATTCTGGTACTGGAAGTCCAAGAAAATAATAATGGAGACTGTTAATATCACCACAGCCCTGATCAAACCATCCACTGGCGGAATCTACCAGGCGGGAAGGATCAAGCCGGTGAATAAAATCTGTGAATTTTTTTGGTGGCAAAATTGTCCCCCATCCTTCGTTGAAAGGTACCCATGTGACGATGGAAGGATGATTATACAGTGTCCTGACCATATCCCGGATATCGTCAATGTATTCCTGACGGCCGAATTCATCTGTGCGGGAGAGCAGGCGGGCGTGGAGGTCTTTTACTGGAATGCGTATCCAGTTTAATAATGTGGCCAGATAGGTGACAAACCAGTGATGGTAGGAAGAACCGCCGTTAGGCATATCCTGCCATACCAGCATGCCAATCCGGTCACAATGATAATACCATCTCTGCGGTTCTATCTTGATATGCTTCCGGATCATATTAAACCCCAGATCCTTCATCTTCTGGATATCATAGATCATTGCTTCATCACACGGTGGTGTATACAAGCCGTCCGGCCAGTATCCCTGATCCAGAACTCCTTTTTCGAAAATATGGTTTGTTGTTCAAAAATGATCCTCGGGATTCCGTTTTTCGTCATTCTTCACTTCTATCTTACGCATGGCAAAATAACTCTCTACCGAATCATTCCCCAATCTTTATATGCACATCATATAAAAACGGATCCTCCGGACTCCAGTTTCTCATATGCGGAATTCTCACCATACATGGTCTCCCTGTCCTACCGGCAGTTTTTCAACGGCCACATCGTTCTTGCCGTTACCGTCACATCATAGTCGATATCTTTTCTTCCTGGCGGCATCTTCCAGCTGTATCATAACGGAAGACTGATCATAAAGCGGTGTGATCTTCAGATCTTTGATGTGATACTCCGGAACCTTTTCCATCCATACCGTTTGCCAGATTCCACTTTGCGCCGTATAGAACATCCCGCCATTTTCTAATTTCTGTTTTCCCCTGCTGTAATAATATGTATCGGAATAATCTTTTACTTTTATTGTCAGTATATTTCTTTCTTCTTGCAATGCATCCGTAACATCGAATGAAAACGGCAGATATCCGCCCACATGTTTTCCTTGTTTCTTTCCATTTACATAGACAACTGCACACTGATCCACAGCTCCGAAATGAAGCAGCCAGCGGCTTCCTGCTTCTGGTCTTATCTCTTCCGGAAGACTCCTTTTATACCATAAAAACTCATCCGGCTTTAACTGTCTTCCGACTCCCGACAGTGCTGCCTCCGGTGAAAACGGGACCAATATGTCTCCGTTCATTTTCTTTGGAAATCCTTTTGTGTCTTTTATTGCATATTTCCACACACCGTTCAGATTCACATAACTTTTCCGGCGCATCAATGGTCTTGGATATTCCCCTAATACATTCTTTTCATTTATATTGTCTGCCCATTTCGTCTTTAACTGTCTCATGTTCATACACCCCTTTTTAAGCAAGTCTGACTTCTTGTAATCTCCCCCCGATTTCATCATCTGTCGTAATCACTGCGGCTCTTGCATCCCCCTGCTTCAATTCATATTCCCTGCACAGGTAGATCCCGGGATATTCATCCGGCTGCTTTCTCATATATGGTATGCCATCCGGCCTCCAGGCAAATTCATATGTCCGCATATCCAGTCCCATGCCCCTCCTGGTGGCTTTCATAAAGCTTTCTTTTAATACCCAGAAACGGTAGAACCATTCTGCCTGTTCTTTTTCATCCGCACCTGCACGGATGATCTTACAATTCTGATGGACAGAAATAGCGTTCAGCTACTGACATCCTTAATGCTCCCGTCATCTCCACATCACATCCGACCTGCACGCCTTCCCGGTCACTGCAGGCGCACAATACATACTTTCCCGAATGCGACAGATTGAATACAGCATCTTCCTGAAGTCCGGTCATCTCTTGTATCTTCTCCCATAAGATCCATGCACCGACACTCCTTGCACGGTCTGCCACATTCCGCAGCTTATCCGCTTTTTCCTTTCTCCACTTTGGCACCCTGTTATAATATGCACGATATATTTCTTCTATTAATAGTGGTGTAATATCTGCTGCCCATACATTTACCATTTTCCCACTCCCTTTTTACTATACAAATTTTAGTCTAACACACTTTTGAAAAAAAATGAAGAATTTATCCAATAAAAGTATTGACAATCAAATTCCATTGCGTTAATATATCATTAGTTTTATACTTTAAGTATTTAAAGTTTTGCAGTGCGAATATTTTACAGTGCGACCACAACAGATTCACACGAGAAAGAAAATATCACACAGGCACAATGATCATACATATTGGAGGATATTAATTATGATTATCGTATTAAAACCATATACTACAAAAGGATGATGTTTCTCGTGTTGAGAACATGGTCAAAAATGAGAGGTCTTGACACACATATTGTACAAGGCAAGGAGATGACAGTGATCGGCTGTATCGGTGACACAGCCAAAGTTGATTCCAAATTATTCGAGATTGATTCTGCAGTTGATAAAGTTATGCATGTACAGGAACCGTACAAATTAGCTAACCGTGCATTCCATCCGGAAGATTCCATTATCAATGTATCCGGCGTAAAAGTCGGCGGAGACAATCTTGCAATGATCGCCGGTCCTTGTTCCGTAGAATCATACGAACAGGTTCTTGAAATTGCCCGGGCAGCAAAAGCTTCCGGAGCCAACTTACTCCGCGGAGGTGCATTCAAGCCAAGAACAAGCCCTTATTCATTCCAGGGACTCGGGCTTGAAGGTCTTGATATCTTAACCGCAGTTAAAGAAGAGACCGGTCTTCCGATCGTAACTGAACTGATGTCCGACAAATACCTTGATGTATTTAACGAAAAAGTAGATCTTATCCAGATCGGTGCACGTAATATGCAGAACTTCGACCTGTTAAAAGAATTGGGGCAGCTTGATCGTCCAATCCTCTTAAAAAGGGGTCTGAATGCTACTTACGAAGAATGGATCATGTCAGCAGAATACATCATGGCATCCGGTAATGAAAATGTCATCCTCTGCGAACGTGGAATCCGTACTTTCGAAAGCTATACAAGAAATACTCTGGATCTTCAGAGTATACCTGTACTTCGTAAACTGACACATCTTCCAATCATCGTTGACCCAAGTCATGCAGGTGGAAAATGGTGGTTAGTAGATTCCATGGCAATGGCTGCTATAGCCGCCGGAGCAGACGGACTGATGATAGAAGTACACAAACGATCCCGAATCTGCACCTCTGCGACGGAGCACAGTCATTAAAACCTAATAAATACGACGAATTACTCAAACAGGTTGCACAGATGCAAATGTAGTCGGAAAATCCATCTAATGTATGCAGCCTCATAGTTTACAGGAGCTTTAAAATGAAACTTACAGTTAATCTGGAAAAAGACAGTTATCCTATTTATATTGAAAATAATATATTGTCCCAGGCAGGGAACTATATCCGTAAGATGTATCACGGCAAACGCATTATGATCATTTCGGACGATAATGTATTTCCTCTATACGGAGATACACTGATCCGTACACTGGATTCAGATTATGAATGCCATCATCTGGTACTCCCTCACGGAGAAGCCACCAAGGATTTCCAGACACTTCCGACAGTCTACAAAGCCATGCTGGAAGCAAAGATTTCCAGAAGTGATCTGGTCATTGCTCTTGGCGGCGGTGTCATCGGTGATCTTGCAGGATTTGCCGCTTCCAGTTATCTAAGAGGTGTAAGACTGGTACAGATCCCAACTTCACTGTTGGCGCAGGTTGATTCTTCTGTCGGTGGAAAAGTCGCAGTAGACCTTCCGGAAGGCAAGAATCTGGTCGGCGCATTCTATCAGCCTTCACTGGTGCTGATCGATCCACTGGTACTTAACACGCTGAAGGAACGATTTATCAACGATGGTATGGGAGAGGTTATCAAATACGGCTGCATCAAAGATGCGGATTTATTTAGTACCTTGGAATCACACAGTTCTTTTGAAGATTTAAAAGAAGAACTGCCTGCCATCATCACACGCTGTGTAGATATCAAACGAATGGTTGTAGAAAATGATCAGTTTGGACACAGGTGAGCGTATGTTACTGAATTTCGGACACACACTGGCTCACACCATTGAACAACATTTCCATTATCAGCGGGAAAGTCATGGCGAAGCCGTTGCCATTGGCATGTATCAGATTACCATGATTGCCGAGGAAAAATGGATTAACACCAAAAGGAACTGCAGACCGTATCCAGCAGGTTTAAAAACCTACGGACTTCCTTTTGAATGCGGTCTCACTCTTGGGACATTAACCGAAGCGATCGCCTTAGACAAGAAGAATCTGAACGGTAATCTCAACGTCATACTACTTCATGAAATCGGTAACAGCTACATCGAAGCTACAGACATTCAGTTCTTTGCTGAAACAGCAAGGCTTGTATAAATATAATTTTGGAGGATATATGTCATGGGTAAATTAGAAGGAAAAAGTCGCAATCGTAACAGGATCAGGAAAAGGAATCGGACGTGACGCAGCACTTGCTATTGCTGCTGAAGGTGCCACTGTCGTAACAGTAGCAAGAACACAGTCTGATCTTGATGAAACAGTAAAAACTGATCGAAGATGCCGGCGGAACAGCAATCTCACTTTCCAGAGACCTTACAGACGGAGAACAGGTTGCCGACATGGTCAAAACTGTTGTTGATAAATACGGAAGAATTGATAATTCTCGTTAACAATGCAGGCGGATACCCAAAAGAGATCTACAAAAATATCGAACATCAGGCAATTAAGATCTGGGAATGGTCAGAAGAACAGTGGGATCAGATCATCAAAACAAACTTGAGAATCCCATTCCTTGTAACTAAAAATGTTGTACCTGTAATGATAAAACAAGGAAAAAGGAGATATCGTAAATGTATCTTCAAGAATGGGTCGTATTGCATCTCAGATGGGTGCATACGCTGTTGCAAAAGGCGGTATCGTAACCATGACCAAGACAACTGCTATCCAGACCAAAGAATACGGAATCAAATGCAATGCCGTATCTCCTGGAATCGTGGACACACCGGGACAGAGAGTCTACAACCACTCTGTAGGACAGGACGGCTGCCCGATGGGAAGCTCAAAAGATGTTGCAAAAGCAATCATCTACCTTTTGGCAGATTCACCGGCAGTTATGACCGGACAGTCTGTCGACCTGTTCACAACAGTATAAAACCGAATGAATACCAAGACTACAAGAGACACTGTCATCACTGGCAGTGTCTCTTGTAATCCTTTTTTAACACCAATTCATTTATTTCCCTGGCTGTCCATAATAAGCATTTGCTCCATGTTTTCTGAAGTAATGCTTATCCTGTAATTCCTGTGGTGCAGGTTTTACGTCCGGGTTGATCATTTCGCATCTTGCTGCCATCTTGGCAACTTCCTCTAATACCACTGCGTTATGAACTGCTTCGTGAGCATCCATTGCCCCATGTAAATGGTCCGTGATTCTTGCAGAGTACTGCAGGTGTTGCAACATAATCCAGATCATCTTCATCGAATCTGTCTGCGATCAGGACACCTGTATTTTTCTCATAAGCTTCGTCAATTTCTTCTTTTGTAAGATTTCTTACACATGGTACTGTTCCGTACAGATAATCTGCATGTGTAGTTCCATAACAAGGAATTCCTCTTCCTGCCTGAGCCCAGCTTGTTGCCCATGGAGAATGTGTATGCACAACGCCGCCAATATTCGGGAATCTGTTGTACAGTTCTACGTGTGTCGCTGTATCAGAAGATGGATTTAAGTCTCCTTCTACTTTGTTTCCCTGAAGATCAACAACAACCATGTCTTCCGGTGTTAATTTATCATAATCTACTCCACTTGGTTTGATTACGAAAAGACCTTTTTCACGGTCGATTCCGCTTACATTTCCCCATGTGAATGTTACCAGGTCATATTTTTGGAAGAAGCATGTTTGCTTCATATACTTCTTTTTTCAATTCTTCCAGCATTTTTCTTATCTCCTTTACCTCTTCTATATCATAACAGATACGGGGACATCACCGTGTCCCCTCTACTTTTACACAATATGACAGCTTTTACAGATCAGCACAAGCTCTACGCTCTACGTCAAGTCCCTTCTTATATGTCTCCATAAATGCTTCGTATCCTGCTACGCCTTCCGGATCCGGATCAATTCTGCTTCCGGCATTGCTTCCGAATACTTTATTCTTCAGATAATCTTCCAGTTTCTCACCTTCTGCACGTTTTACCATGTACTCAGCCAGGATAGCCATTCCCCATGGTCCGCCTTCTCCTGCTGTCTCCATAACTACGACCGGTGTGTTGATCGCATCAGCCAAAATCTTCTGTCCGACACCTTTTGTCTTGAAGAGTCCTCCATGACCGAGAACAGTATCGATCTCTACATCTTCGTCTTTTGTTAAGATGTCCATTCCGACTTTGATAACACCAAGTGCTGTGTACAGATGAGACCTCATGAAGTTCGCCAGAGTGAATTTTGTCTCCGGTGTTCTTACTACCATCGGACGTCCTTTTTGCTACATTTGTGATAGGCTCTCCTGCATAGTTGCCGTAAGAAGGATTCCGCCGCAGTCAGCATCGCCTTCCAGTGCTTTATTGTAAAGTGTTCCATACATCTGGTTCATATCCACGTCTGCTCCGATAGAATCTGCGAATTCTTTGAACAGATTTACCCATGCATTCAGGTCTGTGGTTCCGTTATTGGAATGCACCATAGCAACCAGACTTCCGTCAGGTGTTGTAACCATGTCAATCTCTGTATGCAAATCTTTCAGAGGCTTCTCAAGGACAACCATAGAGAAGAATGAAGTACCTGCGGAAATGTTGCTTGTACGCTGTGCTACGCTGTTTGTAGCTACCATACCTGTTCCTGCATCTCCTTCCGGAGGACAAAGTGGAATTCCTGCTTCCAGATTGCCTGTAGGGTCAAGTTTCTTTGCTCCTTCTTCTGTCAGGATACCGGCTGCGTCTCCTGCTACCAGAACTTTAGGAAGGATCTCTTTTACTTTCCATGGATAGTTCTCACCTTCGATGAGTTTATCGAACTTTTGGATCATCTCTTCATCGTAATCTTTTGTATTCATATCAATTGGGAACATTCCGGATGCATCACCTACACCAAGAACCTTCTCACCTGTCATCTGCCAGTGGATATACCCCGCAAGCGTTGTCATAAATGCAATATCTTTTACATGCTCTTCTTTATCCAGGATACACTGATACAGATGCGCAATACTCCATCTCAGTGGTATGTTGTACCGGAACAAATCTACCAGCACTTCAGAAGCCTTTCCTGTATTGCTGTTTCTCCATGTTTGGAATGGTGCAAGAAGCTTTCCTTCTTTGTCAAATGCCATATATCCATGCATCATGGCACTGAATCCGATCGCTCCGAGTTTTTTAATTGTTACTCCGTACTCTTTCTGTACATTTTCTGCCATGTCACGGTAACTGTCCTGAAGACCTGTCCAGATATCATCCAGAGAGTAAGTCCACAGTCCGTTCTCGTAACGGTTCTCCCATGTGTGGCTTCCGGATGCAATTGGATTGTGCTCCTCATCGGATCAGTACCGCTTTAATTCTTGTAGAACCGAATTCGATTCCCAGAAACGCTTTTCCGCTCTCAATGATTTCTTTTATGTTACTCATTGTACGCTTCCTCCTAATATTATTTTTATAAGTTTTCTTTTTATATACTACCCATTATACTATTTTTGGCAGGGAAATATCTATTTGATATCCCCTGCAAAATTGAAATGTTACTGCTTATGTGATAATTTCAATTATTTCCGGAATGCAACACTGTTCCACAGGAGTTCGTTCTTGAACTGTCTGATTGTTGTATCCTTATCAATGTATACGGCTTCGATTCCCATGCTTGCTGCCCAGTCACCCATCTGCTCTGCTGTTAAGTCATAAGAGAATGCTGTATGATGAGCTCCTCCTGCCAGAATCCATGCTTCTGTTCCAACCTTTAAGTTCGGCTGTGGTGTCCAGAATGCTGTTGCTACAGGGAGTTTTAGGTCATTGGTTTCTCTGTCTTCTTGCACTCCACTTCATTGATCAGCAGGCGGAAACGATCGCCAAGGTCAACCAGGGATGTTGCGATTCCAGGGCCTGTCTTAGAAGTAAATACCAGTCTTGCAGGATCTTCACGATCTCCCATGGAAAGCGGGCACACACGCATGCTGACCTTTCCATCAGCAACGGATGGGCAAACCTCCAGCATATGTGCCTCAAGGATTCCCTCTTTACCAGGTACCAGATTATAAGTGTAATCCTCCATAAAGGAAGTGCCCTTGGCGTCCTTTTTGCCTGCTGCCATGATTTTCATCAGGCGAACCATAGCTGCTGTTTTCCAGTCACCCTCGCCACCGAAGCCATAGCCTTTTTCCATCAGTCGCTGGATCGCAAGTCCCGGAAGCTGCTTCAGGGATCCCAGATCACCGAAGTGTGTTACGATAGCCTGGTAGTTTTTTTTCCTCAAGAAAGCGCTCAAAACCAATCTCAATTCCCGCCTGGACTGCTACATGCTTCTTAAATTCCTCAGGGTCACGTCCATCCAGAATCATATCATATTTATTATAATATTCTTCTACCAGAACATCAATATCTCCCTGGCTTACATCCTGAACATATTCTGCAATCTCATTAACCGGATAAGCATCGATCTCCCATCCGAATTTCATCTGAGCCTCAACCTTATCGCCCTCTGTTACGGCTACATTTCTCATGTTATCCGCAACACGGCATACACGAATATGGCTGCTTTCCATGATACCAACTGCAGTACGCATCCAGGATGCCAGACGCTCCTGGACCTTTTTGTCTGCCCAATGTCCTGCAATGACCTTACGCTCGATTCCCATTCGGGTTACCATATGGCCAAACTCACGTCCGCCGTGTGCGGACTGGTTCTCATTCATAAAGTCCATATCAATGGTGTCATAGGGAATCTCCACATTGAACTGTGTATGAAGGTGACACAGCGGTTTACGATACTCTTTGAGACCAAGAATCCAGGATTTTGCCGGGGAAAATGTATGCATCCATGCAATCACGCCGGCACAATTTTCATCTGCATTGGCATCATTAAAGGTTTTACGGATCAGCTCATTTGTGATCAGCGTTGGTTTCCATACAACCTCAAACGGAAGTACGCCGGATTTATTCAGCTCCTCTACGATGATCTTAGAATGCTCGGCTACCTTGCGGAGACACTCATCTCCGTAAAGATCCTGTGAACCTGTGCAAAACCAGAATTTGTAATCTCTTCCTGTTTTCATGTGAAAAATCCTCCTTAAAATAAAATTAATATCATATGCATAACATTCCTGAAAATCTGCAGCCCGGTTCTGCTGCCAACATGCGTCCGATCTTCTGAAATGTTATAGGGTTCTCTGTAAGCTACATCGCTTCATTCTCTAATAAAACGATCTGATAAAACGGTTATGTATCTGTGCTCATGCCCCTGCTTTCACACTGCTGCCTCGCACGATCAGTTCCGGCCGGATCAGCCGTTCCACGGTACTTTCTTCATCCGGCACGCCGCTTAATTTTTCCAGAAGAAGCTTCGCCGCCATCTCTCCCAGTTTTTCCTGGGGATGGGTGATGGTGGTAATGCCCTGTCCCTGTCTTGCATATAGGGAATTATCATAGCCGGTCACTGCAACATCTTCCGGGATCTTTTTGCCCTGACGTTCCAGTTCTTCCATGACCTGGACAGCGATCTGGTCGTTGTAACATACGATCCCATCCGGAAGACTGTTCTGTCGGACCATGTTCCGTACCATAAGAGCCGGCTTTTTTCGCCGGTCCTCGGTTGTGAAACCAGACCACCTTATCCGGGTCATAGGCAATTCCATGCTCCTGCAAAGCCTTCACATAGCCCTTATGCCGTTCAATGCCCTGACGGTCATCTGCCTTGAAAAACCCTGCGATGTCACGTCTGCCGGAATCCAGGAGATGCTTTGCAACAAGATAACCGCCACCTGCATCATCCATGAGGATATGGGGTTTTTCCTGCATCTCTGTATACAGTCCCTGGATAAAAATATAAGGGATCTGATACTTGTCCAGTGTTTCGTACAGGCTTACATGTCTGCACAACAGCTCGCTTTTGCTGGGTTCAATGATCAGTCCGTCAATCCCCTTACTGATCAGCTCTTCCAGGAATCTTGCCTCCTTCTGACGGCTGTTTCCTGTATTTTTGAGAATGATACTGTACCCGTTATCGGACAGCACCTCATCAATCCCCTGGATCAGCCTGGGAAAAATATAATCCGAGATATATGTAGTCACCACTGCGATGTTTCCGGTCCCATGGATCTGACGGAGTACATCCGCACAGAAGGTTCCTTTTCCCTGAAAGGATTCTATGTATCCATCTCCTGCCAGGATTCCCAGAGCCTTTCGCACCGTATGCCTGCTCAGCCCGTAGCGGACACTGAGCTGGTTTTCAGAAGGAAGCTTCTCACCCGGACGGATCTTTCCGGAAAGAATGTCTGTTTTCATTTCTTCCATCAGTGCATAATATTTTGCTTTTCCGTTTTCTGCCATAAGCTTCTCCCTTCGTTTGTATTATTCTTCCTTCAAACATCGGATGTAAAACGGATATTTATATTTTGATCTGTATTTATCCTGTTAATTTCATCTGTAATTATTCTATAACTTGTATATACATACGAACAAGTTGTTTTTATTATTTATCAAAAGTTTCATATAAAGAAAGACCGGAACACCCTCCCCATTCTGGTGTTCCGGCCTTTCTATGCCGCCTTGCATATTTATTTCAAAGTTTTTGCTGCCTTCCGATCATTTCCTGCCTTAGCGGTACATCTTCATATAATCCCCATGTGCCTCGATCAGCTCATCACACATTGCCTGGATGTCTTTGATGTTCAGCTCTGCACCTGTGTGCGGGTCCATCATGGCTGCCTGATAGATTTTCTGGCGGTCTTTGGTCACTGCTGCCTCAATAGCAAGGAGCTGCGGGCTGACATTGGATGAGTTCATAGCTGCCAGCTGTGTAGGAAGCTTGCCCACTTTTACCGGATGTACACCGGTTCCGTCGATATAGCATGGAACCTCTACGCAGGCATCCGGCGGAAGGTTATCAATGTAACCGTTGTTAAGAACATTTCCACCGATCTTGTACGGTGTGTTTGTAACAACAGCCTCCATAATATAAGAAGCATACTCTTTACTTCTCTCATGGCCGATCTTGCCATCCTTGAGGATATCCTCGCGCTCTTTTTCCCAGCCCTCGATCTGTTTGATACATCTTCTCGGATATTCGTCAAGCGGAATATTGAACTCCTCGATCATCTCCGGATATTTGGATTTAATGAAGAACGGATTATACTCTGCATTGTGCTCACTGGACTCTGTGCAATAGTATCCAAGATGACGGATATACTCATAACGCACCATGTCCTCATGCTTCTCACCGGAGGTATTCTTCTCCTCGGCAATTCTGCGGATCTCCGGATACAGATCATTTCCGTCTTTGTCGTGGATCTCAAGGAGCCACGCCATGTGGTTGATACCTGCGATCAGCTCAGTACGTCCCTCAATCTTGTCTTCCATTCCCATTCCCTCAAGAAGCTTCTGGGAACATACCTGTACGCTGTGGCACAGACCTACGGTACGGATCTTTGTGTATCTCTGCATATAGCCGGTCAGCATCGCCATCGGGTTGGTGTAGTTCAGAAACAGGGTGTTCGGGCAGACTTCCTCCATATCTCTGGCAAATTCTTCCATCACCGGGATGGTACGAAGTGCACGCATGATACCGCCGATTCCCAGTGTATCTGCGATGGTCTGACGCAGACCGTATTTTTTCGGAATCTCAAAGTCGGTGATGGTGCACGGATCGTAGCCGCCTACCTGGATCGCATTGACTACAAAGTCGGCATCCCGCAGGGCTTCTTTTCTGTTTTCCACACCGAGATAGGTTTTGATGGTGGCTCTGGACTCGTTGACATTCTTATTGATCGCGCCGAGGATGATTTCTGAATCTTTCAGTCGTTCCTCGTTGATATCATACAACGCAATCTCCGCCTCACAAAGCGCAGGTGTACACATACAGTCCCCCAGTACATTTCTGGCAAATACGGTGCTGCCAGCCCCCATAAAAGTAATTTTCATCTTCATACCTCCTGTACGAATCTATGTATTTTGTTGTCTTCCGTAATCCATCCCTGTCTTTTTCCCCCCGATTGGATGAATTACGGTTTTTGCTATGGGTTTATTATAT
>ENA-OQEL01000584-OQEL01000584.1-human-gut-metagenome-genome-assembly--contig:-NODE-584-length-12432-cov-3.562292_pt1 | contig 12432 bp, 12 predicted proteins | sample MGYA00242796_ERZ504637 | MGnify/ENA primary metagenome ERZ504637 (study PRJEB26092, sample SAMD00036306) | human gut metagenome | host: Homo sapiens | study: EMG produced TPA metagenomics assembly of... | reverse complement strand
TGATCGCGGTCCCGGATCTCCTCTTCGATCTCTTCCAGTGTGTGCGTATCTCCCTTTTCCTGCTGTTCCAGGAAACGTCTCTTTGCACGCGTTTCCACGCTTGCGGTCAGATAAATTTTCAGCTGTGCATGTGGCAGGATATTGGTGCCGATGTCTCTTCCGTCCATCAGGACATCTTCTTTTGCCGCCAGATCTCTTTGCAAGTCAAGCAGTGTGGCTCGCACGGCCGGGTTTGCGGAAGTCACGGATGCCATCTTGCTCACTTCTTCTGTGCGGATCAGTCCGGTCACGTTCTCCCCGTTTAAGATCACCTGCTGTTCGCCGTCATCACTGTAGGCGATCGATATGGAAATCTTGCTGCAGGCTTTCTGCACTGCCGCATCGTCGTGGATATCGATCTGATTCTGCATCATATAAACTGCGATCGCACGATACATTGCCCCGGTATCGACATAAATAAATCCAAGCTCTTTTGAACACACGTTTTGCGATCGTGCTTTTTTCCGGCTCCTGCCTGGTCCGTCAATTGCAATATTAAAACTCATATTTTCCTCCTGCATGGTATCTATGCTTCGCTCATCGCCAGTGCTGCCGCATAGGCAGTGGACCAGGCGATCTGCAGATTGAATCCTCCGGTCACAGCATCCAGATCCAGTACCTCACCTGCAAAATACAGTCCCTGCACCAGTTTGGACTCCATCGTGGACGGATTGACTTCTTTTACACTGACACCACCTTTTGTGATAATAGCTTCATTATATCCTCTTGGACCATTAAGAGTGACAGGCAGCTTCTTAAAGAGCATAAGAAGTCTGTTTCTTTCCTCTTTCGATATCTCATTAACCTTCTTATCCGGGTCAATGCCTGAAAGCTTCAATTATCACCGGAATCATTTTTGCAGGCAAAAGCTTGTTTATCGAATTCTTAAACTGCTTGTTTTTTGCCTCCTCAAACTCCCTGAGAATCCTCTTGTCCAAGGCCTCCTGCGTAAGAGCCGGCTTCAAATCAATATACATGTCAAGAGGCTGCTTAATAAGGCTTTGCTTAATTGATGCACTCGCAGACAAAATCATAGGGCCGCTGACCCCGAAATGCGTAAAAAGCATCTCTCCAAAATCCTCATACAGCTTCTTTTTGCCACTATATATGGAAATAGCCGTATTTTTAAGTGAAAGTCCCTGAAGACTCTTTACCCACTCTTCCTTTACATTAAATGGCACAAGTGACGGTGTGCACTCTGTCACAGTATGACCTGCATCCTCTGCCATTTTGTAGCCATCACCTGTAGAGCCTGTAGAAGGATATGAAAGTCCTCCTGTGGCAACAATGACTGCATCAGCATCCATTTTGGTGCCATCCTTTAATATGACACCTGTTATTTTTAATTCAGGCGTTTTTATCACTAGCTTCCTCATCTGCCCTAGTATCAGTGATTTTCTCATAGCACAGCTTCGATACCTCCGTATGAAGCAATACCTCCACTTTCTTTTCCTTCAAAGCTCTCTGTAAAGCAAAAATCACATCCGACGACTTATCAGATACCGGAAATACACGATTGCCACGCTCCACCTTTACAGGCATGCCATGACTCTCAAAAAAATCAATCACTCTGCTGTTGTCAAAGCCATAAAAAGCGCTGTACAAAAACTTACTGTTGCTCTTTACATTTAAAAAAAGCTCCTCGACATCGCACGCATTGGTCAGGTTGCATCTGCCTTTTCCGGTTATATATATTTTCTTCCCAAGTTTTTCATTTTTTTCAAGAAGCGTAATCTTATTCCCTGCTTCTGCAGCAAAATATGCTGCAAGCATTCCGGCGGCTCCGCCACCTACCACAATAATATTCTTACTCATCCTGCGAATCCCCCAGCTTAGCGTAATGTACCTTTATAGAGTCATCAATGTAATCAATCTCATCATTCTCGTACACCTGATACTCATTCCATATATCCTCAAGCTCTGTCAGTGTCTTTGCGACAATATTCTGCTTTTTCATGCAAAGAGCCACAATCAGGGCATTAATGACAGAAAGCGGAGCAACAAGTGAATCAACTATAGAGGCCATATCACTGTCGGCAATCAGATTACATGAAGAATACAGATTCATCGGTGAATGAATGCTGTCTGTGATAGTTATAACCTTTGCACTCCTGTTGTTGGCAAATTCTAATGCCTTAAGAGTACGCATAGAGTAACGCGGAAAGCTGATGCCGATAATCACATCTTCCTTGCCAATACGCACCATCTGCTCAAAAAGCTCGCTAGAGCTGTTTGTCGTAAGCAGACACACATCCTCAAACATCAGATTCATATAAAATGCAAGAAAGCTTGCAAGAGGTGCACAGCTTCTGATTCCGACAATATAAATTTTCCTTGACTGTAAAATAGTATCTACCGCCAGGTCAAATGCATCCGCATCAATTTTTTCCAGAGTGGTCTTAATCTTGTCACGATCAGACTGCAGTACAGTCTCAAGAATCTGTGACTGGCTGATACGCCCATATGTAACCTCCATTCGCTGAACCGAATTGAGCTTGTTCCTTACAAGCTCCTCGAGTGCCTTCTGAAAATCGGGATATCCCTTATATCCGAGCGATGTAGCGAACCTGACAACCGTAGACTCAGAAATTCCTACCGTCTCGCCCATCTTAGCCGCTGTCAGAAAGACAGCCTTATCATAATTATCAGTTATGTATGTAGCAAGCAGCTTGTGCCCCTTGCTCATCGTACTGTATTTAGCATTTATCCTGTTAAGTAAGTCGTTAGTATTTGACATCATATACTCCTGAGCTTTCCCGTTTATGGCTGTGCTTCACATATTTGTGTGACCTGCAGCGATTTTTTCATACCTTAAAATATTATCACTTTTTTCCTCTATATGAAAGAGCGAATTTATATTTTTTATTTTTGCCATAAAATAGACTCGTAAGTCCAGGGCCCCGGACAGACACGCACACTTTCCCGTGCGCTACGCTACGTCTCTAAGATACTGTACGAAATTATGCTTGTAGTTGTTCTATGCTTGACGAAACCGGCTTTTATGCGCCATCCATGGCGCATAACACCTTGTCCTGCCGTCCATGGCAGGACATTTCTGTGTTTCATGTACATAATTTCTACAGTATCTAAGAGGCTGCGCTATTCGCGCACATGAAAATGTGCGTGCCTGTCCGGCGCCCGGGACTTACAAATTACCCTATCCACACAATATAAAAAACAGGCCCGGCAAAGCCGGACCTGCTTGAAATTCAAAAGCATGAATTATATTTTTAAATACTATACAGGATAAGCCTTATTCTCAGTATCAGCGGCCTTAGCATCAACACCTGTCTGCTGAGCCTGTCTGTACTTGAAGAAATCAGTAGCAACCTGTGGGAAGAGAGCATAAGAAAGAACATCCTCATCCTGCTGTTTCCACTGCTTCATCTCAGCCTCAATCTTGTCAAGCTCTGGCTCAAGAAGATCTGCCGGACGACATGTGATGGCATTCTTCTTATCATCACCAAGAACCTTGTCAACAACCTCTGGGTTGAAAGGCTTAACTGTCTGACCATACTTACCAAGAAGGATATCCTTAGTCTCCTTAGTAGCAACCTTGTATCTCTCGCCCATGAGTACGTTAAATACAGCCTGTGTACCAACGATCTGTGAAGAAGGAGTTACAAGTGGTGGCTCACCGAGGTCTTTACGCACACGAGGTACCTCTGCGAGAACCTCCTCGTACTTGTCCTCTTTGCCCTGCTCCTTGAGCTGTGAGATAAGGTTTGAAAGCATTCCTCCAGGAACCTGATAACGGAGAGTATTGATATTTACTCCGAGTACCTTTGGGTTCATGAGACCTGAAGCCAAAGCTTCCTCTCTCATTGGTCTGAAGTAATCAGCAATCTCACTTAAGAGATTAAGATCAAGACCTGTATCAAACTCTGTACCCTTGAATGCCTCAACCATAACCTCTGTTGCAGGCTGGCTTGTTCCAAGAGCGAATGGTGACATAGCTGTGTCAATGATATCAACTCCGGCCTCAACAGCCTTCATGTATGTCATTGAAGCAACACCTGATGTGTAGTGTGTATGAAGCTCGACAGGAAGGCTTGTAGAATCCTTTAAAGCCTGAACAAGCTCTGTAGCCTTTGCAGGAACTAAAAGACCGGCCATATCCTTGATACAAAGTGAGTCAGCACCCATGTCCTCAACTCTCTTTGCCATATCCATCCAGTAGTCAAGTGTGTAAGCATCTCCAAGTGTGTATGAAAGAGCTACCTGGGCATGTCCTTTTTCCTTGTTACATGCTGTAACTGCTGTCTGTAAGTTTCTGATATCATTTAAGCAATCGAAAATACGGATGATATCGATTCCGTTTGCGATTGACTTCTGTACGAAATACTCAACAACATCATCTGCATATGGACGATATCCTAAGATATTCTGTCCACGGAAAAGCATCTGGAGCTTTGTATTTTTGAAGCCATCTCTTAATTTTCTGAGACGATCCCATGGATCTTCCTTTAAGAATCTAAGGCAGGCATCAAATGTTGCACCACCCCAGCACTCTACTGCGTTGTATCCAACCTTGTCCATTTTGTCAACGATTGGAAGCATCTGCTCTGTTGTCATTCTGGTTGCAATCAGTGACTGATGTGCATCACGAAGAACAGTTTCTGTTATTTTTAATGGTTTCTTTACCACTTCTGAACATGATTAATCCTCCTTAATTAAATCTAAATACCGAATATAGCCATGAAGCATCCGGCCGCTACGGCAGTTCCAATAACACCGGCTACGTTAGGTCCCATAGCATGCATAAGAAGGAAGTTTGTTGGATCTCTTCTGCACCGACCTTCTGAGATACACGGGCAGCCATAGGAACAGCGGATACACCGGCTGAACCGATAAGTGGATTGATCTTGCCTTTTGTAAAGAAGCATAAAAGCTTTCCAAAAATGTACTCCGGCAGCAGTTCCCACCATGAATGCAATAAGACCAAGGATAACGATCTTGATTGTGCTCATATTAAGGAATGACTCTGCGCTTGTAGAAGCACCTACTGATGTACCGAGTAAGATAACTACAATGTACATAAGGGCGTTGCTTGCTGTCTCCTGAAGCTGACGTACTACACCGGACTCACGGAAAAGGTTTCCAAGCATGAGCATACCAACGAGTGGTGCTGTAGTTGGAAGCAGTGTACAAACAACGATAGTAACTACTACAGGGAAGAGAATTCTCTCAAGCTTGCTTACAGGACGAAGGTTCTGCATCTTGATTGCACGCTCTTTCTTTGTAGTAAATAATTTCATAATTGGCGGCTGGATGATAGGTACTAATGCCATGTACGAGTACGCTGCCACGGCGATAGGTCCCATCAGACCTGTCTGACCTAATTTTCCGGCAAGGAAAATAGATGTAGGTCCGTCAGCTCCACCGATGATAGATACGGCTGCTGCTGCCTTGTCATTAAATCCGAGAAGGATTGCAAGGAAATAAGCTCCGAAAATACCAAACTGTGCTGCAGCTCCGAGTAAGAAGCTGATAGGGTTTGCGATAAGCGGACCAAAGTCTGTCATAGCTCCGACACCGAGGAAAATCAGTGAAGGAAGAATTGACCACTCATCAAGTGTATAGAAATAATAAAGTAAACCACCTACTCCATTGCTTGAGTGCTCAGGACTTACAATAATATCAGGATAGATATTAACAAGGAGCATACCAAAAGCAATAGGTACTAAAAGTAAAGGCTCAAATCCTTTTTTTATAGCCAAAAACAGGAATACACATGCTACGGCAATCATAACATAGTTTCCGACTGACAGATTAAAAAAGGCAGTCTGATGTAGGAGGTTTGAAAGTGTTTCACCTACGTAACTCAAATTAGTTTACCTCCTGGAATTAGTTTAATGTTGCAAGTAATGCACCTGACTCTACTGAATCACCAACAGCAACATCAATGCTTGCTACTGTTCCATCCTGTGGTGCAACAACAGGTGTCTCCATCTTCATGATCTCAAGAATAAGAAGTGTATCACCCTTCTTTACTGCATCGCCAACCTTAGCCTCGAGCTTAAATACCTTTCCGGCAGCTCCGGCCTCAACCTTGATGCTTCCTGCTCCTGCAGGTGCAGCAGCCTTTGGTGCAGCGGCAGCAGGTGCTGCAGCTCTTCTAGGTGTGCTTGCTGTGCTAGGTGTGCTTCCTGTCTCTTCTACTGTAACATCGTAAACATTTCCGTTAACGGTAATTGTATAGTTTTTCATCTCAAATGTCCTCCTAAATTATCTTCTATTGATTGAACGGACTACAAAGCCCTCTGTTGTAGTACCCTCGCTTGCTGCTATAGCTGCTGAGATAACAGCTACAAGCTCTGTATCATCTGTAAGGTCTGTAGCAGGTGCTGCTGCAGCAGTCTCTTTCTTTTCAGGCTCGCTCTTTGCTTCTGCCTTCTTTGGCTTATTGCCGATAAGAGCAATAAACTTGAAGCAGTAAATGATAAGAGAGATAAGAATAAGTACACAGAATACAATACTCATTGAAATTACTGTGTTCTGTCCTGCCTTAGCAAGCTTCTGCCCCATTGTCTGAACAGGAGTAAGTGAGATACCTGTTACCTCCATGGTAACCGAATCATATACTAATTCGTATGTTACATCCTGCTTGCCAAATGTAAGTGTCATATCGGTAGTGAGTGTACCACCTGACTTGGTTACTGTAAAATCCTTGCCATTAGTTGCATCCTTTACGTCTCCGTATTTGTCAACCAGATCAAGCCATGATGAAACAGCATCAAGCTCAGCGTCGATATTTTTCATTGAAACGCTTGCTCCCGACTGTCCGAGTGTGTTGTAAACAACCTCACCCTCTGTCATGCCTGTCTTCTCCTCAACTTCCTTGACACTCTTCTCATAGTTGTCATAACCGCCACAATTATCTACGAGCGCAATGTAGTTCTGGATATTGCCAAGGCTGTCTGTTGCCTCAGTATGAAGCTCGTCTGTTGTGTATCCGCCGTATGTCTTTTCGGCATTGTCAGAGCCACATGCTCCAAGCATACATACAATCATAAGAAGGCTAAGGATATATGTTATTTTTTTCTTCATAACAAAATGCGCCTTTCTATTATTTAGTTCCGTGTTTCTTCTCTGGTGCATCTACATATTTGGTGTAAAGCATCTCAAAAGCACCTACAAGATATTTCCTTGTGTCAGCCGGATCAATGATGAGATCTACATATCCTCTGGCTGCTGCTGATGAAACAGAAGACTGAAGCTTCTCATAATCAGCTGCCTTCTCATCGATTTCCTTTGCATCAGCGCCCGGATACATAATCTCAGCTGCAATCTTTGAATCCATCATACCAATCTTTGCATCAGGGTATGCATAAACCATATCAGCTCCGATTGACTTAGAGTTCATTGCAACATATGCGCTTCCGTAAGCCTCGCCTGTAATCAGGTTAACCTTAGGACATGTTGCACTTGAGAATGCATATGTCATTCTGGCAAGAGCCTTTGCAAGCTTCTTCTCAGAGCACATGCAGTTCTTGAATCCGTTTACATTTGTAAGTGTAAGTACAGGAATTGAGAAAGCATCACAGAATGATACAAACTCAGCTGCTTTGTTGCAGCCCTTTGCAGTAAGAGAGAGTGCAAACTCCTCTGCCTTCTTGCCCTCAGCATCATATACTGTGCTGCAGTTTGCAACTGCACCGACTGTCATGCCGTTTAATTTAACAAAACCTGTAACCATATTCTTTGCAAAGTCTTTCTTTGTCTCAAAGAATACATGATCATCAGAAAGCTCTGATAAGAGGAATCTTGGATCAGCCTTCATATCAGCCATGCTGTTACATGCTCTGTTGAGATCATCCTCACATGAGTCTGTGTATACATCTCCCTCGTTGTTGAGCGGAAGCATGCTGACAAGAGCTCTGATATCAGCGATAATATCATCCTCTGAACCGATTCCGTCTACACATCCATTGTTCTCACTCTGGAATGAAGCTGCTGCTGTATCGCATTTCTCAACACGGTTACCCTCTATTGCATCAGGAGTATTAACAAACATTCTGCCCTTAGACTCTTCGATATAAGCGAAATCACAAAGAGCCGGTACTACAGAAAGTCCGCCACCACAATTACCGAATACACCACAAATCTGTGGAATAACGCCACTTGCTGCAACTTCCTTGGCGTAGATAAGACCAAATCCGTCTAAAGCATCAACTGACTCCTGAAGTCTGATACCACCGCAATCGATAAATCCGATAACAGGTGCACCCATTTTCATGGCCATATCATATACAGAAGCAATTTTCTTTGCATGCATCTCGCCGATTGTTCCGTTAAGAACTGTTGCATCCTGGCTGTAGATAAATACAAGATTTCCATCAATCAGACCGTGTCCGATAATAACACCATCTGAAGGAGCTTTTGCTGCAGTAAGGTTAAAATCTGTACTGCGAGCTGTCACAAGAGAACCAATTTCCATGAAACTGTTCTCGTCGACTAACTTAGCAATACGCTGCATTGCCAAGCTTTGATTGTTACTACTCATTTTATATCCTCCATCTATAAAAAAAGTAAAATTTTTTCGCTAGTATGATAATAGACTATTTCTAAATTTTTTTTGCAACTAATTTGTTAAATTTTTAACCTTTATTTTTATTTAGAAAAATTTTCCTATATTAATTGTAAAATTCTTGAGAAATTCTTGCAAATTTTCTTATTTTTCTTGTTATTTTACTATATATTTTAAGTTAATTGTGTTTCGTGTATCACCGGTCTGTTGTGTTGTTACACAAGCAGCATCACAGTAAGAATCTTCGGCAGCATCTGAAACCGCATACTCCACCAGACTCTTTGCATCAGCCCACTATAGTTTTTATTGTTTGGCCACCCACAGCCCAAGAGAGAAAGGCACATTCTCCTTCCATCCTTTTCAACTGCTGCGACATAGCAGTAACCTGCCTTTGTGGTAAAGCCGGTCTTTCCCGATATGCAGTAGTCCGTCTCCTTAAGGAGCCTGTTGTGATTGCTAAAAACCATCTGACCTTCCTTTGTCTCAAACGTGTACTGCATAGTCTGTGTTATCTCAAGAAACTGTGTTGATTTTGGTGATTTCCACGCACAATAAGACATTATAACACACAAATCTCCCGCTGTGGAGTGGTGAAAGCTTATATCATTCTCAGCATCCAGCCCGTTTGGTGTAATAAAATACGTGCCGAGGCACCCTATCTCATTTGCTTTTTCATTCATAAGCTTTGCAAAGCCCTCCGTCGAGCCGCTCACATGCTCCGCAATCGCATAGGCACAGTCATTGAACGACTCAAGCATCATGCCATAGAGTAAATCCTTCATATTATAGCTGTTCCCTGCCACAAGTCCAAGCTTGACCTCAGGCTGTGATGCGGCATTTTGTGAAATCGTAACAGTATCATTTATATCAGCTTTTTCAAGTGCCACAATGCACGTAAGAAGCTTCGTGGTGCTGGCATTTGCCATGCTGTCTCTCATGTTTTTACCATATATAAACGTCTCGTCATCCGCATCATATAATGCCGCTGAAACAGCATGAAGCCTGGGCTCATTTACGGCTTTGTCAGTATTCTTAGCAACAGTATTTTCAGCTGCCATAAACACACTTTTCTTTTCAAGACCGGGCATTTTTTTGCTTTTCTATCGTCTTAAAATCAAGCAAACAGCTGACAGTACAAACCAACACACAAATGAAAACCATTAAAGCTATTTTCGACTTATATTTTTTCAAAAAAATAATCATATAATTACCTCCATCGGTAATATATATGATTATTTGCATGTCCTTATTATATGAAATGGCAGCTTACGCAATACACCTGCACTACACATCAAGCTTCACGTGCATCTCTTCCTCTGCCTCCTGCTTAAACTCCTCAACCTGCACAGGGCTTAGTACCGGCAGCTCGTCAATAGACGAAACCCCAAAGCTCCTTAGAAATTCCTCTGTGGTACCAAACAAAAGCGGCCTTCCCGGAGCATCAAGTCTTCCAAGCTCCTGCACCAGATTGTACTCGACAAGCTTGCTTACAGCATGTTCACTTGACACACCTCTGATTTTTTCTATTTCTGCCTTTGTTACAGGCTGCTTGTACGCTATGATTGAAAGAGTCTCTAAAAGCACATCCGTAAGCACCCTCTTCTTAGGCTGCTTTGCAATGCGGATGAGATATTCATACATCTGTGGCTTTGTACACATCTGATAAGCACCATCAAGCTCTATGATATTCATACCTATATTTGAAGAGCTTCTATACTCCTTAATCAGCTCGTCAAGCAGCTTTTTTGTTTCTTTTTCATTTAATTGTATTGCATCGGCTATCCTTCCAAGCTCCACGGATTCTCCCATGGTAAATAAAATAGCCTCTATTGCAGCTTTATAATTCATATATCCTCAAACCCTCTTTATGCAGCAATTCTTGACTCAATCTGGATATCATCAAAAATATGCTCCTGAACGATAGTTAATTTGCCGGTCTTCATAAGCTCCAGTATGGCAAGAAATGTAACTATGACTTCCACTTTGCTTGACGATGCGGTAAGCATCCCTCTGAAGCTGAAGTGCTTGTGTGAGGCAGCATAGTCTGTCAGAAAGTCCATCTTTTCCTCTAAGGAGACCTCTTCCTTTTCAATCTTTCCAAACTTCGAACGGACCTTATCTATCTTTTCTTCCTGTCTCTTCATTATACTTTGAAAGATTCTGTTTAAATCAGAAAGACGGATATCTCCGACAAGCTCCTCAAGATTAACAGGCTCCTCATATGCAAGGACCTCATCAGGTATGTCCTTCTTCTTATACCACACCTTGCCGGCATCCAGCTGGCGATCCTTAAGCTCATTTGCCATGCACTTGTACATCTTGTACTCAAGCAGCTGCTGCACAAGCTCTGCTCTTGGATCTTCCTGCTCCTGCTCTTCTTCCTCTTTCTTTGGGAGAAGCATCTTTGACTTTATGTCGAGGAGCGTAGCTGCCATCACGAGAAACTCGCTGAGCGTGTCCAGGTTATCCTTTTTCATCTGATTCACATACTCCATGTACTGCGCTGTAATCTCGACAATCGGGATATCATAAATATTTACTTTATTTTCTCTATCAGGTATAAAAGCAGGTCAAGCGGTCCCTCAAACACCTGAAGCTTAAAAGTCATATCCATAATTTGCTCTCCGTTAATCCTTCAAAAACTGTGCCATAACGTAATTGGCTACATCCTTTCCTCTCTCCGATAAATAGATATGCCCGGCCTTTACCACGAGCAGCTCCTGTTTTTTCAGGCTGTCTATCGTATCCTTGTAGATTGCATCTATCGAAATACCAAATGCCCTTTCAAAAGCTTCTCTTGTGACCCCCTCATTCATGCGAAGTCCAAGAAACATAAACTCCTCCATCTGTCCCTTTTTGTCTATAACATCAGCTGCCACATGCAGATTGGCCTTAAATATATCATCACCCACATCATGTATATGACGGCAGCGCGACAGATATTCGTCCATATCGGATGTATTGGTATATCTGACATTTGATATAAGCGATGCCGCCCCTATTCCAAGTCCTAAATAGTCAGCTCTGGTCCAGTAGCCTATATTATGGCGGCACTCCATACCTCTTTTAGCATAGTTAGATGTCTCATACTGCCTGTAGCCGGCATCCATAAACGCCTTCTGTCCCGCCTTTTCCATATCATATAACTCGTCCTCATTAGGCAGAAACTCCGTTCTCATGCCCGCCTCCTGGCGCACCATGTCAAACTTGTACTTTTCATAGAAAGGAGTACCCTTTTCCACTATAAGAGAATACGCCGATATATGATCCGGATGAAGCCTTATAATCTGTTTACTGTCGCCATATACTGTGACGCTGACTGTCCCGGCAGACCATACATCAAATCTACATTGATATTTTTAAAGCCCACGTTTCTGGCCACCTCGTAATTCGTCACAAACTGTTCAAAGGTATGTATACGCCCGAGCAGCTTAAGCTCATCATTATTTGCCGACTGCAGTCCTATTGACAGGCGGTTGATTCCCGCATCCCTGTATGCTAAAAGCTTTTCCCTGCTAAGCGTACCGGGATTGCACTCTATGGATATCTCAGCATCAGGCAGCACATTAAAGCAGTCAAACACACCCTCCATCAAAGCAGCAATCCACTGCTCATCTATAGAGCTTGGTGTACCTCCTCCGATATAGACAGATGACACCTGATAGTTCTTCATAAGCGGGCCGTAAAATATCATTTCCGCCATAAGCCCCTTGACATAACGAAGCTTTGCATCATCGTCTGCGGGAAATGATCAAAAAATCACAATATTCACATTTTCTCACACAAAATGGTATATGAATATAAATCTCAAGATTCTTCATATGTGCGATTACTCCTCATCCAGCTTAAGCACACTCATGAAT
>ENA-OQEL01000582-OQEL01000582.1-human-gut-metagenome-genome-assembly--contig:-NODE-582-length-12496-cov-2.757458_pt1 | contig 12496 bp, 17 predicted proteins | sample MGYA00242796_ERZ504637 | MGnify/ENA primary metagenome ERZ504637 (study PRJEB26092, sample SAMD00036306) | human gut metagenome | host: Homo sapiens | study: EMG produced TPA metagenomics assembly of... | reverse complement strand
CGACTTCTTGCCAGGGTATCCAATATTCTCAAAAGGTATGAAGGCCGTACCAATCTCATAGAGGGACCAGATTTCCTGTTAGACCAGCAGACCTACACGCTTTATATTCATAATACCTCTGTCGTGCTTCCAAAAAAATCAGGGAAAACTGTTGGTTGCTCTTTTGTCCGGCGGCGATGCTCTGGTCACGACGGAGCAACTTTGCATAGCACTATGGGGAACCACGGAATACATAGACGAAAATGCCTTGCAGGTTAATCTGACCAGGCTGAAAAAGACGATGTCCGGTCTTGAGATGAAGCAGCGAATCGTTGCGGTTCGTGGGATGGGCTATCGTCTGGAAACGGGGGTGGCTCCATGAAGCAGCTTTGGCGCATAACAGAGCGATACTACCCCTGGCTATTGTTGCTGTTGGGCGTGGATTGCTTTTGTGCTATCATTCTTTGGATTTCTGACATTCAGGCATTTCAAACCTTGATTGGGTTAGTAGTTCTGACAAGCCTCCTTTTGTTTTCAGCGATTCTGTTTGTACTAAACAAGCGGGAGACTACCCGCCGAGAACTGTTCCGGGATTTCCTCAGTGATCCTACCATCTGCAACGAGGAACGGCTGCTCAGTGCCATCAGCCGGGAAGAAGGAGAATCTATCCGGCTTCTGGCATCAGTTTTACAGGAACACAAAACTGAGAGTAACAGTATGGCAGATGCCCTACAGGACTATGAAGAATATGTGGAGGGCTGGGCACATGAAGCGAAAACGCCCCTATCGTTGCTGACCATGCTCTTGGATAACCGGAACGATGAAATCTCTCCTTCCCTGCAAGCAAAGCTGGATTATGTCCGCAGTCAGCTTCAGGAGGATGTCACGCAGATGCTGTACTATGCCCGGTTGAAGAGCAGTACAAAGGATTACCGATTTGAGGATGTCAATTTGAATGACTGCTTGGGGGAAGTTCTGGAGGACTATGCCCCACTTCTTGAAGAGAAGCAGTTTGTCATTCTCAACAAACTGCAATCTGAAACAGTCTATACAGACCGTAGAGGGCTTCAGTTTATGTTGGGACAGATCGTGAGCAATGCCATAAAATATAGCAGCGATAGTCCCATGCTTACAATTTCCGTGATACATTCGGAGACCGCAGATATCCTTTCTGTTGAAGATAACGGCATTGGCGTAAAAAAATATAATCTGCCGTACATTTTTCAAAAGGGCTTTACCGGGGATTCTACTGACAGCAGAAAGAAGGCTACCGGTATGGGACTTTACCTGGTTAAGAAGATGGCCGACGATCTAAATCTTCATCTGGAAGCAGCTTCCCAGTGGGGAAAGGGCTTCAAGATTGTCATCTTCTTTCCTAAATTGAGATCCAACGGAGGGAAATAATATAAACAGAAAACCGCCCGCAGGATTTTCTCCTGCGGGCAGCGTGTTGTCAGCTATCCCAAGGCTTGTATTCTGTTACAGTTTTCAAATAGGTTTCGGGATCGCCGTTCAAGATAAGGTCTGCATACTCCAAAGGAGCGTTGTAGATCAAATAATCCAGCTCTGACCGCTGATACATATTGTCAGCAATCTCGTTCTCAACGACGATAGTGTCAATCGCAATCATACTGCCGTCGCTGAATTTCACTTCCACACAGCAATTATCCATATTGTAGGCACAAGATATTAAGGTTTTCATGGTATGTCCTCCATAATTCGTAATATAAAGCGAAAATCCCGTCTGACTTTCTGTTAGAAATCAGACGGGATTTGTCCGTATGCACCCCGGAAACCGTCAGCTAACAGTTGATAAGTAAATTAGTTCCTTATCACTGTTAAGCCAAGGTTTTCCGGGGGTTTTACTATATCTAAACGGGCTGATATAGTTTGACCAAATTTGGAAAAACGAGAACCGTTTTCACCCGAATTTTTAGTGGTTAAATATAGGACAGTCGGCAAAATGGGGTCAAAAAACGGTCTTAGTGGTTAAAAAATAGGACAACCAGAGAACAATTTCGGGGGTATTTTTGAGGGTGATTTGGCACTCTCAGACACCGGATTTTTCGCTGGAGGGTTTGGCATAATCTGACCAAATCTGAACAATTAAATACGATTCTAATGCAGGCACTCAGTAACAAATAACTGGGTGCTTTTTGTCATGGCGAGGAGGAAAGTGACTATCGTGCTTGCATCAGGGAGAGCGAGTGGATTTAACTTCGTCCCAAGTTGGGACGAAGTTGCGGGCTGACGAAATTTTGGCACAACAGGCGGGGTCAAGTAGAAATCAGGTTCAAAGATTTATTCGACTGACAGAACTGATTCCCGAACTGCTGGACAGGGTTACTTTTACTTCTGACACTCTGCGGAAGTATTTTCCCAGAAGCTACACACCAGCCAGGATGCAGGAGACCATTATCAAGCTATTGGAACAATGGCAGCGTAAACGTCAGAGAGACCAGGAGCGATGAAAGGAGCCGCCTATGAAAGATATTTTAGCAAGGGAGCTGAAAGGACATAACATTCTTGCTGTGGAACGCTTTAAGGACAGCACCCGATGGATGATTGAATTTGTTGTTCTCCATCCGTGCAGTGCTTACGGGAGCAGAGGTGATGAAATGCGTCTGTTTCTTGCAGAGGACAGCTATTAGAACGCTCTCCAAGATCATCAGCGCCGGAAAATCAAAATCAAGCGGTATGCCCGTGTTGTTGAGGGACACATCCTCGACTTTAAGCCGGGAAAGAAATGCACAAGAAAATATAGAGAAAGTTGAACGCCACAATTCTTTGATTTAGGATTGTGGTTTTTTTGTACCCAAAATTTGGAAGGAGTGAGGTCGATGGCCGTTTTTCGCATTGAACGGACCCGTGATTATACCGTGATGAGCAATCATCATTTACGAAATGCAAACCTGTCGTTAAAAGCCAATGGACTGCTTTCCATGATGTTATCTTTGCCAGAGGACTGGAATTACACCACCCGTGGTCTTGCAAAGATCTGTAAGGAGGGCGTGGATGCCATAGGCGTTGCGTTGCGGGAATTGGAGGCTGCCGGTTACATTGTGCGGCACAAGCTGCGTGACCGGCAGGGACGCATCAGCGATACAGAGTATGTCATATACGAGCAGCCACAGCTTAGAAAACCGGATACGGATTCACCAGATACGGAAAACCCGTATATGGATAAACCGGATACGGAAAAGCCCGCAGAATTAAATATAGAGAAATCAAATACAGAAAAATCAATTACTTATGGATCAAGTACCGATTCCATTCCCTTCCGGGATTGCGCGGCAGATTGTCTGCCGGAACGGAAAGGAAGTGATTTTCCGCATGAAATCGTTCGTTCCAGGTTCTTGAAGCTGGATAACTCGCACATTGAGTTTGTCATGGACTGTTTACAGAAGAACACCACGGAAATTCGCAACATGAAGCAGTATCTTCTGACCGTTCTGTTCAATGCACCGACCACGATAAGCAATCGTTACACCTCACAAGTAAATCACGATCTGTATGGCGGCTGGTAAATGGTCGCTTTTTTATTGCCCGGAACTGCCGGGAGAAAGGAGCAAGCATGATGTCTGAGGGAAAGACCATAGGGTAGCTGATGGAAGAAATGCGGGCAAAGGCAGGAGCGCAGAATTATCACGGTCATGGATATATGGACCTCCAGCGTTTTGCGGAGGACACCCGGCACATGATTATTTTTGATGTGCTGACGAACGATTCCCCTGTTGGCTGGAAAGGCGAACGAACCCGCCTGTTCCTGTCGGATACCGGTTATGAAAAAGCACTGGATAGTCAGGAAAAGGGGCAGATTAAGATTTTGAGCCACGCAAAGGTACGCCAGGGCAATCTGCACTATGACCATTCTGACCAGTTACGCTAAGGAGGGCGGTATGAAGCGTTATCTTCTGCGGCGGCTGGTGGTTCCGCCTTAGCAAAAAAAATGAGATTCCCTGCAAACTTCGTGGAAAGGAGGCGAGAAAATGCAGGAAGAAGTGGAAAACAGAACTTTGACGCTGGTTGTCAGTGGAACAAAGTTTACCGGCAGAATGTTTAAGGCTGCCATAAGCAAGTACATGGCACATCGGAAGGAAAAGAAGCTGGAAAAGCAGAGAAGCCGTGATGCGCCGGTTGATCCGCATGGAAAACAGACTGTGAAGCAGCTTGTCTGGGCAGAATCAGGGGAATATACCAACATTGAGATCACAGACCCCTCTATCAAGGAGTTTGAGAAAATCGCCCCGGAAATATGGTGTGGATTATGCGGTGAAAAAAGGACCGCAGCAGTTTCTCCGCCAAAGTACCTGAATTTTTTTCAAAGGCCGTGATGCAGATGCTCTGACAGCAGCTTTTACAGAGTACACCAACAAAAAGGTCAAAAAGGCAACGAAAACAGAGCGCCCGTCCGTACTGACAAAACTTAACCAGTTCAAAGAGATGGTTAAAAATGCTGTAGTGGACCGCACTAAGCGAAAGGAGCTGGAACGATGAAAAAGACATTGGACATCAAAAAGCTCGTTTTGCTGAATATGCCGTATATCCTGCTTGGGCTGTTTGCTACCAATTTGGGAGAGGCATGGCGAATGGCACAAGGGGCAGATGCTTCAGAAAAGTTTCTTTCGCTGGTTGCAGTTCTGCCTGGGGCGTTGCAAAGTTTCTGGCCAAGCCTGCATCCATTGGATTTGTTGGTAGGGCTGTGCTGCGGTGTTGGTCTGAGGCTGGCGGTGTATCTTAAAAGCAAGAACGCCAAGAAATATCGACATGGTTTGGAATATGGTTCGGCCCGCTGGAGTGCATAATTTTAAGTGTAAATGACACATACATGGACGCACAGGAGGTTATGCACATGACTGATTATAGCAAAATTACAGCCCTTTACTCCCGCCTTTCCGTAGGCGACGAGGACAGGGACGGCGGCGAAAGCAACAGCATACAGAACCAAAAAATATTTTTGGAGAACTATGCCAGAGGGCAGCACCTAACCAATATCCGGCACTACATCGACGATGACGAAAGCGGCAGGTTTTTTAGACCGTTCCGCCTACTCCCGCATGATGGACGATGTGGAAAACGGGAAAATCGGTGTCTGCATTATGAAAGACCTTACCCGCTGGGGGCGCGACTATCTCCAAGTAGGCAACGCGATGGAGATATTCAGACGGAACAATGTGCGTTTTATCGCGGTCAACAACGGGATAGACAGCGAGAAGCCCGACACATTGGAGTTTGCGCCCTTTATCAATATCATGTCGGAGTGGTACGCAAAGGACATCAGCAAGAAAGTGAAAACGGGCATTAAGACCAAAGGCATGAGTGGAAAGCCGATTGTCACCGAAGCCCCTTACGGCTATGTCAAAGACCCGGACAACAAGGATTTTTGGATAATCGACGAGGAAGCCGCCGAGGTTGTCCGTTTGATTTTCCGTCTGTTTATCGGCGGGAAAAACCGCAACCAAATCGCCGTGCATCTGACACAGGAGCAAATCCCAACCCCCACTTTCTACATGAAAGACCGCGGGTGGGGAACCTGTAAAAATAAGACGCTCAACGAGGATAACCGCTGCAAGTGGAACAAAGTCACCTTGACCAATATCCTCACACGGCAGGAGTATTGCGGCGATGTGGTCAACTTCAAGACCACAAAGCATTTCCGAGATAAACATAACCACTATGTAGACCGGAGTCAGTGGCACATCACAGAAAATGTGCATGAGCCGATTATCAGCCGCAGCGATTTTGAAACCGTACAGCGGATTTTGGAAAACGCACCCGTCAAACGCCCCAACGGGGACGGGGAAATCCACCCTCTGTCCGGCTTGCTTTTCTGTAAGGACTGCGGCGCAAAAATGCACATTCGTATAGATTACCGAAACGGCGGCAAGCGGCATGTTGCCTATTGCAGCGAGTACCACAAGGGGAAAGCCAGAAATCTGAAATGCAATTCCCCGCACATCATGGACGCGGACTTGCTCATGCAGACCATCGCAGAAGTGCTGAAGAAAATCGAGGACTATTCTATCAGCAATCGGGCGGAGTTTGAAGCCTTAGTGAAAAAGAACCTTGCCATGCAGCAGACCGACCAGACCAAAAAGCAGCAGAAGCGTATTCCGCAAATCACGACGCGCCTTGAACAGATTGACAAGGTGCTGAATAAGCTCTATGAGGACAACGCCCTCGGCACGATCCCGCAAGACCGTTATGAGCAGATGTCGCAGAAGTATTCGGAAGAATACTATGCGCTGAAAGCGGAGCTTGCCACGCTCCAAGAGCAGCTATCCGCTTATGAGAACGCGGGAGGACGGGCGCAGAAGTTTTTTGAAGCTGACGGAACGCCATGCCGCCTTTACCGACCTTACACCCGCCATTCTCAACGAGTTTATCAGCCGGATTGAAGTGCATGAGCGCGACCAGAAAAGGGCGAGATACGCAATCCAGCACATCAGCATATATTTCAATTATATCGGCAAGTTTGAGAATGAAGTGACACAGCTTGCAGAGCCGACCGAGCAGGAAATCCGGCAAATGCGGGAGGAAATCGAAGAAGCCAAGAAGGAAAAGAGCCGCGCATACCACCGGCAGTATTCAAGGGAGTACCGGGCGCGAAACCTTGAAAAGCAGCGGGAGTATGACCGCATGAAAGCGCGGGAATACCGGGCAAGGCGAAAGGCACAGGCTGCCGCCGCACAGCCCACACAGTAAAACAGAATAACCGTCAACCAAGAGGGATTTTCCGAACTACGGGAAATCCCTCTTTTGCGCCCAAAGAAAGGAGCCGCCTATGGCAGAACAGACCCCCCGGACAGTATCATCACAACCCAGAGGAACGGGCAGACCATTGTTGCGGAGTTGTTTTTCAATCACAGCAGCACAGAAACGTTCCGCGACAAGCTGCTCAAACTGGTACTTGCCGACAGTTCGCGTTTATCTGCGTCTGACGGTCAAGAGCCGGAAAAAACGGAAATCTTGCGATAACAGCCGCCCCGACGAACCATTCCCTGTCTGGACGGTTTCTATTTGAAAATTCTCATTTCCCCCAAGTCAAGAGCCGGAAAAAACACCCGAAAAATGCCCCTATTGCGTAACAGGGGCGCAGAAAGGAGCTTACATGAGAACAGGGCTTACGAAGCAGGAAAAGACCACCGATATTTGGTTTGACGAGAAAGACCCCCTTATCCATATCCGCACCCACAACACCGACTTAAAGAAGCGGCTTGCCGCCTACACCAGACAGCACCCCGACCAGTGCCGCCAGACCGACGCAGACCCCGAAACGGGCTGCATGGAGTTTGAGATTGCAAAGGGGCGCTTCTCTTTCCGTCTGACCGCCCCATACAACGAGGAACGGCGGGAAGCTGCGCGGCGGTCTGCCAGAGAAAACAAGGCCACTGACAGGCTGAAATGAGGTGGATTTATTCATAACCATGTGCTATGATATTTATAGATAGTGAAACTTCCTTTCAATTTTTTCATCTATACAAGTAACAGAGAAGAACAGGAGGCTTGTTCCATGAGAAAAAGAGATTGATGATTGCAATAGCTTTGTATCATTTTAAGTAGGTATCGTCTGGTAACGTATTTTTTTTCACAACAGGGGAAAAAACCGTATAAGGATTTGGACGCAGCGCAGATTGTTTCCGCTAAAGTGTTATTAACACCGCCAGACAAAACGATTGAGATTGAAAATACCAAGAATTAGTGAATATTTGAATGATGTTGTTGTCTATAATGAGGATAATTCTTACACAGAGTATGCTGGACAAGGCGTTGTTTTTACCTTGACTATGGTAGACGGTACACAAACAGATATTATGGCGTATAACCCATTTATTGTCATTGACGGTATCGGTTATAAGACAAAATATGAGCCATGTGAAGCACTCAACAACTATGCAAATGAATTACTAAACTCTGGGACTGCCAATATAATTTTGGAAGAACCGCCCACATTAAGCGTTGTGAGTGACGAAACCGCTATCGGTGCAGTATTAGGAACTTATTCGTGGCAAAAAACAAATATTGACGGAACTGCTGAAAGCACAATAGCTGATAGCCCACACCCGTTAGAGTGCAAGGATCTGTTGTCCCCGCCATTTGAAACAACAGAAACAACAGCTACATTAAGATTTACAGAAGACCCAGATACAATTTTAAGTGTGCAGTGCTGGAGTGACGAACATTGGGGAGAGCCTGCTGCAAACAGCGAAGATGTAACTATTGTTGGAAACGTACTCACTCTTAAACTGGGCGGATATATTTATGAAGTAACAGCTGAATGGAATACTGAAAATGGCTATGGCGGAACAGCAAGCTATTTTATATATTTGAAAACAGCAGACTAAAATTGAATAGCCACCCACAAGGGCAGCCGAGAAAATCGACTGTCCTTTTTCTATGCTTATGAGCAGAAAGGAGCGACCAACCATGACAAAGCCAAGAGAGAAAACCCGCGAGGAGCTGCAAGCCGAGATTGAGGACGGAAAGAAGAAAATCCGGCAGCTTGAGAACCGGGAGAAAATCATCAAGCAGAAGCTATCCGTCGAGGAACGCAAGGCGAGAAACCACAGGCTTTGCAAGCGCGGCGGCTTCATGGAAAGCCTTGTGCCGGAGCTTATTGCCATGCCGGACGAGGATGCGCAGACCTTTTTCCGGCTTGCCCTGACGAGCGAGCCAGCACAGGAGTTTTTGAAAAAACGAGCCGAGGAAACGACAAGCTGAAAATCCCTTAGGAACTAAGGGCGCACTTATACACCCTTACGGGCGTGTGCGCTCTGCCGAGGGCTTATCTCCGCACAGGGAGAGTTCCCCGCGCTCCGATATGGCGGCTTTGCCGCAACAAGGGGCTGCACCCCTTGCGCCGCTTCGCGGCTATCCCTGCACACCCACAAAAACAGTACACCCGCCGTTGGCGTCTGTACCATTTTTGCGGGTTTTATTATCCTATCCGGGAGGTGATACCCATAGCCATTTACCATTGGAACATCGGCATTGTGAGCCGAGGAAAAGGCAAATCAGCCGTTGCCGCAGCCGCCTACCGAAGCGGCGAAAAGCTGACAAACGAATGGGACGGAATGACCCATGACTACACCCGCAAAGGCGGCGTTGTCCATACAGAAATCATGCTGCCGCCCCACGCGCCACCCTCATTCTCTGACCGTTCAACCTTGTGGAACAGCGTGGAGCTTTACGAGAAAGCCGGGAACGCCCAGCTTGCCAGAGAGATTGACGCGGCGCTCCCCATAGAATTATCCAGAGAGGAACAGATCCGGCTTGTCCGGGAATACTGTTCCTCTCAATTTGTTTCCAGAGGAATGTGTGTGGATTTTGCCATTCACGACACCGACAGCGGCAATCCCCATTGTCATATCATGCTGACTATGCGCCCCCTTGACGAGCGCGGCGCGTGGGCGGCAAAGTCCAAAAGGAATATGACCTTGATGAAAACGGTGAGCGTATCTGCTTGCCAAGCGGCAGATATAAGACGCACAAGGTTGACCTCACGGGCTGGAACAGCCAAGAGAATGCGCTTGTTTGGCGCAAGGCATGGGCTGATATTTCAAACGACTATCTTGAGCGTGCCGGAAGCCCGGAGCGTATCGACCACCGCAGTAACGCCGAGCGCGGCATTGACGAAATACCGACCGTCCATATGGGCGTAGCCGCCTGTCAAATGGAGAAGAAAGGTGTAGCCACCGAGAAAGGCGAACTGAACCGAAATATCCAAAAAGCAAACCGCCTTATACGGGAAATCCGGGCGCAGGTTAGCAAGCTCAAAGAATGGATTGCCGACCTGTTCAAAGTGTGGGAAACCGCCCCGAAGCAGCCGCCGCAATCTCCCAACCTTGCAAATCTGTTGATGAAGTATTTGAGCGTTCAGAGAGAAAAGAGCCGGAAGTATTCGCAGCGTTGGCAACAACAGCACACAGCCGATGAACTGAAAACCATAGCGGCAGCGGTCAACTATCTCTCCGAGCATGGCATCTCTAATCTTGACGAGCTGGACGCTTCTCTTTCCTCTGTCAGTGATAGAGCCTATTCAATCCGGGCAGGAATGAAAACCGCCGAGGAACGCATGAAGAAGCTACAAAAGTTAATTGAATACGGGAAGAACTACACAGAGTACAAGCCCATTCACGATGAACTGAAAAAGCTGCAAAACGGCTGGACAAACAAGCGCGACAAGTACGAGGAAGCCCACCGCGCCGAGCTGACCCTATGGAACGCAGCAAATCGCTATCTCCATGCAAATCTGCCGAAAGGAACAAAGACCTTGCCTATTGCGGAATGGGAACAGGAATATGCTGACCTCAAAACACAAAGGGACGGCGATTATACCAAACTGAAAGAAACCCGCGCCGAGGTTGCCGAGCTTCAAAAAATCCGCAGGTGCGTGGATATTGCACTCCGCGCCGACCAACCGGAGCAGACGCAGAGCCGCACCAAACGGCATGATATAGACCGCTGAAAGGAGTTGAACTTTTACGTATTACACCCAAGAACAGATAGACCGCGCCAAACAAGCCGACCTTGTTTCTTTCCTGCAATCACAGGGCGAGCAGCTTACCCGTGCCGGAAATGAAATACCGCTGGAAGCGGCACGACAGCCTGACCGTCCGGGGAAACAAATGGTACAGGCACAGCCAGAGTAAGGGCGGTGCACCCATTGATTTTGTCATGGAGTTTTTCGGCAAGAGCTTCACCGAAGCCGTTGAACTGCTGACAGGCGAAAAAGGGAGCCGCCCCGCCGCCGGACAGACCAAGCCCCGCGCCCCTATCCGACTTCCGACTGCCACCCCGCAGCACCGACAACCGCATAGCGAGGAACTACCTCACAGCAGCCCGCCGTATTGGATGAAGATGTCGACGGGGCTTTTTTCTTTTGCCACCCGGGGGATATTTACGAGGAAGCCGCCCACCATAACGCCGTATTCGTCGGCAGAGATGAAAGCGGCATACCGCGATACGCCCATCAGCGCGGCACAGCCGGGAGTTTTCGGCTTGATGTGAAAGGCAGCGACAAGGCCTTTAACTTCTGCTACCGTGGCGAGGGCGAAAGGTTGTTTGTCTTTGAAGCCCCGATAGACCTCTTATCTTCCCTCTGCCTGTTCCAAAAAGGACTGGCAGAAGCAAAGCTATCTGGCGTTGGGCGGCGTGGGAGAAAAAGCCCTGTTGCGCTTTCTCTCTGACCGTCCGAACATCAAGACCGTTTTTCTCTGCCTTGACAGCGACGAAGCCGGAAACGACGCTTGTAGCCGCCTTGCAGAGCTTGTGCCGGAGGGCTTGACCGTTCACCGGCTTATCCCTCTTTTCAAGGACTGGAACGAGGTATTGCAGCACCGGGCAGAAATCACAGACGGGAAATATCTGCGGGAAGCTGTCTATGGCTTGAAAGAGCCGCCGCAGGAAGAAACCGTTGAGATTATCTGCATGAGCGAGGTTGACACACAGACCGTTGAATGGCTATGGGAGCCGTATATCCCCTTTGGGAAAGTAACCATTGTGCAAGGCAATCCCGGCGAGGGCAAGACCACCTTTGCCCTACGCCTTGCCGCCGCCTGCACCACCGGGGGAACGCTGCCGGGAATGAAGCCCTTGCCGCCATTCCAAGTGATTTACCAGACCGCCGAGGACGGGCTGGGCGATACCGTCAAGCCCCGCTTGATAGAAGCCGAAGCCGACCTTGACCGGGTGCTTGTGATTGATGAAGCCAAGCGGGAGCTTACCCTGTCCGATGAGCGCATAGAAAAGGCAATCACGCAGAACGGGGCGCGGCTGATTATCCTTGACCCCATACAGGCGTACATGGGCGAAAAACCGACATGAACCGGGCAAACGAAGTGCGCCCCATGTTCCGCCGCCTTGCCGATGTTGCCGAGCGTACCGGGTGCGCCGTTATCCTTATCGGACATCTCAACAAAGCTGCCGGAGGGCAGAGCGCATACCGGGGCTTAGGTTCTATCGACTTCCGCGCCGCAGCAAGGAGCGTCCTGCTGATCGGGCGCGTGAAGCGAGAACCGAATGTGCGCGTTATCGTCCATGACAAATCTTCCCTTGCGCCGGAGGGCAAGCCCGTTGCCTTTTGCCTTGACCCGGAAACGGGCTTTTCGTGGATAGGCGAATACGACATCACCGCTGACGAGCTGCTGTCCGGCGCGGGCGGCAACACCGCCACCAAGACCGAGCAAGCCGAAAGGCTGATACTTGACCTGCTTGCAGACGGGAAAGAGCTTGCCAGCGAGGACATTGTAAAAGCCGCAGCCGAAGCCGGAATATCCGAAAGGACGGTACAGAACGCCAAGCGCAACATGGGCGGCATTTTAGGCGCAAGGCGTGTCGGCGGTCAATGGTACAACTTCATCAAGAAGAAGCAGCCACCCGAACCCGCAAGCTGAAAGTGCAAAACGCAGACCCTTTGCACTTTGCACTTTCGCACTTTCACGATAATTTGCGTCAATAACTCAAAAAAAGCACTTGACAAAACGCTTCATGGGGGGAATGCCAAAGATATAGAGCC
>ENA-OQEL01000581-OQEL01000581.1-human-gut-metagenome-genome-assembly--contig:-NODE-581-length-12500-cov-2.846682_pt1 | contig 12500 bp, 10 predicted proteins | sample MGYA00242796_ERZ504637 | MGnify/ENA primary metagenome ERZ504637 (study PRJEB26092, sample SAMD00036306) | human gut metagenome | host: Homo sapiens | study: EMG produced TPA metagenomics assembly of... | reverse complement strand
AAAAATCGCGGCGCGCGATACCGACCTTCCACCTGCAGAATGCCGGCCGGCTCATGCTCTCCCGAGCTCCATGTAGAAGTCGAGCTCATGGCAAAACGCGAACTAGACTGACCAGGATTGATTTTCTGGTTGCGGTTACGCACCTGAGTGTCACGCAGCGGACGAACACGCCAATCGTTTTCCACAGCCCAAGCGGCATCGCCCCAGAAAATATTCGAACGATGCACCTTGCCGCAGTTGACGCGCATCGGAACGGTCAGATTCAACGATGACACCGCTTCAATCGGCAGTTGCCTGGCGGACTGCAGACGCGTGTAGGTGCGCACTGCGGAAAGATTCGGGAACGCCTCGAATACGGAAGTGACCACCAAGCCTGCATTGGAATCGGCGGAAACCGCCTCGGACGCGGAATTCGCGGCGGAATCGGCTGCGTCACGTTCGCTTGCCTCGGCTCGAATTCACGACCTTTTCGGTTCAAGATCGGCATACGGCGCGAACTGCGTGATCTCCAAACGGAACGGATCGGCGGAACCTGGTTCAGGTTCGGAAGCAAGCGCGGAAACGAATCGCAATTGGCTGCCGGCGACTGTGGCAATCAGCGTCAGTCGGTTGTCTTGCGAACCGGTATTGGCGGCACACACCTCAACAATCGGACGCGGATCCTTTTCAACCACTGGCTTTCCATCGTCAGACAAGCGACCATCGATCGGAACCATGTTGCGCCCTACAACGTTGCAGAGGCGAACGGGGGAATCGGCGGCAATGTCAAACAGCATGGAGACCACACCATTGCCCCATTCAAGGCGCCCATCCTGCCGAGGAACAAGGGGAGTCATATTGCCGTTCTCCATTGCCATCTCCTTCGAATTCCGAATGCCGCCTATCCGTTGACGTGCATCGTTTGACGTACCCTCACTAGCTTAAGCGGAAAACGGGGCAACCGCGATGTGCGTGTCTACGCACATTCAGCAAATATTCAGCAACTGAAATGACCGTTCGAAGACCAGCAAATACCTACTCGAATTGCAGATATTCCACGAATTGAATCGGCATATCCTTGGATTCCGTGATATTGCTGAATCCGAGAATAACCCCTTCTTTCGGCAGTCCCTTCATGGAAGTCCATGTTTTCGAATGGGACAAGTCGAATCCGACAGCGTCGTTCACATCGGAAACCGGATTGCCTTTGGCATCGACCAGCGCATCCTTGACCTGCTCAAGATCGGCGGCACTCATCACTTCCGCGGGTTTGGTGATGTCGCCGCGATCATTGACTTCGGCGAAAATATCGGTTTCGGCAACAATCATGTTGATCTGACCTGCCGAAACGCGAGCCGTCAACGATGCGGAACCATCTTGCGCGGCATTCTCGCTAATCGCAATGGAGGCATCCGTCCGCACGAGACGCTCGTCTTCAATACCTTGCGTCTTCACAAAATCAGCGCCCAACGCATCAATCTGTTCGGAATATTCCGCCATATCGACACCTTCAAGACTCAGCTCGGCCTCGGGACCTTTGGTCACATACGAGATGACGAAAGCAAGTACCAAGCCGACCACTGCGATAATGATCAGCACATCGGTCAGAAAGTTCTGCTTGAAGTACGGCCACTTGTCTTTCGGCGGCAACTCGCGGAAGGTTTTGAATTTCGATTGCTTCGCATACACGTTGGTGGATGCGAGCGCTGCGACCGCATCTTGCTGCTCCTGGGTGAGAACTGGCTTCTCTACTGCCATACCAAACCTTCCCGCGTTGTTTCATCGACGCATTCACGCGTCATCTTCGTGCGCAGCAACATGCGTTGCTTTCTGACTTCCCTATCTTCCGCCTCGTACCTGATAATTTGCGGCTAGCCGCCGGCCGAAAAACGACAAGCGGCTAGCAGGAAGGCTGATTTCAAGCCAATCAGTCCAAGCCCTAATCAGCCCATTTAGACCTTGATCATGGCGTATTGGGAGTCGTAGAGGCGATAATAGGCACCACGCTTGGCAAGCAGCTCGGCGTGGTTGCCTTGTTCTACGATCTGCCCATGGTCGATGTAGCAGATCATGTCCGCGTTCTCGATGGTGGACAGTCGGTGCGCGATGATGAAGCTCGTGCGTCCCTTCAGCAGGTGGTTCAATCCGGCCTGAAGTGCCTCTTCGGTACGCGTATCGATATTCGACGTGGCCTCGTCGAGAATCAGAATGCGCGGATCGGCCAGCAGCACGCGGGCGAATGCAATCAGCTGACGTTGACCAGCGGAAAGCGTGGAACCGCGCTCCTCCACCACCGTGTCGTATCCGTTCGGCAAATCCATAATGAACTCGTGCGCATGCACCGCCTTCGCGGCCGCTTCGATCTCAGCATCGGTCGCATCCAACTTGCCGTAACGGATGTTCTCGCGCACATTGCCGGAGAAAATGAACGTATCCTGCAGCATGACGCCCATCTGCCGACGCAACGATTCCAATGTGACCGAACGCACATCATGACCATCAATTGTGACCGAACCTTCTGCAACGTCGTAAAAACGCGACAGCAGATTGATAATCGTGGTTTTGCCGGCACCGGTCGGACCAACCAACGCAACGGTGCTGCCTGGCTCAACATGCAGATCAACCAGATTGAGAATATTGCGGCCGTCAGGCTCGTAACGGAAAACTACATCGTTGAAATCGACGCGTCCTTCAATTTGCGGCAGTTCAGTCGCGTCAGGAGCGTTACGAATCTCCGGCTGCACGTCAAGCGTTTCGAAAATACGCTCAAGATATGCGGAACAAGTGATCAGCTGATTGTAGAAATTGCCGATGCTGATCACCGGATTCCAGAAATTATTCGCATAGCCAACGAACGCGATCAGCACGCCGGTGGAAACGTTCACCGCGCCGAAGCCCGTGACGCCCACATAGTAGATGAATGCGATCGTCATGACGGAAATGGTTTGAATGCCCGGCCACATGAGGAACTGGATATGCACGGCCTTCATCCACGAGGTGCGCACGTCGTCTTGCTGCTCTTGGAAGGTTTTGAACTGCGCCGCCTCCTGGGCGAAGGTCTGCGTGGTTTTCACGCCGGTGATCGACTCGTGAATGAACGCGTTGAGATTGCTCTGCTTGTTCGACAACACCTGATACGCGCGGCGCTGGAAATGCTGCAATACCAGCACCCACGCGATCAGGAACGGGAAGAGCACCAGGCTGAACAGCGCAAGCCGCCAATCGACCACGAACATGACCACCAGCGTGATCAGGAAGGTGAACACGTCGGAAATCACATTGATCAGGCCGGAACTCAACGTGTCGGAAAGCGTGTTCACATAATTGACCACGCGAATCAGGATTTTGCCGTGCGGACGCGAATCGAAATAGCTGAACGGCAGCGTCTGAATATGCGTGAAAATATCGCGGCGCATGTCTTTCAACATGAGCTGACCGACGCGAGTAATTTCGACGGTACGATAACGCAATCCAAACTCATACATCACAATAAGTACGGCCATCAACCCCGTTAATTCACCAAGTAAGGTGAGATTTTTCGACGGAATCGCGCTGTCAATCATGATTTTCGTCAAATATGGCACGACTACCGCAATGCAGCTCATCATGACGACGACGGCAAGAATGCGTATGATTCGCGACATATACGGCTTTACATAGACGCCGATGCGCAGAATATCATGCAGGTCGATCTGTTCTTCCAGCTCTTCATCTTCGCGGTATGTGTTACGTTTTGCCATGGGTTTTCCCCCTTTTCCTGCCTTCCCGCGCCTACGCTTCGAAACCTTGCGAACGACCCGCCTGCAAGCCGAGCTGCCTGTAGTAGATCTCCCAATATCGGCCGTGCGCGGCCACCAGTTCGTCATGCGTGCCGCGCTCCACAATGCGGCCATGCTCAAGCACGAGGATCAGATCGGAATCTTTCACCGATGAAATACGGTGTGCGATGGTGACGATGGTTTTCTGTTCGTCCAGTTCGCGCAGATGGCGCTGGATTTCCGCTTCCGTTTCCATGTCGACGGCGCTGGTCGTATCGTCCATGATGAGGATCGACGGATTGTCGGCGAGCGCGCGGGCGAGGCTCAGGCGCTGTTTTTGGCCGCCGGAAAGGCCGACGCCACGCTCTCCGACCACGGTATCGTAGCCTTCCGGCATGCTGCGGATGAAGCCGTCCGCGCCGGCGATGGCGGCCATGCGGCGAATGTACCGTTCGTCGTATTCGCGTTGTTCGCCCGCGCCGAAGCTGATGTTGCCGCCGATGGTGTCGGAGAACAGGAACGTGTCTTGCGCCACGACGCACACTTGCGAGCGCAGTGTGGCGAGCGGCCAGTCTCGCGCGTCGACGCCGTCGATGAGCACATGGCCTTCGGTGGGGTCGTAGAAGCGGGAGATGAGGTTGACGAGGGTGGATTTGCCCGCGCCGGTTTCGCCGAGAATGCCGAGTTTGGCGCCTGCCGGAACATGGAAGTCGACGTCTTCGAGCACGGGGGTGTCTGGTTCGTCGGGGAAGGCGAAGCTGACATGCTGGAAGTCGATGCTGCCTGCGATGCGGGTTGTGTTGGTTGTTGCAGCGGTTGCGGCCGCTGTGCTGGCGTGATTCGCGTCGGCACTGTCTCCCGGTTTTTCCGTATTTTCCGGCTTTTCCGTAATACGTGACTGAGCGGTGAGCAGTTTGCGGATTTTGATGCAGGATGCGTTGAATCGCTGCCAGTCGTTGATCAGCCATCCGGATTGGCGTACCGGCCCGTCGATCATCCACAGGTAGGAGTTGAACGCCACGAGATTGCCGAGGGTCATGCGCCCGGTGATGACCAGGAATCCGCCGAATCCAAGCGTGATCAGCTGCAGTGAGAAGCCGAGACCGTCGAGCCATGGCATGTATTTGCGGCTGTTGTAGGCCTGGTCCATGTTGCGTTGCATGTAATCGTCGTTGTGTTTGTCGAATTTTTCGGTTTCATACGGTTCGCGCACGAACGCTTTGACCACGCGGTTGCCTTCGATGTTTTCTTCGACCATTGAGTTCATTTCGGCAAGCGAGTTGCGGATGGCGAAGAACAGTGGTCTTGCGTGCGTGGAGAGTCCGCGCGTAAGGATGAAAATGAACGGCGTGACGCATGCGAGCGCGAGCGCGAGCCGCCAGTCGATGGTGAACATCATGGCGAGCGCGCCAATGAACATGACCACGCAGTCGAGCACCTGGTAGCTCACCCAGCTCAGCGCGTGGCGTATGGCATCGGTGTCGGAGGTCATGCGGCTCATGATGTCGCCGGTACGCGTGTGGTTGAAATAGGTGAAGTCGAGTTCGTGCAGTTTCTCGTATTCGTCGCTGACGAGACGGAATACGGAGTTCTGCCCGAAGCGTTCCATCCACATTTGGTAGCCGTAGCGCGAGGCGACGCGCACGATGGTGAACACAATCATCATGATGCACAGTCGCGTCAGTTCGTCGACTTGGCCTTGCACGATGACACGGTCCACGATGAGGCCTGACAATAGCGGAATGATGAGCGCCATGGTGTTGTTGACGCAGAACAGCACTATCGCGCCGGCCACTCGTGGCAGGTCGGGTTTGCAGTATGGCAGGATCCATTTAAGGTTGCCTGCTTCTGTATTACGATTCGGATCGACGTACATACGTAGCGTTCCTTCGGATTGTTTGCTGGTTGTCTGGGTTTTCGTGGGTTGGTTTTGCGTTTTTGCGTTGCTTTTACGGCCATTCGTTGCCGTTACGATTCACGTCCGTCGTTTGTCGAGCGTCCCGTTGCCGTCTCTCTCGGTCGAAACCCCTGTTCGGATTCGCAAACGCGACTTATTCTATGCGAACCGCTTTTTTGATGCAACGTGAGTGATTTCGGCGTGTCGCAAATCGCAATAAAATCAACGCATGTACCGTTACATAAATTCGCTCTGGACGTAAAGGAATATGGGTGATCGCAGTAGCGCTTTCTATATCGAACCGGTACGATATATCGAGGTGCGGCATTCCGATGACGGAACGGCCGCAATCGCATGAACATCATGAAAGGACGGCGTCGATGACGAGCACACAGACCCTTGAGGAACTCAGCGCACAATGCGCGGCAAAATATGGCATCACCCGTGAGATGATCGACCATGCGGAACGTTGGACGGAAACCGACGGCGATCTCGAAGGCCTTTCCGAAGAGCGCGTCCGCGGCATTCTCGACATGCGTTTCGGCGCGATCGCGGTTGACACCCCGCGTTCCGAACTGTGGCACACACCTGACACAATCGACGTGATCGAAGATATTCCATACCTGCCTGACGGTGGCTATGATACGGAAGCCGGGCAGTGCAGAGGGCATTTGCTCGACCTGTATCTACCGCACGATGCGATGCTGCGCTGCGGGCATACGCTGCCGGTGTACATCGATATACACGGCGGCGGTTTCACTTACGGATATAAGGAATTGAACCGCAACTTCAACGTGCATCTGGCCGAAACGGGCTTCGCCGTATTCTCACTGAACTACCGACCGGCCCCGCAAACCGATTTGAGGGGTCAGCTGGCGGACGTTCAGGCGGCATTGCGTTGGATCAAGGCGCATTGACTGATTATCCGGTTAATCCGAACGCCGTGTTCCTCACCGGCGATTCGGCAGGCGGCGCGTTGACCATGCTGACGTTGGCGATTGAAAACAATGCCGAAGCCGCGGCCGCATTCGGCATGGATGAGCCTTCGGGCATTGGTTTCGCCGGTGCCGCTCCGGTGTGCGGTGCCTACAGTTCCGCATCGTTGGAAACCATGGGAAGCGAACTGACCGTAGGCTACGATCCGAATCGCCGCACCGGACTCGAACAGATGCTGGGCGTCGAATTCTTCGACGGCATCGAAGCCGCCGACCCGAAGTTCCTCACCGCCGAAGGCCTGGCGTTCAACGTCAACCTGCCGCCACTGTTCATCGTGACCTGCGGCGACGATTTCCTCGAGGCCGACAATCTGGCGCTTGCTGCCGCACTGGCCCGCAAGGGAGCCGATTTCGAACTGTTCGACCCGAAGCCACGCCGCCACGAAACGCTCGGCCACGTGTTCGTGATCGGCATGCCATGGCTTGACGAAAGCGTGGAATGCTTCGAACGCCTGCGCAGGTTCTCGTACGAGCGCTGCTGAATCACGAATGCCTGCACGCGACCACGCATAATCACCAGCATCACAAACGGCCGACCATGCATTACTCACGCATGGTCGGCCGTTTGTCTTGCAACTCTTTTCGGCAAAATCGCGAAACATAAATCGCGAATCGCACGAATCGCATGAATCGTGTTCAGAAAAGAAGAAAGCCGGCGGAGAGAAGGGCCGCCGGCTGAGAGAGAGAAGAGAGAAGAAGGGTTCAGTTATGGGGTTCTTCAGGAACCTGCGCCAGCCGCCGTAACTGCTGACATGTTCTATATAAGCGCCCGAGTCTTGGAGGAATGATACGTGTTCCTGCCAATTAAGCTGAGAAAAATGTATCAGACATGTGAGCGGCCATACACATTCGTGAATTCCGTCGAATGATCGCAACATTACTTCCGATTTGCCCAATCGCACGTCTATATCACTCACCCACTCCGCAAAATCATCCATTTCACTGGACGATTCTGGAAAAAACGCAAAATCATCCATTTCACCGGACGATATGTCGAGCTCAAGATGCTGCCGTTGTCTTTCTCGGAATACCGAAATGCATTGCAACCGACAGCAAATGACAATGCGCTGTTCGACCGGTATCTCACATATGGAGGTCTCCTCTACGTCACACAGCTCACCTTGGATACCATCGGGCTCGGCGACTACCAAGACATTCGACACCGCAACATCCTCGACTGGCTGCTCGAGTCAGGACACACATCTCCCGACTGCACAATTTGCGTCCACGGATCACAAGGTACGAAAAATAGCGGGACCAAATGGTTCCTCATAACGTGCGCCGTGTTCCACCTATGATGGATATATGAAATATTTCGAATATGAAATTTCCGGCATCGACGGCAGCGCAGCGAAATTCGTCGGATATTGCCTTGATAACAGTGAAGAAGTCGTTCCCGACCGTGTGCGTCCGTCTGTGCTTGTGATTCCGGGCGGCGGTTACGAAATGACGTCGGATCGTGAGGCGGAGCCGATTGCGATGCAGTTTCTTGCGGCCGGTTTCAACGCTTTTGTGCTGCGATATTCGGTGAAGCCTTCCGTTTTTCCAGTTGCGCTGTTGGAAGCTGCCGATGCGATGACGATGATTCGTGAGCATGCCGCCGAGTGGCATGTCGATCCGGATGCGATTGCCGTGATTGGCTTTTCCGCAGGTGGTCATCTTGCTGCGAATCTCGCCACCTCCACCAGCGACGATGTTCTTGTCGCTCATGGTTACGATCCGGATGCGGTGCGTCCGAATGGTTTGATGCTCGCCTATCCGGTGATCACGTCTGGCCCGCTCGCCCATCGCGGCAGTTTCGATTCGCTGCTTGGTGAACGCCGCAACGATTCACAAGCACTTGAATCCGTGTCGATCGAACGTCATATCGACGCCAAAACACCGCCGGTTTTCGCATGGCATACCGTTCCCGACGAAACCGTGCCATACGAAAACACACTGATGCTGATCGACGCTTGCAAGAAAGCCGGAGTCAGCATCGAAGCGCACCTATTCCCGCAAGGCGGGCATGGACTGTCGTTGGGCACTGCGGAAACCGCATGGCAGGGCGTCAACGGCATTGAACCGAGTATCCAGATCTGGCCGCAGCTGGCTGTCTCTTGGATGCGCAGAACGTTCGCACGATAATCAGCGCAGCAGACGCCGTGACATCTAACCCCATCTAGTCACGTTTCCCGCCTGCGCAACCCGCACCCTGCATCTGCACAACCCATAAAATCGGGTTAAAAACCCGGGTTGTGCAGACGCAGAACGCAAGTCGCGCAGACAGAAAAATACCCCCGAACTGACCGGAAAGACTGGAAATCGCAAGCTCAGGGGTATAAATGGGCCGATTGCTGTCTGCACAACTCTTGAATCGGCCCGATTTTGCGGGTTGTGCAGACAGCAATTCAGCGGGGCTGACGGAAGCGACGATCGCCAATCGGATCGAACGGTGCATGCGGCTCGAGCTGATACCAGTACGCGACGGAAGCGACGTCGTCCTGACGCTCGAAATTGCCGCCCTCCTCAGTACCGATCTGCTGCCATTCCACACGCAAATCATGTTCGAAATAAATCGGATCGGGAATGTGCCAGCGATACAATCCGCGGGTCACCGGCGTATTCACATCCCAATACGCGCTCTCGCGATGCGAGGCGAGACGCTGCGAATAGAACGGGAAACCGACGTACGGCGCACAGAATGTCTGCTCATGCATACGCCCATGCTCGTCGAAATCGGCGAAACTCCACGCGCCACCGAAATAATCCTCGGCACCGGTGCTGCACCACGTGGGATACTGGTCGTCCCCATCGATGTACATCTTGACTTCGCCCTCGCCCCACCAGCGGCTTTCCAACGCGGTGAGCGCCAGATACGTGCCGATATACGCGCCACGACCGTGTACGCCGTCAAGCACCACATAATCGCGGGCCAGTTCGGTGACGCGCTCGCGACGCCACTGCGCATGGAAACGCATGGTGTCTGCCGGAAGCGCGTCATATTCGGTGTAATCGATCTGGTAGAAGAACGCGGGAACGTCTTCATTATGATCGTTGCGAAGCACGATGCGCGCATGTTCGAACGGCATGGAGAAGTAGCAGTTGAAGCCGCGATTGGGTACGACCACCACCGGCATCGAATTGACTCGGCAGGCCTGCGCGTGGCCGCAGCAGAAGAAGTCGCCGACCGGGCATTGCACGGACGGGGTCTCCTCGCCATCCCAATAGAATTCCAGGATCAGGTTGCGAAGCACGTTCGGACCGGTAGACGACGTGCGGTCGGTGACCGTCATCCAAATATGGCGGATCACGCCCGGACCGTCCACATCCATCAAAGTGACGCTCTCCCCCGCTTTCACGGTCTGGATGCACGGACTGCCCTTGCGCGACGGGCCAAGTGCACTGGCTGCAGTGGCCGCAGCGCCCTTGCCGCCCGTGGGATTCTCGGCGTTCACGCAACGTGTGCGCCCTGGTGCCGCAACCGCAAGCAAGTCCAGCGGACTGCGCGCGGCGAACGCACCCAACGAATCAACCTGCATATCGTGACGTGAGCTGTTTTGCATGGTGCTCCAATCGTTATCTCGAGTCATAAGAAACCCCTTTTCCCGCTACTTTACGGCACCAGCGGTAATGCCCTGCGACAACTTGCGCTGGAAAATAATGAAGAAAATAATGGTCGGCACAATGCTCAGCAGCGAAGCCGAAGCAAGTGTGGTCGCATCCATCGTGCGTTGGCCCTGCAATGTGGCGAGCGCCAGCGGAATGGTCTGCACGTCGTCGCCCATCAGGAATGCCATCGGAATCATGTATTCGTTCCACGTCCACACGAAGAAGAACACGAACAGCACGCTGATGGTCGGCCAGGAAATCGGCAGCACCACCTTACGCAGAATCTGCCAGCGCGAGGCGCCGTCAATGGCTGCCGCTTCGAGAATGGCCTGCGGGAACGTACCGTATACGGACGACAGCAGATACGTGCCATACGCACTTTGAATGATGGTGAAGATGATGATGATCGCCAGTTTGGTGTTGTACAGTCCGACCTGCTTGAACATGGTGTACAGCGGGTAGAGCAGCGCTTCCTGCGGCATCATATTGGCAAGCATGATGGCGAGCACGATCCAAGTGTTGCCTTTGACCCTGCCGATGCCGAGCGCGAAGGAGTTCAGCACGGAAAGCACGACGGCGGCCACAGCCACTACCAGCGAAATAACCAAGCTGTTCCAGAATTTCAGCGGGAACTTGGTGGTGGTCCAGAAGGAGATGATGCCGTCCATGGTGAAATGCTTCGGCAGCGAAAGCGGGCCTGTTGCATTGTAATCGGCGGGTGTTTTGAACGCGTTGACGGTGAGCACGAGCAACGGGAAAAGCACGAGCAGTGCGGCTGCGATGAGCACGATGAGGGTGATCCAGTCGCCGGTCGAGCGCACATGTTGGGTTTTCTTGGATGCTTTCCGCGCTGCCGATGCGGTCATGGTTTGCGTCATGGTTGTTTCCTCGACTTTCGAAGTCTTGCGAGTCTTGCGAGTCTTACATGTTACGGGTCAGTTGCGGTTTGAACCGTTCAGACCAGTTCCTTTTCGACGTGCTTCTGCACCATGGTGAACACGATGGAGAACACGATGATGACCACGGTGAGCGCTGTGGAGATGGCCGCGCCGTAGCCGACTTGTTGCACTTGGAAGAATTGATTGTAGGAATAGTATGATGGCACGGTGGTTGCCGTTCCCGGCCCGCCTTTGGTGAGCAGATAGACCGGTGCGAAGGTTTTCAGCGCGCCGATGGTGGCGGTGAGGATGACCACCAGCAGCTCGGGAATGATGGACGGCAGCGTGACCACACGGAATTTCTGCCACCAGTTGGCTCCGTCAAGACCGGCCGCCTCGTAAAGTTCAGGATCCACGCGCTGCAGACCGGACATGAAGATCACGATCGGATAGCCCAACTGGATCCACACCAGAATGAACATCAGCACCGGAAGCGCGCTATCAGGGCTGCCGAGCCAGTTATGCTGCAACGATCCCAGGCCGAGCTTGACGAGCAGCGCGTTCACCGCGCCATCTTCCGGACGGAAGATCCAGCCCATGATGATGGCCGCGACAGCAACCGGCAGCAACTGCGGCAGGTAGAACATGGCTCGCAGGAAGGAAGCCGTCTTGCCGCCGAATTTCTTCTGAATAACGTCAGTCAGCAGTGACGAAATAAATAGTCCAAGAATCGTAGGAATAACTACGATAGCCACAATAATCCAGAATGAATTAGCGAATGAAATCCAGAACGTGGAATCAGCGAACAGACGTTTCCAATTCTGCAATCCAACGAATTTAACCGGGCCAACTCCACGCCATCGAGTGAAACTCAAGTAAATGTTCCACACGAATGGAATAACGACGATAACGAGCAGACCTACCAGTCCGGGAACAAGATATGGTACGAATTTTGCGAACGGTTTCCGGGAAGCCTTGACATTGAGACTCCCCCGTTTTTGGTCTTCTTTGACATTTTGGCTTTTCCTTTGGTTGCGCTGCGTTGCCTGTGAATATTTACGATTGCGATATTGGTTCGCAAGTTGTAATTTGCGATACCGCACGGGATTATTCATGATTGATACTGAGCAAAACCGGAATAATCCCGTGCGATGTCGGATATGAGATTGGATATGAGATCAGATATACGATCAGTTGGTCTTGACGCCCATGTCTTCCACACCGACGTCGTACTTCTCGTGGATACCCTTGAGCACGTCGGCCGGCTTCTTGGTGCCGTTCACCAGTTCCTGGAATTCCGCCGGAACAGCATCGGTAAGGTTGGAAGCGGCGTAATCCGGGTAGTAGCTGAGCTTGCCATCATTGGCGTAGGAGGCGTATTCCTCGATCATGGCCTTGCTCT
>ENA-OQEL01000580-OQEL01000580.1-human-gut-metagenome-genome-assembly--contig:-NODE-580-length-12506-cov-4.518459_pt1 | contig 12506 bp, 15 predicted proteins | sample MGYA00242796_ERZ504637 | MGnify/ENA primary metagenome ERZ504637 (study PRJEB26092, sample SAMD00036306) | human gut metagenome | host: Homo sapiens | study: EMG produced TPA metagenomics assembly of... | reverse complement strand
CTTTTTAGGAGCGTATATGGAACTGTTTCTGGATGTTCTGGCGAATCTCTGGTGGATAGCCGCTAAGATGCTGCCCTTCCTGATTTTGGCTTATCTTCTGATCGAGTATATCGAGACCCGCCACGGTGAGCGCATTGAAGCACTGCTGGCAGGCGGCTGGGCGCTGGGGCGCGATTCCTGGGCGCGGTGCTGGGCTGTGTGCCGCAGTGTGGCTTTTCGGCCATTGCGTCCAACTTCTACTCCTCCCGCGTCATCACACTCGGGCACCCTGATGGCCGTCTACCTTGCTACCAGCGACGAAGCCATCCCGCTGCTGGTATCCATGCCGGCCTACTGGGATAAGCTGGCTGTGCTCATGGTCATCAAGGTGGTATACGCCATTGTGGTGGGCTTTGTGCTGGATTTTGTGCTGCGCGGCGTGCTGCCCAAATCGCTGCGCGGCGGCTACACCGGCCATGCCGACGAGGTGGACTGTCACGAGGAGCACAACGACGAAGAGGGCAAGCCCGCCCCCATCTGGAAAGCGGCCCTGCGCCACACGCTGGAGATTTTTGTGTTCATCTTTGCGTTCAGTCTGGTGTTCGGCCTGATCGTGGAAGGCGTGGGCGAAGATGTGTTTGCAGACCTTCTGGGCAGCATGGGCTTCTTCCAGCCGGTAGTGGCTGCGCTGGTGGGCCTGATCCCCAACTGCGCCGCCAGCGTGCTGCTGACCCAGCTGTATGTGGAAGGTGCTCTGCGCTTTTCCAGTCTGGTAGCGGGCCTTTGCACCGGTGCAGGCGTGGGCCTTGCGGTGCTGTGGCGCACCAATCCTTCGTGGAAGCAGAACCTGTTCATCACCGGCCTGACATGGGGTGCAGGCGCATTCCTCGGCGTGGCAATGCAGGTGGTCGTGGCCGTGTTTGCGTGATCACGAGAAGAAGCTGCAAAGAAAACGGCATCGTGAAACAAAATAAGGCTATTGCATGGAATTCTGTGCAGTAGCCTTATTTTTATGCCCAAAATGCACCCCAAATTTTAAAAAAAGTATGGTATACTGGTACAAAACTCAGTTCCATAGGGGAGAATAGAATGCAATATAAGATTCTGGCAAAGCGATTACGACAACACACTGGTGCCCTTTGGCGAGGGCAAGCCGCGTCAGAAGGTGGTCAAGGCGGTAAAGAAGCTGCAGGCCGCAGGCGGCAGATTTGTGCTCAGCACCGGACGCGCGTATCCGTGCGTCAACCTCAAAGGCCAGCTGGGCGGCATCCGGTTCGATTATGCCATCACCTGCAACGGTGCCTGTGTGGTGGACCGCGAGGGCCGCATTGTGGCCGAGCACCCGCTCACCGCTGAGGAAATGTACGCGCTGGTGGATTTCTGCGAGGATTATAACTATCCGCTGCAGTTCAATTTCAGGGATGCCTGCTACGCCTACTGCGAGTATGAATATCTGCACAGGGGCTACCAGCAGATGAACAGCATCGGGCTGGACTGTGTGGACGGCGAAGATCAGGATCGCCACCTGATCGACATGCCCCACGCGGCCTTTGCGGCAGTGCCGCCGGAGCACGTGGCAGATTTTGCGGCAAAGTACGGCCATCTGGGCCTGCACTGGATGCAGGTGGGTGCGCAGAATGCCGACGGCCTGTGCTATTACGACATCGTGCGCGGTGGAATGGACAAGGGCGTGGGCCTTGCCGACCTGTGCGAAAAAATGGGTCTGACACTGGCCGATGCCGTGGCGGCAGGCGATTCTGCCAACGATGTGGCTATGCTGAAGGCAGCGGGCCTTGGCTGCTGCATGTCAAACGGCACGCCGGACGCAAAGGCTGCCGCTGACCGCATCATTGGCGATGTGCGGGAGGACGGCCTTGCCGACCTGATCGATGAGCTGTGGTTCGACGGCCCCAGAGCAGAGCCGTCCGGCCGCGACCTTGGCTCGCCTTGGGATAAAATTGAAAGTGCAGGCGGACAATGAGCTTTGAACCGGTGTATAACGAACACAGCCGGGCGCTGATCCTTGGCACATGGCCCAGCCCCAAAAGCCGGGAGATGGCCTTCTACTACGGCCACCCGCAGAACCGTTTCTGGCCCATGATGGCCGCGCTGACCGGTGAGCCGGTGCCTGCCCGTGAGGACATTGAAGCCAAAAAGCAGATCATCCTGCGCCATGGGCTGGCCCTCTGGGACACGCTGGAACGCTGCACCATCACCGGCGCAGCGGATGCTTCCATCAAGGATGCAGTGCCGAATGATATTGCCGCTCTGCTGGCAAAGGCACCCATCGAGGCAGTATTCTGCAACGGAGCCACCGCATACCGGATCTATACAAAGTATCTGCAGCCGGTGTCCGGCATTGCAGCGGTAAAGCTGCCCAGCACCAGCCCGGCAAACGCTGCCTGCCGCCCGGAAAAGCTGCGCGAAATCTGGGGCGCGGCCCTCTTGCCGTGGATCAACAAATGATGGCCAGGTTGTAAATTATCCGTGAAAGCCTTGCGTTTTTCGCGGGGTGCGGTATTATGGGTAACATAAGGGGCAATGCCCCGGACAAGGAGAAGAAACATGAGCAAGATCATCCGCACCAGAAAGCCCAGCGTTCTGCCATTTTATGCAATGGCACTGGTCTTTTTGGTATTGTGCGCGGTACTGCCGGTGTATAAGCTGTGGGCGCTTCTGGCGGCGCTGGGCGGTGCATTTGTGGCCTTTGGTGCGGCACAGAAGGTCTGCCCGCCCCGGGTGGTGGAGCACGAAGTGCCTTTCCACACCGGTGTGGAGGATGTGGACGCGATGCTGACCGACATTCAGCAGAAACTGGATACCCTGCACACCCTCAACGAGCAGCTGCCGGACCCGCAGCTCTCTGCCGCCATGACCCGCATGGAAAAGGCGGGCCGCTCCATTGTGGAAGCGGTGGAAGCAAACCCGGAAAAGGCAAAGCAGGTGCGCAGGTTCGCAAACTATTACCTGCCGGATGCGGTGAACGTTCTGCAGCAGTATGCAAAGCTGGCAAAGCAGGGCGTGCGCGGCGAGAATGCCGCAGCCATCCGTACCGAGGTGGAGCACAATGCTGCTTCCATTGCCACGGCGTTTGAAAACCAGCTGGATGCCCTGTACGCCGCCGAGAGCATGGACCTTTCTGCAGATATCACGGTGCTGCAGAACATGCTCAAAGGGCAGGGCCTGAGCTAAGAAAAAAGGTAAATGGTATTTGGAAAGGAAGGAATCTCTTATGGCTGATAATACATTCAACTTTGACCTCGATGCACCCGCAGTACCCACCCTGACGCTGGACCCCACCCCGGCAGAAGAGGAAAAGGCAGCACCCGCCCAGCAGGAAGCTGCCGCACCGGAGCAGCCGCAGGTGAACCTGACCCCGGAAGAACAGGCCATGGTGGATCAGTTTGCTGAAAAGATCGATATTACCAACAGCCAGCAGGTGCTGCAGTACGGCTCCGCCTGTCAGAAGAAGATCGGCGATTTCTCCGAGGCCGCCCTTTCCAAGGTGGCCACCAAGAATCTGGGCGAAGTGGGCGATATGATCACCAGCCTGATCGGTGAGCTGAAGAGCTTTGATGCAGGCGAGGAAGAAAAAAGGGCATCCTCGGCTTCTTCAAGAAGAAGGGCGACCAGCTGGATGCCATGAAGATGAAGTACAACAAGGCCGAGACCAACGTGGAAAAGATCCAGTCCATGCTGGAGGGCCATCAGGTGCAGCTGCTCAAGGACATCGCTATGCTGGATAAGATGTATGATCTGAACATGGCCTACTTCAAGGAGCTGAGCATGTATATCCTTGCCGGCAAAAAGAAGCTGGCCGATGTGCGCGCAAACGAGCTGCAGCAGGCCATGGATAAGGCCAAGGTTTCCGGCCTGCCGGAGGATGCACAGGCGGCTCGTGATCTGGCCGACCAGTGCGAACGCTTTGAAAAGAAGCTCTATGATCTGGAGCTGACCCGCAACATCAGCCTGCAGATGGGGCCGCAGATCCGCCTGCTGCAGAACAACGACACCATGATGGCAGAGAAGATCCAGTCCACCATCGTCAACACCATCCCCCTGTGGAAGAACCAGATGGTGCTGGCACTGGGTCTGGCCCACAGCCAGCAGGCCATGCAGGCCGAGCGTGCCGTGACCGACATGACCAACGACCTGCTCAAGAAGAACGCCGAGGCCCTGAAGATGGGTACCATCGAGACCGCAAAGGAATCTCAGCGCGGTGTGGTGGACATCGAGACCCTGCAGCAGACCAACAAGAGCCTGATCGAGACGCTGGACGAGCTGAACAAGATCCAGAGCGAGGGCCGCGCAAAGCGCGCTGCCGCCGAGCAGGAGCTGAACCGCATCGAGGACGAACTGAAAGCAAAAATGATGGAGATCCGGAGCTGAGATGGCAAACGCAGATTTTTCGCAAAAACAGAACAGCACTTCCGGCGGTTTTGACGCGGGCAGCTACCGCGAACAAAAGCAGCCGGAGCAGGCCGTGCCGCTGACACCTCTGCAGCAGAAGCTGGCAGGGCTGGAAGCAAAGCTGCCTGCCACCCTTTCCACCCGGGCGGCGGCGCTGGCTCTGAGCGTGGTGGTGATGCTGGCGGCCTTTTTGGGCTTTGGCAGCGCCAAGCTGCGCAGCCGGTACAACGAAGCCCGCAAATGGTACACGGTGGGTGTGGCGGCAGACAACGGCTATAACCTCAACGAGGAGCTGACCACCCGCATGAACACGGCGGCAAACATCATCACCACCGCCGGCAGCACGCTGGGAGCGGACAGTGCCGAGGCACAGGCCGCACAGAGCGCGCTGAGCGATTTTACCGCCTGTCTGGAAGCCGTGCAGAACGGCGGCAAAAGTCAGGCACTCACCTCGCTGCCCTATTATCAGGGCAGCACGATGCATGCGCTGTATCAGGCCAACGAGGTGCTGGGGTCGCGGATCGACCAGCTCTACGCAAAGCTGCAGGAGCAGGCCGCAGACCCCATGAAGATGGGCGCGGTGCAGGGCCAGTACGGCCAGTTCAACAGTGCGGCTACCATCATCGGCACCCTGAAATACAACGATGCCGTTTACGACTACCAGAAAGAGACCGGCGGCTTTCCGGCCAGCGTGCTGGGAGCCATTGCCGGTGTAAAGGAGGTTGAACCCTTCGCATGAAAAATTTTGCAAAACGCGTAAGCGCTCTGGTGCTGGCCCTTGTGGTGGGCGCAGCGGCCCTGTGCCCGGCGGCCCTTGCCGCCGCCAGCCTGCCGGACCTGCCCAAAGACGAATGTGTGGTGGATGATGCCAACATCCTGAGCGACAGCACTACCCAGACCATCGTTGATCTGAACAACCAGCTGCAGTCCAGCTGCAACGGAGCACAGATCGGCGTACTGACTGTAGATTATACGGGTAATTATTCCACTGAGGATTATGCAACACAGGCCTTCAACGCCTGGGGCATCGGCTCGGCTTCCGAGAACAACGGTGTGCTGATCCTGCTGGTGATGGAATCGCCCATCTACGAGGACGGCGATTACTACGTGACCTACGGCGACGGCTTCCGCAACACCACGCTGGAAAGTCAGGCCAGTGCCCTCGCTCAGACCATGGAAGGTGATTTTGTTAACCGCGATTACAGCGATGCAGTAATCACCTGTGCCAACAATGTGGCCGACACCATTGCAAGTGTTTATGGGGTAAATCTGAACAATGGCAGCTACGACGATGGCAGCTATGACGATGGCGGCTACGCGGAGCCGGACGACGGCCCCACCACCTTTGGGGATATCGTTCTGGGTATCGTGATCCTGTTCATGTCCCTGATGGTGATGCTGATCATCGTACTGTTCGTGTTCCGGGTGTTCATTGCACCCATCGGCCACGCAGCAGGCTGGAACTGGGGTCCCTTCGCATGGGGCTACATGGCAGGTTCGGCCCGTCGGCACCGTCCCGGCCCGCCGCCCCCTCCGGGCCCCGGCTTCGGCCCCGGATACGGCCCGGGCTATGGCCCCAGCCCCCGCAATGACCGGCCCCGCCCACCCCGGAACAATAACCGCCGTCCGCCCCGTCCTCCCATGGGCGGCGGCTTTGGCGGCGGGTCCTTCGGTGGCGGCTCGTTCGGCGGCGGCAGCTTCGGTGGCGGCTCCTTCGGTGGAATGGGCGGCGGCGGCAGCCACGGCGGCGGCGGTGGCCGCGGCCGTTAAAAAACACAAAAACACGGAGAACTGCTGTGGGCGGTATGCCTGCGGCAGTTCTCTTTTTAGGTTTCAGGCGTGAAGGAAATTCATTTGACAAATCAACTTTGCTAACCTATACTGAGAAACATGCATAATAAGCCAGAAATAAAGGCTCTGAGGGCGGAAAAGCCGCAGAGCAGGGAACGATAAAAATAGAGGGAGAAAACCATGCTGACTCTGGATAAGATCTACCATGCAGCCTTTGTGCTCAAGGATGTTGCCCGCAAGACCGACCTCATCGAGGCACCCAAGCTCTCCAAGGACTGCCAGCTGTACCTGAAAACCGAAAACCTGCAGGCCACCGGCAGCTTTAAGGTGCGCGGTGCTTACTATAAGATCAGCCAGCTTTCCGAGGAGGAGAGCGCCAAGGGCGTGATCGCCTGCTCTGCCGGCAACCACGCACAGGGCGTGGCGCTGGCCGCTACCCGCCGCGGCATCAAGAGCATCGTCTGTATGCCGGACGGTGCCCCCATCATGAAGGTGGAGAATACCAAGAATCTGGGCGCAGAGGTGTGTCTGGTGCCCGGCACCTACGATGATGCCCACGACAAGGCTGTGGAGCTGCAGGAAGAGACCGGCATGACCTTTATCCACCCCTATGACGATGAGCAGGTCATCGCGGGGCAGGGAACCATTGGTCTGGAAATTCTGGATCAGCTGCCGGATGTGGATGCGGTCGTTGTGCCGGTGGGCGGCGGCGGCCTGATCTCCGGCGTGGCCTTTGCCATCAAGAGTCTGCGCCCGGAGGTGAAGGTCTATGGCGTACAGGCCGAGGGTGCACCCAGCATGTACCGCAGCCTGCACGAGCATAAGTACCAGACCCTGAAAGCCGTTTCTACCTTTGCAGACGGCATTCAGGTCAAGACTCCCGGTGAGCTGACCTACCAGATCTGTGAGCAGTATGTGGACGACATCGTGACCGTGAGCGAGGATGAGACCGCTGCCGCCATCCTCTCGCTGATGGAGAACCAGAAGCTGGTTGCCGAGGGTGCCGGAGCCGTGCCGGTGGCTGCAGTGCTGTTCCACAAGCTGCCGGTCGAGGGCAAAAAGGTGGCCTGCGTCGTCTCCGGCGGCAACATCGATGTGAACATCCTCAACCGCGTCATCACCCGCGGTCTGGTGATGAGCGGCCGCAAGGCGAACATGACCATTGCGCTGGAGGACAAGCCCGGCCAGCTCAAGAAGGTGGCCGAGATCGTGTCCCGCTGCGGCAGCAATGTGGTGTCGGTGCAGCACGATGGCTCCGATCCCAATATGCCCATTTCCAGCTGCTTCCTCAAGCTCACCCTTGAGACCCGCGATGCCGAGCAGATCGAGCAGATCCGTGCAGAGCTTGCAAAAGAGGGTTTCCAGCTTGTGAGCGAAAGAGTATAATAGAAGAAAAAAAGAAAGGATCGTTTTATCATGAAAGTTGTTTCCACTTCCAACGCACCCGCAGCCATCGGCCCTTACAGCCAGGCGATCGATCTGGGCAATATGGTGTTTGTTTCCGGCCAGATCCCGGTAGACCCTGCTACCGGCAAGATGGCCGATACGGTTGAAGAGCAGGCTGCACAGAGCCTTGCAAACCTCAGGGCCATTCTGGCCGAGGCTGGCCTTTCCATGGCAAATGTGGTCAAGACTGTCATTTTTCTGGCCGATATCAACGATTTTGCCGCTGTGAATGCCGTGTATGCCAAGGCCTTTGCTGAGCCGTTCCCTGCCCGCAGCTGCGTGCAGGTGGCCGCCATCCCCAAGGGCGCAAAGCTGGAGATCGAGTGCATCGCCGTGCGCGAATAATCAGGCCTAAACACAAAAGGGGCTGTGCCACTGGCACAGCCCCTTTTGCATGTGTGAGGAAGAATGAGAATAGTAATTACGGGCGCAGACCCATGCCGCCCTCCAGCGTGAGAGTCTCGCCGGACAGATACTTGAAGTCCGGCATGGCCAGCTGCACGCATACCCGGCCGATCTCGGTCTCGGGGTTGGCGTAGTGGCCCATGGGCGGCATCTTGACGTTGGCCTTGAACGCATCCGGGTATGCCTGCTGGAACTGCTCCAGCTTGGCGGTCCAGGCCAGCGGGCAGATCACGTTGACATTGATGCCATCCTTGCCCCACTCAGTAGCGGCCACGCGGGACAGGCCGCGGATGCCCTCCTTGGCGGCAGCGTAGGAGCACTGGCCAAAGTTGCCAAACAAGCCTGCACCGGATGCAAAGTTGATCACGCTGCCCTTGGACTTGGCCAGATAGGGATAGCAGGCCTTCATATAGTAAAATGCAGCGTACAGGCCGGAATAAAGGGCCAGATCAAACTGCTCGGTGGTGTGCTCTGCCAGCGGCACGCCGGAAGCGGATGCCTGTGCGTTGTTCACCAGCACTTGAATGCCGCCAAAGGTATCCACAGCCTGATTGACGACATTTTGCACGGTGGCTTCGTTGTCGGTGCCTGCACACACATCTGCCTGCACCGGCAGAACGCGGATGCCATACTTGGCTTCCAGCTCGTTTTTTGCCTCTTCCAGTTTTTTTACATTACGGCCAGTGATGACCAGATTTGCGCCCTCTTTTGCAAAGGCGGTGGCAATGCCATAGCCGATGGAGCCGCAGCTGCCATCGGAAAGTACGGCGCGGCCTGCGCCGGTGATGATAGCGGTCTTACCCGTTAAAAAGCCCATAGTTGCCCTCCAGAAGTGCTCAATTGGCTGATGTTGGCCATATTATAGCCTGAATTTCAATAGAATGCAAGGCTTTTTTACCGATAAATAAAAAATAGACAAAGAATGCCGAGAAGGTGAAAAAATTCACGACTTCTCGGCATTTTGTGAAAGATTTGTCAGAGACTTTGATGTTAAAATAAAGACAAACTAATTACTTCTGCACGCCCGCCTCGCACTGCTCAATAAACTGCTTTGCCACGCGGGGACTGCGGCCGCCGGCGCGGATGGCAAAGGCTTCGGCTTTGACCAGCAGCTGATCCATCGGCATGTCGATGCCGTGCTGCTTTGCCAGTTCGGCCAGAATGGTCTCAAACCGGGCCTTCTCCGGCCGCTGGAAAGTGACCGTCAGGCCGAATCGGGCGGAAAGGCTCATCAGCTCCTGCCGGGTATCGGCTTCATGGATGTCGTCGCCGGTGCGGTCGGTCAGTGTTTCTTTAATAAGTGGCGGCGTTGGAGGTGGCGTATACCGCAATGTTCTTGGCCCGGCCGCCCACGCTGCCCTCCAGAATGGCCTTGAGCGCGGCAAAGTTGTCGTCGTTGGCGGTAAAGCTCAGGTCGTCGATGAACAGGATGAATTTGAGCGGGTTCGCGGCCAGCTTGTCCATCAGATCCGGGATCTGGTAGAGCTGGTTCTTCTTCACTTCCACCAGCCGCAGGCCTTCAGGTGCAAACTCATTGGCAATGGCTTTCACCGCACTGGACTTGCCGGTGCCTGCATCGCCGTACAGCAGCACATTGTTGGCGGGCATCCCGGCCAGCAGGGCCTTTGTGTTGGCAATGACCTTTTCACGCTCCTTCTCGTAGCCGGGCAGCTCGGAAAGGCGCTGAGGGTCCGGGTATTTCACCGGCACCAGCTGGCCGTTCTCCACCGTGAACACATGGTGCTTGGCAAACATGCCATAGCCCTTTTTTCCCACCTCGCTCATGCGCTGGGCGTAGGCGGCAGGCAGGTCGATGCCGGAGGTCTCCCACCGGGGCAGGAAAGCCAGCTCCTGCGCCTGCCCTGTGGCAGAACCGGCAGCGGCCAGCAGCTCGTCCAGCGTCAGGCCGCACAGAGCCTGCAGAAAAGCCAGTTCACTGTCCAGCGCGGTCTGCAGTGCAGGGGCAAGGGTGCCCGATGCAGCCTGACGCACGCAGACGGTCTCGGCTTCCAGCACAGCGGCGCTGAGGTAGCTGCCCCAGTTGGTGGTGTGCTCGAACAGTGCGGCTTCAAATTGGGCCACAGCGTCGCACACTGGGCCATAGCCGGGCGCACCGGCTTCCATGCGGTCGGTCAGGTCCAAAAGCTTTGCCACAACGGGGTCGTCCAGCAGGCTGCGGAAAACAACAAGCCCGTGCAGCCGGGCATTCCATTCTCTCAATTTCATATTCCTGTCCTCTAGTTGGTCTTAAATTAAACGCGCAGGCGCGCATATCAGAAGTATACAGCGCATTGTGCTATGGCGCAAGAGGTGTTCAATTAACTTCATGTTTGGGGTGATTCAGGTTACAAATTGTCGATTGACAAAAGGCCGATTTATAGTATAATTTACATCAACAAATGCGCAGATGGGAAAAAGTACCACACGATCCCCACTGTTCAGAGAGCTGCCGTCTGGTGCAAGGCAGTCAGTGCTTCGTGCGGAAAATCATCCCGGAGCAGCCTGCCCAACGGGTGCAAAACCCTTGTAAGCAGCGCCGGTTGCAGCCGTTACCGTGCAGGGCTTTGTTGGAAGCCCGTGAGAGGGTGTGCACAGCACGCCAACGAGAGTGGTACCGCAGAGAGCTTGATGATCACAAGGTCTTTGTCTCTTGATAACAGGGGACAAAGGCCTTTTCTTTTAAAAAAGAAGCTCCCCGGGAACGTGTAAAAAAGTGGAAAAAAGGTTAGGAAAACAGGAGAAACTCACCATGCAGTTGAATGGTTCTCAGATTTTTGTGGAGGTCCTCTGCGAGCAGGGCGTGGACACCCTTTTTGGTTATCCCGGCGGCGCAGTGCTGAACCTTTACGATGAACTGTACAAAAATTCGGACCGCATCACCCATGTGCTGACGGCACATGAACAGGGCGCGGCCCACGCGGCAGACGGCTATGCCCGCGCGACCGGCCGCACCGGCGTGGTGCTGGCTACCAGCGGCCCGGGTGCCACCAATCTGGTCACCGGCATTGCCACGGCCTATATGGACTCGGTGCCCATGGTAGCCTTTACCGGCAACGTGACCACGGACGGGATCGGGAGGGACAGCTTTCAGGAAGCCTACATTGAGGGCATCACGATGCCCATCACCAAGCACAACTTCACGGTGCGCCGGGTGGAAGAGCTGGCCGATACCATGCGCTCTGCCTTCCGTATTGCACAGAGCGGGCGCAAAGGCCCGGTGCTGGTGGATATCCCCAAGGACGTGACAGCGGCGGTATGCGAGTTCACCCCCAAAAAGCCGGAGCCCATCCGAACCGTTACCACCTTCAACGCGGAGCAGGTCAAGTGGGCAGCGGATCTTATCAATGCGGCCCAGCGCCCGCTGGTCTACTTTGGCGGCGGCGTGCGCAGCGCAGCCTCCTGCCAGCCGCTGCGTGATCTGCTGCACAAGGCAGAGATCCCGGCCACCTACACCCTGATGGCCGCAGGCGTTGTGCCCTACGGCGACCCGATGAACATTGGCATGGTGGGTATGCACGGCTGTTACACCTCCAATCGTGCCGTGGCCGACTGCGACGTGCTGATCGCGGTGGGCACCCGCTTCTCGGACCGTGTGGCCCTGAACCCCAAGACCTTTGCAAAGAATGCCACCATCATCCAGATCGACATCGACCCCAGTGAGCTGGGCAAGAATGTGGAGGTCGACCTTTCCATCGTGGGCGATGCCGCTTACGTGCTGAACGCCATGCTGCCGCAGATCGAGGAAAAGAAGCATCCCGACTGGATGAAGATGATCCACGAGTGGCAGGCACAGGATTACCACCCGGTATCCGACGCCTCCCGCCTGATGCCCCATCAGGTCATCGGCGAGGTCTGCAACCAGTGCGGCCCGGAGGCCGTGTATGTGACCGATGTGGGCCAGCACCAGATGTGGGCGGCACAGTACCTGCGCCACGCCAAGAGCCGCGGCTTTATCACCAGCGGCGGTCTGGGTACCATGGGCTTTGGCTACGGTGCCGCCATTGGCGCACAGATGGCTCTGGGCCGCGACCAGCGGGTGGTCATGTTTACCGGCGACGGCTCCTTCCACATGAACCTGAACGAGGCCTGCACCGCCGTGAGCTATGAGCTGCCCATCATCACCGTGATCTTCAACAACTCGGTGCTGGGCATGGTGCGCCAGTGGCAGACCACCTTCTACGAAAAGCGCTACAGCCAGACCGACCCCCACCGCAAGACGGACTTCGTCAAGCTGGCCGAGGGCTTTGGCCTGAAGGGCTACCGCTGCAGAACCTGCCGGAGTTTCAGGCTGCTTTTGCGGATGCGATGAAGCAGAAAGGCCCTACCTGGATCGAGTGCATCATCGATAAGGACGAAAAGGTGCTGCCCATGATCCCCGGCGGCGGCGACATCAACGATATCATCATGGAATAAGGAGGGCACAGCAATATGGAATCCACAAGCGCAGGGTCATCAGCCTGCTGGTGGACAACCAG
>ENA-OQEL01000579-OQEL01000579.1-human-gut-metagenome-genome-assembly--contig:-NODE-579-length-12516-cov-3.268787_pt1 | contig 12516 bp, 17 predicted proteins | sample MGYA00242796_ERZ504637 | MGnify/ENA primary metagenome ERZ504637 (study PRJEB26092, sample SAMD00036306) | human gut metagenome | host: Homo sapiens | study: EMG produced TPA metagenomics assembly of... | reverse complement strand
GATTATGTTGAAAAAATGAGGTGATTTGTCCGGTGGGATTTGGAGGGATTATGATATCAATAATGCTTATATAAAATGTTTGTATAAAAATGTGGTAATCCGATTAAACATATTGTTGTATGCGATGAAAGGACTTGATGATGGAGATTTCGATTATTTTTAAGATAGCAGCACTTGGAATAGTGATTACGGTGCTCGGACAGGTCTTAAAACACAGTGGAAGGGAGGAAATGACTTTCCTGCTTAGTCTGGCCGGGCTTGTTATTGTATTGTTCTGGATTGTGCCATATATAAGTGAGCTGTTTAAGGCAATGCAGGATATGTTTTCTTTGTAATATGTTGAAGATTGGGATAATAGGAATTGCGGCAGTATTTTTTGCAGTGCTTTTAAAGCGTGACAGGCCTGAGCTTTCAATGCTTCTTTCAGTGGCCTGCGGCACTATAATTTTTGCTTTTGCATTGGAGCGGCTCGGCACGACAATTGAGTTTTTTAAAGGACTTCTTTCAAAGCTTCCTGTGGAACCGGCATTTTTTGTCACTATGGTAAAGATGCTTGGGATTGCATATATTGCGGAGTTTTCATCCTCAATCTGTAAGGACTGTGGTCATAGCGCAATTGCATCGCAGATAGAGCTTTTTGCGAAGGGAGCAATTGTTGTGATGTCAATTCCGGTGATGTCTTGTCTGATAGAGCTGATTGGAGAGCTGTTTTGATTTGTAAAAAATATATTTTGATAATAATCATATTGGCTGTAGTGTTTTTGCCGCAGTGTTTTGTGTATGCGTCGGACACCGAAATTACAGATAAAATTGAGCAGCAGATGCTTGAAAAAATAGATATGTCAGAGATTGAAAAATATTCAAAGGATTATCTGCCGGACAGACTATCGTTTTCGGATATAGTGGATGCCATTCTGGCAGGAGATCAAAAGGCCGGTGAAAAAATCTGTGAGTATATTTATGAGCTGTTTTTTTATGAGATAGCGGCGGTGAAGCCTGTTATTATAAATGTGCTGTGCTATACGATACTTTTTATGGTGTTTTCAAGGCTTATTTTCTGGCGGCAGGATTATGTATACAATGTAAGCTTTCTGTTTATGTATGCATCAGTCATATCAATGCTTATGGCATCATTTTTTTGTGTTGTCTGATGTGGCAAAGGGCTGTATTGATGTGCTTTTGACTTATCTTACAGCGCTTGTGCCGGCATATGCGACAGTACTTCTTGCGTCCGGAAAAGGATTTTCGGCATCAGGCTTTTACATGCTGGCATTTGTGCTCATTTATGTAGTGGAATGGCTTATAAAGCTGGTGCTCATACCGGGAATTCATCTGTTTCTGGTGCTTGAGGTGCTCAATCACGTATCAAGTGAAAAGAAGCTTGAAAAGCTTGCAGAGTTTATTGAATCAGCAGTTACAAAAATAATGAAGGCATCCATAAAGATAGTGGCAGGAATAGGAATAGTCCAGGCCATGATTGCTCCCGCGAAAGGACCAAAATATCGGGAAAGTCTTATCTTGAAAAAGGTTTTCAGGCGATACCGGGTGTTGGGGAGGCTTGGGCAGGGTGCAGGTGAAATTATGCTTGGCTGTGCGATGCTCATAAAAAACAGTGTTGGTATGGCGGCGATTATCGTGCTTTTTTTTATTGTGCTGACCCCGCTTGTAAAAACACTAATCTTTTCGCTGATGTACAGATTGCTTTCCGCTGCGCTGCAGCCGGTTTCAGACAGCAGGATTGTGGATGGCATAGAAGCCGTTGCCAGGGCAGGAAATCTGTATTATATCGTGATAAGAGATGCATCTATATTGTTTTTTATAGTGATTGCGATAGTATGTGCATCTACAAGCTTTATGGGAGGTTGATAGGGCATGAAGAGTTATTTGTATCTGGCATTTTTTTTCATGGTAATGACATATTTAACGCCAAAGGAGCAGTACAGGAGGTATTTTAGGTTTGTGCTTGGGGTGTTTTTGGCGGTCATTATTCTAAAGCCTCTTGCGGCAGGGTATGAATATGACATGAGATTTGCTGAGCTTACAAAGAAAATAGAGGGGATTTCGTATGAATATGACGCGGATACGACAGATTTGTTTACGGCTTTCGAAGCTGAAGAAAACTGACTACATAGTGATTTTACTTGTTGGAGTACTGCTTCTTATTGTGGTGCTTCCGGTAAAAGAGGATAAAAATACCTGTAGTAATTCACAAAAGAAAGCTAAAGCCAAGTCAGTAAGTGAAAGCACCTGCGATGATGAAGAATATGAGAAACTGCTTGAAAAAAAGCTTGAGGGTATTCTTGAAAGGATGGACGGTGTGGGTGAGGTATCTGTGATGATTACGCTGTCAGACGATGGCACAAGGATAGTGGATAAGGATACTAAGGAGACCTCGGAGAGCATTGAAAAGACTACGGTCATATACGATGACGAGGATGCAAGCGTACCTTATGTCACAAGCACGGACAAACCGACTGTTTCAGGAGTGCTTGTGGTAGCGCAGGGCGGAGGAAGCCCACAGGTAAACAACGATATTTCTAATGCGGTTTCTGCATTATTTGATGTGCCCATGCATAAAATAAAAATAGCAAAAATGATATCCAGGGAGGAATAAAAGTGAAGAAAGGCAGCCATAAAAATCAGATAATTATTACGACACTTGCACTTCTTTTGGCAGTGGTCGGTTACATAAGCTATGATAACAGGGATACCTTTATGAATGCAAAGGATGTGCTTTCCACTGAAATCGAAGCTGTAAATGGAAAGGCAGATACAAAGGAGTCTAAGGAATGTGAGGATACACAGGCATCAGATGAGGTTGCGCTTGAGACAGACTCGACAGAGGAAATATTAAATGCCGGCGAAACAGTACTGACAAGTGCATCCACAGAGAGCGAGGAGTGTGTGGCACAGGTGAAGCTGGGACGCGAGCAGGTGCGCTCAAAGAACAAGGAGGCTCTGCAGAAGATTATCGATGATGCAGGAGTGTCAGAGGCAGAGAAGAAGAGCGCGGTCGATGCCATGGTGAAGCTGACAGAAAATGCACAGATGGAGGAGGATGCCCAGATGATGCTGGAGGCAAAGGGGTTTAAGAATGCTGTGGTAAGTCTCAGTGATGAATGCTGTGATGTGATTGTGGGAAAGGAAGATGTAACTGATGAAAAGAGAGCTCAGATAGAGGACATTATCAAGCGCAAGACAAATATCGGGGCATCAAATATTGTCATATCGACGATGGACTGATACATAAATTTTTAGTGTCTTGAAATGGGAACCGTTTTAAGCTATACTATACTCTGATTTTGTTTGGAGGAAATATCAGTGGATAACTTAAGACAGGAAATAGAAAAAAGAAGAACATTTGCAATAATTTCCCATCCGGATGCAGGAAAGACTACTCTGACAGAGAAGTTTCTTTTGTACGGAGGGGCAATAAACCAGGCCGGCTCGGTAAAGGGAAAGGCTACGGCAAAGCATGCTGTTTCAGACTGGATGGAAATAGAAAAGCAGAGAGGTATTTCGGTTACTTCATCTGTATTACAGTTTAATTATGACGGATATTGCATCAATATCCTTGATACACCGGGACACCAGGATTTCTCAGAGGACACATACCGTACACTCATGGCAGCCGATTCGGCAGTCATGGTAATTGATGCGAGCAAGGGTGTTGAGGCACAGACCAGAAAGCTCTTTAAGGTCTGTGTCATGAGACATATCCCGATTTTTACATTCATAAACAAGATGGACCGTGATGCCAACGATACGTTTGAGCTTCTCGATGACATCGAAAAAGAGCTGGGCATCGCGACATGTCCTATCAACTGGCCGATAGGCTCAGGAAAGCAGTTTAAGGGCGTGTATGACAGAAACAGCAAGGAGGTCATGACCTTTGCAGATACCTTAAAGGGTACAAAGGAGGGCTCTGAGAAGATCATCCATATAGATGATCCGGCTCTTTCCGATGAGATAGGAGAGGAATTTAAAAGTCAGCTCATGGATGAGATTGAGCTGCTGGATGGCGCCAGTGCCGATTTTGATATGGATCTTGTCACAAAGGGAGACTTTCACCTGTATTTTTCGGCTCTGCTCTTACAAACTTTGGTGTTGAGACATTTTTACAGCATTTCCTTAAGATGACATATGCACCGACAGCAAGACAATCTGACATCGGAATGATTGATCCTTTTTCAGAGGATTTTTCTGCATTTGTATTCAAAATTCAGGCCAACATGGAATCAAAAATCACAGGGACAGAATAGCATTTATGCGAATCTGCTCCGGACAGTTTACAGCCGGCATGGAGGTATACCATGTGCAGGGAGGCAAGAGCCTAAAGCTTTCACAGCCGCAGCAGATGATGGCAGATGAGAGAAAAATAGTGGACAAGGCATATGCGGGCGACATCATAGGTGTGTTTGACCCGGGCGTATACTCTATAGGAGATACACTCACGACAGCAAAGGATAAATTTGAGTTTGAGGGCATCCCGACATTTGCACCTGAGCATTTTGCGAGGGTATCACTTGTTGATTCCATGAAGAGAAAGCAGTTTGTAAAGGGCGTCACACAGATAGCGCAGGAGGGTGCTATCCAGATGTTCCAGGAGTACAAGGGCGGCATGGAAGAGATCATAGTCGGCGTGGTCGGTGTGCTTCAGTTTGACGTGCTTAAATTCAGACTTGAAAATGAGTACAATGTGCAGATCAGACTAGAGAATCTGCCATATGAGCATATCAGATGGATTGAGAACAAGGATGAGGTCAATGTAGATACAATTAACGGAACAAGCGACATGAAGAAGGTTGTCGACATGAAGGGAAATCCGCTTCTTCTGTTCATCAATGAGTGGAGCATCGGCATGACACTCGATAGAAATGACGGACTTGTGCTTACTGAGTTTGGAAGAAACTAGGTAAGGATTCCAAGGTTGAATTTGGACTTGACGTTAGTGAGAGATTATGTGTATAATGAAGACAGTTGTGAAAGCAACTGTCTTTTTAATTATGTTTTATTTGTATATTTTTGAGTATTTTAGCTATAGCTGTTTTAGAGTATAGCGTGAGGCGCAAACAGCAGCACGGGCAGCTATATGATTCTGTAATTATTCCAATTTATTTGTTGACAATTGAATAGAAGTGTATTATTATAATAGCAGAACGAACGTTTGTTCGCGAGAGGATAGGAGATTATTATGGCAAAGGAAGATAAATTAAAAGCATTAGACGCTGCCATTGCGCAGATTGAGAAACAATACGGAAAGGGCTCTGTCATGAAGCTTGGTGACAATTCAGCCAATATGAATGTAGAGACAGTACCTACAGGCTCATTAAGCCTTGATATTGCATTAGGACTCGGAGGACTTCCAAAGGGCAGGATTATTGAGGTGTACGGACCGGAGTCATCAGGTAAGACAACGGTTGCACTCCACTGTGTTGCAGAGGTACAGAAGCGAGGCGGCATCGCAGGCTTTATAGATGCAGAGCATGCGCTTGACCCTGTATATGCCAGAAATATAGGTGTTGATATTGACAATCTCTATATTTCACAGCCGGACTGCGGTGAGCAGGCACTTGAGATAACAGAGACCATGGTACGTTCCGGCGCTGTGGATATCGTGGTTGTCGATTCAGTAGCGGCACTCGTACCAAAGGCCGAGATTGACGGAGATATGGGTGATTCCCATGTGGGTCTTCAGGCGAGACTTATGAGCCAGGCGCTCCGTAAGCTCACGGCAGTTATCAGTAAGTCAAATTGTATCGTTATATTCATCAATCAGCTTCGTGAGAAGGTAGGTGTGATGTTTGGAAATCCTGAGACTACCACAGGTGGAAGGGCATTAAAGTTCTATTCATCAGTGCGTCTTGATGTCAGAAGAACTGAGTCACTCAAGCAGGGCGGTGAGATAGTCGGCAACCATGTCCGCGTAAAGGTTGTTAAGAATAAAATAGCTCCTCCTTTCAGAGAGGCAGAGTTTGATATCATGTTTGGACAGGGTATCTCAAGAGAAGGAGATGTGCTTGATCTTGCAGTAAATGCAGGCATTGTCAACAAATCCGGTGCATGGTACGCATACGAGGGAGACAAGATAGGACAGGGTCGTGAGAATGCAAAGACTTATATCCATGAGAATCCGGCATTTTTTGATATGCTTGAGGCAAAGGTAAGGGATTTTTACTTTACACAGCCTGAGGATGAAGATGCTGCAGTACAGGAAGACTCTGAAAAGCCTGAAGCAGAAGAATAATAAGTGAGCAGGGTTATATATGATAGAGATTACCGGATATGAGAATATTGGTAAAGGCAAATACCGCACGACCTTTGATAATGGCACGACATGCGTGCTGTACCGTACAGAGGCCGTGCGGTACTCTATTATGGAGGGAGCCTTTATCAGTGAAGCGGATTACGAAAAGCTGATAACTGAGGTGGTAGGAAAGAGAGCCAAAAGAGAGCACTGCATCTGCTTGAACAGATGGACAGGAGTGAAAGAAAGCTTAGGGAAAAGCTCACACAGGGCGGATATCCGGATTGCTGTGTGGATGCAGCGATAGATTATGTCAAGAGCTTTCATTATCTTGATGATTACAGATTTGCTTCCACATATGTCAGGTATCATCAGGACAGCTTAAGCCGCAGGCAGCTGGAGCTGAAGCTTATGACAAAGGGCATAGGCAGAGATGATATAAATTGTGCCATAGACAGCGAATACACTGCTGATGAAGAGAAACATATAGCAAAGCTGCTTGAAAAGAAACACTATGATCCTGATAACTGTGATGAAAAGGAGTTTCGAAGGATATACCAGTTTCTTATGCGCAGGGGCTTTAAGAGCAGCCAGATTCTTTCAGCAATGAGGTCACAATTACCTTGACAATTTGCACCAAAAAGTATAGAATTTAATTGTTGTAATTTGTGAAATACAATGAAAATTTAATAAAGGAGGTGCTCCTGTAATGCTACCGTATATCATTACTGCTGTAGTTTCTGTTATTATTACTGCATTGATTGTATGGTTTGCAGCCGCTTTATATCAGAAGAAATCTGCTAACTCCAAGATAGGAAATGCTGAGGAGAAGGCAAGAGGAATCATTGATGAGGCTGTAAAGACTGCGGAGGAAAAGAAGCGCGAGTCTATGCTTGAGATCAAGGAAGAGTCTATTAAGGCTAAGAATGATCTGGATAAGGAAATCAAAGAGCGTAGAAACGAGATTTCCCGTAATGAGCGTCGTATCGTTCAGAAGGAAGAAAATGTCGACAAGAAGCTTGAAGCTATCGAGAAGCGTGAAGCCGGATTTGCAGTTAAGGAAGAGGAACTCAAGAAGCAGAAGATTGAAATATCAAAGCTTAACGAGCAGCGTTTACAGGAACTTGAAAGAATCTCTGGATTAACCTCCGAGCAAGCTAAAGAATATCTCTTAAAGACCATTGAAGAAGATGTAAAACTTGATACTGCAAAAATGATTAAGGAAATGGAAAACAAAGCAAAGGAAGAGGCAAACCGTAAAGCTAAGGATTACGTGGTTACAGCTATTCAGAAATGTGCAGCAGATCATGTGTCTGAGACTACTATTTCAGTAGTATCGCTTCCGAATGATGAGATGAAGGGACGTATCATAGGAAGAGAGGGACGTAATATCCGTACTCTCGAGACTATGACAGGTGTAGATCTGATTATAGATGACACACCTGAGGCGGTTATCTTGTCAAGCTTTGATCCAATTAGAAGAGAGGTTGCAAGAATAGCTCTTGAGAAGCTTATTGTTGACGGAAGAATCCATCCGGCCCGTATAGAGGAGATGGTTGAGAAGGCTCAAAAAGAAGTCGATAATATGATTCGTGAAGAGGGTGAGGCTGCCATACTTGAGGTGGGCATACATGGTATTCACCCGGAGCTTGTGCGTCTTCTTGGAAAGATGAAGTTTAGAACAAGCTACGGTCAGAATGCGTTAAAGCATTCTATCGAGGTTGCACAGCTGGCTGGCTTACTGGCTGCTGAAATTGGCGAGGATGTCAGAATGGCAAAGCGTGCAGGCTTATTACATGATATAGGTAAGGCAGTAGATCACGAGATGGAGGGTTCACACATCCAGCTCGGTGCCGAATTATGTAAGAAATACAAAGAGTCACCACTTGTGATTAATGCAGTAGAATCACATCACGGTGATGTTGAACCGGAGTCACTTATTGCATGTCTCGTGCAGGCAGCTGATACAATCAGTGCGGCACGTCCGGGTGCAAGAAGAGAGACTTTGGAGACATATTCAAATCGTCTTCAGCAGTTAGAGGACATTACAAATGGTTATAAAGGGGTAGAGAAATCTTTTGCTATTCAGGCAGGTAGAGAGATTCGTATTATGGTAGTTCCTGAGCAGGTCAGCGACGCCGACATGGTTATCATGGCCAGAGACATATCTAAGCAGATTGAGTCTGAGTTAGAGTATCCGGGTCAGATAAAGGTTAATGTAATACGTGAGTCACGTATAGTGGATTACGCAAAGTAGAGCATTAGCGTATTGTCGGTTTGACATAATAACATGTACATTTGAAAAGGCTTCGTATGAAGCCTTTTCTTTTTTGCAAAAAATAAAAACGTAAATGCAGTCGATTTTTACAATGCAGTGCTTATGGTATGAAATAAATTATCGGTAACTGTTCATTACTACTGAAGAAATTTGTATATATTGCATAAAAATATATGTATAAGATATCCTGTATTCACAAAAATAGATAATGGTACGTGACAAAATTAGTAAAATGTTATAAAATGGTAAGTGTAATATTTAGCAACTATTCAGTATTTGATGGCTGCAATATTTATAAATATTACAAGGGAGAAACTATATAATACAATATCATATGGAGGGTTTTACAATGCAGAGATTTACATTACCAAGAGATTTATATCACGGAAAGGGTGCGCTTGAGGCATTAAAGAGCTTTGAGGGAAAGAAGGCTATTATCTGTGTGGGCGGAGGCTCAATGAAGAGATTTGGCTTTTTAGACAAAGCCGAGGCTTATTTGAAGGAAGCAGGTATGGAGGTAAAGCTTTTTGAGGGAATTGAGCCGGATCCGTCAGTTGAGACAGTTATGAAAGGTGCGGCTGCCATGGCTGAGTTTGAACCGGACTGGATTGTAGCAATTGGTGGTGGCTCACCTATAGATGCAGCTAAGGCTATGTGGATTAAGTACGAGTATCCGGATATCACATTCGAGGATATGTGCAAGGTATTTGGTATTCCAAAGCTTAGAAAGAAGGCACATTTCTGTGCTATTTCATCCACATCAGGTACAGCAACTGAGGTTACTGCGTTCTCAATCATCACAGATTATGAGAAGGGTATCAAGTATCCAATCGCAGACTTTGAGATTACACCTGATGTTGCAATCGTAGACCCTGAGCTTGCAGAGACAATGCCACAGAAGCTTGTTGCACACACAGGAATGGATGCCATGACACATGCCATCGAGGCATATGTATCAACAGCCAACAGTGACTTTACAGATCCGCTTGCACTCCATGCAATAGAGATGATACAGCATGACCTGATTGATTCATACAATGGTGATATGGCAAAGAGAGATGCGATGCACAATGCACAGTGTCTGGCAGGAATGGCATTCTCCAATGCACTCCTTGGAATAGTTCATTCCATGGCACACAAGACAGGCGCAGCTTTTGCTGATTATGGTGCACATATCATCCACGGAGCAGCCAATGCCATGTATCTGCCAAAGGTTATTGCTTTTAATGCAAAGGATGAGACAGCGAAGGAACGCTATGGCGTAATAGCTGATTTCATGAAACTGGGTGGAGAGACACTTGATGAGAAGGTTGAGCTTCTTATCAAATACTTACGTGGCATGAATGATGATCTGAATATCCCACACTGCATCAAGAATTACGGAGCAGACAGCTATCCAACAGAGCAGGGCTTTGTACCGGAGGAGGTGTTCCTTGAGAGACTTCCTGAGATTGCTGCAAATGCTATCCTTGATGCTTGTACAGGCTCAAATCCTCGCCAGCCAAGCCAGGAGGAGATGGAGAAGCTTCTCAAATGTTGCTATTATGACACAGAGGTGGATTTCTAATCAAAACGGTAACTCTGAATTTATATTATTTAGAAGGTAAACAAGAAAATGATTGATGAAATGAAACGGCAAAAAAGAGAGCTTGTATATAAGGGCTCAATACTCGATATATACAAGGATACAATGCAGTTTGCAAACGGTAAGACTGAGGAATGGGATTTTGTCTCACACAGAAAGGGTGCTGCGGCAGTGCTTCCGGTGCTTGATGACGGCAGGATAATCATGGTGCGTCAGTATAGAAATGCTCTCGAGAGGGAGACAATAGAGATTCCGGCCGGCTGCAGAGACTTTGTGGGAGAAGATACCAGACTGTGTGCAGAAAGGGAGCTTAAGGAGGAGACGGGCTACAGCTCTGATGATATCTCGTTTTTACTTTCACTTCGCACAACAGTAGCCTTTTGCGACGAAGAAGTAGATGTCTATCTTGCTAAAAACCTGAAAAAGGGCGAGCAGCATCTAGATGATGCCGAGTCAATCGATGTAGAAATATACACTCTAAAGGAGCTGTGCGACATGATTTATGCCGGGAAAATCCAGGATTCCAAAACAGTCAGTGCAGTTCTTGCTTATAGTAATATGATTAAATAATAAACCGACAAAATAATGCAAGCCACAGGATATATACTCCTGTGGCTTGTGATTTTGTAAAAAAATGTATGTATAATTTGTGGTTTAAGAATTCATTTCTGCAATGTCGTAGATAAGCTTCTTTGAATCCTCCCATCCTAGACATGGATCGGTGATGGATTTTCCGTAGACATGCTCACCAATCTTCTGGCTGCCCTCCTCGATATAGCTCTCAATCATAAGACCCTTGACAAGTGATTTGATATCAGAGGAAAGCTGTCTGTTGTGCATAACTTCCTTGGCGATACGAATCTGCTCCTTGAACTTCTTTCCGGAGTTGGAATGGTTAGTATCGATGATAGCCGCCTGGTTGACAACGTCCATCTTGTCGTACATTTCGTGCAGACGGATTAAGTCCTCGTAATGGTAGTTTGTTGTAGTGTTGCCATGCTTGCTGACAGCACCTCTTAAAACAACGTGAGTCAGAGGATTTCCTGATGTCTCAACCTCATAGCCTCTGTAAACAAAATGATGTGGGTGCTGTGCTGCGTAAACAGAATTGAGCATGACGGAAAAAATCACCGCTTGTAGGGTTTTTCATGCCGCTGGCCACATCGAAGCCGCTGACGGTGAGACGATGCTGTTGATCCTCAACAGAACGAGCACCGATTGCCACATATGAGAGAAGATCCTCAACATAGCCCCAGTTCTCAGGGTAAAGCATCTCATCTGCACAGGTGAGTCCACTCTCTGCGATGGCACGGATGTGCATTTTTCTCATGGCGATAAGACCCTCAACCATGTCAGGAGCCTTCTCAGGGTCAGGCTGTGAGGCAATTCCCTTGTAGCCCTCGCCGGTTGTTCTTGGCTTGTTTGTATATACACGAGGGATGATGATTACGCGGTCCTTTACATCCTCCTGAATCTTTGTCAGACGGCTGACATAGTCACAGACTGAATCCTCGTTGTCGGCTGAACAAGGTCCGATAATGACGAGAAATCTATCATCTTTTCCGCAGATAACATCTGAAATCATTGCATCGCGCTTCGCTTTAAGCTCGGTAAGCTCCTTTGACAGAGGATATTCCTCCTTAATCTGTGCAGGAGTTGGAAGCTGGTTTAAAAATGTGAAACTCATAATACTGCTCCTTATATAAATAGTAATTGTATTAATTAAAATGGTATATTTTTATGGCATATCGGAAAAAATTTCCAATATATAATGCCCAAACAGTTAAATAATAAGATAAATGAAATATATTGTCAAATTTTATCAATTATAATAGTATGCATAAAAAGTTATAATAAAACACTAAAGAATATAATAAGAAAAAGTACATTGAAAAAAAGTAAAAGATGTGATATAAATAGTTGGTAACCTTTTTTTTGGACCGTAGTTTAATGGATAAAATTCCGGACTCCGACTCCGGCGAGTGCGCGTTCGATTCGCGTCGGTCACATACTTTGATTTTGATATGTTGGGTTAATGGAGGAACCATATGAAGGACTTTTTTAACAAGGAAACATTGGATAATATAAAGCAATTTTGTGCAGAAAATAAAAAATACGTTGGAGTGGCAGGTGTACTTGTAGGACTCATACTTATACTTATAGTAGTTGTCGCAGGAGGCAATAATGACAGACAATCCAATACTGAAGCCGGATCACAGACAGAGATTTCGGTGAAGGATTTTGAGTTTGAAAAGGATTACACAAATGACGCCAAGGACGATATCAGCACATTACTTGCTGATTATTACAAGGCATACGTGGGTGATGACCTTGATACCCTTGGCAAGCTTGCGACACCTATGAGCGACAACGAGAAGAGCTATATTGGTGTTGTCAGCCAGTACT
>ENA-OQEL01000577-OQEL01000577.1-human-gut-metagenome-genome-assembly--contig:-NODE-577-length-12543-cov-3.402465_pt1 | contig 12543 bp, 11 predicted proteins | sample MGYA00242796_ERZ504637 | MGnify/ENA primary metagenome ERZ504637 (study PRJEB26092, sample SAMD00036306) | human gut metagenome | host: Homo sapiens | study: EMG produced TPA metagenomics assembly of... | reverse complement strand
AACATGGACTTGGATACATCCGCTTTTTTCAGAAGATCTTCTTTTACGGATGCAATTTCTTCTTTTTCCATCTGGAAAATTTCGTCGTAGATATCTTTGATGGAAAAGCCGCTCTCCGTGCCGAAATACCGATCGGTGATCGGGGCGAGCAGTGTCTGGATATCCGTGATCGAGAGGATGTTTTTAAAGTAGTAAATAAAAACCAGAAGCATCATGTGCTCCGGCGAATATTTCTTTTTGACCGGCGGCGGGAGCAGCTTGTTTTTTGCATAGTTGTTGATCATTGTTTTTGTCAGAACCTTATCGGACTCGAAGCGGCGCGAAGAAGCGAGCTGTGCGTCCATAAAGGTCGTGACCTGGTCCATATATAAAGCAATGTTCGGGATTTCCCCCGGGCGGATGCCTTCGAGAGAATCCAGTGAATTCAGTAAATCATGAAGAATTTTATCTGAGTCTATCGTCATTTGTTATCACCTCACGGTTCCCATTATATAGTTTTTAATACCAGATAGCAAGGACTTTGCGAAAAAAAGTTTCCATGATAAAAATGCAACGTATGTTCGTTCTTACTTGTAACCGGGGCGGATTTGTTATATACTGAGATGCATGTGAAAAGATTCGAAGCAGATGAAGGAGAAAGAACATGAATCAGACAGAAACAGGATTAAACCCGATGCAGATGGAAGCTGTGGAGCACACCGAAGGGCCGCTTCTGATCCTTGCAGGTGCCGGTTCGGGAAAGACGAGGGTACTGACGCACCGCATCGCCTCCCTGATCCGGGACAAAGGCGTCAATCCATGGAATATTATGGCGATCACCTTTACGAATAAGGCCGCCGGAGAAATGCGTGAGCGTGTCGATAAAATCGTGGGATACGGATCGGAGCGGATCTGGGTCAGCACCTTCCATTCCAGCTGCGTGCGGATTCTGCGCCGCCATGCTGAACGTCTGGGATACGCCAACAATTTTGCAATTTACGATACCGATGACCAGAAATCGCTGATCAAGGACATCATGAAACGGCTCCAGATGGATCCGAAACTGTACCGCGACCGTGCGATCATGGCGGCAATTTCGTCCGCAAAGGATGAGATGATCGAGCCGGACCAGTACCGGATTGACGCGGGAATCGACTGGAAGCTGCAGAAGTATGCGGCAGTTTATGCGGAGTATCAGGCAGAGTTAAAGAAAAACAATGCGATGGACTTCGATGATCTGCTGGTACAGACAGTAAAATTATTCCAGCAGTTCCCGGAAGTGCTCGACTATTATCAGGAGCAGTTCCGCTATATCATGGTCGATGAGTATCAGGATACCAACACGGTTCAGTTCCGCTTTGTGAGCCTTCTGGCGGCAAAATACCGCAATCTCTGCGTTGTCGGCGATGATGACCAGTCGATCTACAAATTCCGCGGGGCGAATATTGAAAATATTCTGAGTTTTGAGCATGTATTCCCGGATGCGAAGGTCATTAAACTGGAGCAGAATTACCGTTCCACGCAGAATATTCTGAATGCGGCAAATGAAGTGATTGCGAATAACCAGGGACGAAAAGCAAAACGCCTGTGGACAGAGAATCCGGAGGGTGACCTGATCGATCTGCGGCAGTTCCAGAGCGGTTTTGAGGAGGCGGAGTACGTGGCAGGAGAAATCACGCGCGGCGTCCGCACGGAGGGAAAGAAGTACCGTGATTATGCAATTCTCTACCGTACCAACGCACAGTCCCGTCTTTTTTGAGGAGAAACTGCTGCTTGCAAATGTTCCATATAAAATCGTGGGCGGTGTTAACTTCTATGCGAGACGCGAGATCAAGGATCTGCTGGCGTATCTGCGTGTGATCGAGAACCCGGAGGATGACCTTGCGGTACTGCGTATCATCAACGTTCCGCGGCGCGGTATCGGAGCGGCGACGATCAACAAAGTGCAGGACTGGGAGGCAGAGCAGGGCATCCGTTTCTACGATGCGCTTCTCGAGGCCGAGTATGTGCCGGGGCTGATGCGGTCTTTAAATAAGATTAAATCCTTCACGTCCTTTTTACAGGTACTCCGCGCGAAAGCAGATTATCTGTCGGTCAAAGAGCTGCTGAATGAAATCATCGAGGAGACCGGCTATGTAGCAGATCTGCAGGCGGAGGGAACCGAAGAAGCGGCAGCCCGCATCGAGAACATCGACGAGCTGATTTCAAAGATTGCGGATTATGAGGAGAGCGCCGAACAGCCATCTCTCGGTGGTTTTCTGCAGGAGGTTGCGCTGGTGTCTGATATCGACTCGGTGGATGAGGAGAGCGATTACGTGCTGTTGATGACACTGCATTCCGCAAAAGGACTGGAGTTCCCGAACGTATTCCTTGCCGGCATGGAGGATGGCATTTTCCCGAGCTACATGACGATCACCGGGGATGATCCGTCGGAGCTGGAGGAGGAGCGCCGTCTCTGCTACGTGGGCATCACGCGTGCGATGCAGCATCTGACGTTGACGTGTGCGCGCCAGAGAATGATCCGCGGCGAAGTGCAGTACAACAAGATGTCCCGTTTTGTCAAAGAGATTCCGCGGGAGCTGATTTCCCTGGAGCGGGAGCGCGGGGAGATCGAAGACCAGAAACCGAAGATGGACATTCCGACGAGAGGCAGCGTCTATGCGGCGATGAAGCAGGCATTTCGCGAGAAGCCGCAGCAGGCGAAAACCTTCAGTGCGCAGAAGGCGACGAAACTCGATTACGAAATCGGGGATACGGTGCGCCATATCAAGTTCGGTGTCGGCATTGTCACGGATATCGTGGACGGCGGAAGAGATTATGAAGTTACCGTCAACTTTGACCAGGCTGGTACGAAGAAAATGTTTGCTTCGTTTGCAAAACTGAAAAAGTTATAAGGAGAACGAGAGCGTGCCGGAAAATAAAATTCCGGCACGTCTTTTTTCGACTGATGCGTCAGACGCTCAGGTGGTAATCAGGGTGGAATAGCCGTCGCGGCGCAGGCGGCGTTCCATCGAATGGCATTTCCGAGCTGGCGGTAAGCGCCGACCTGGACTTTGAAAAAAGCCGTCCTCGGCGAGAAGAAAAGCGGGATAGCCCTGGTCGAGAAGGTCGTAAAGCATACGGTCGGCATTCTGGCGGATGCGGAAAAGGCCGGTCTGGACACGGTAGAAGGTTTCCGGTGTATCGGAAGGATTTTCCTGTTCCGGCGGCGTGGGATGGGGCGAAGCGGAAGCAGTGACGGTATCCGCTGTTGAAACGGACGGACGGGCGGCCTCCGTTTCCGCAGCGCGCCGGTCAGCCTCCGTGACCGTCTCGAGATCCAGCGTTCCAAGCACTGCATCCGCGATGGCGCGGGCGATTTCTTCCAGCTTTTCATCGTAGAGCGTATTGTCCTGCTCATTGTTCAGAAAGCCGGTTTCAATCAGAAGAGCCGGCATTTTCGTCCGCCGCAGAACAACAGCCCTCGGCCGTGCCTTGACACCGAGATTCCGGAATCCCAGCTCCGAGAGCGCGCCGTTAATGTTTTCTGCCATTGTCTGTTTGATGCCGGAGTTGTCATAGACAAGCGTTTCCACGCCGGTATACTGGTTCGGTTCCTCCGAAGAATTCCGGTGAAAAGAAATAAAAAAGTCGGCATCCGCCTGATTGGCCATCTGCGCCTTTTCAAACGGCGTCTGATAAACATCGGTTGTGCGGGTATAAATGACAGAGACACCCTGCCGGGAAAGAAGCTCGCCGACCGCGATGGCGAGGGAAAGATTGTCATCCTTTTCCCTGCGTCCCTCATAGACAGCGCCCGGATCACTTCCCCCGTGTCCGGCATCGATTACGATAGTATAGGGCATAAGATCAAAGCTCCTGAAAATACGGTTCTACTTACGATATGAAGAAAGGACGAAAAAGGTTATACTTTTTTTAGTTTTATTTCATTGTATCGTATACGGGCGGTGTGTTAGAATAGGAGATAACATTAGGAAAGTGTGTCAAAAAATCTGCGGAGGATACAAAAGACACACAGATGAGAGTGAGGATTTCATGAGAATTACAATATTCAGTCTGGGGGGACTGCTTGGGCAGTATGTGACCAACACGGCGCTTCTTCACGGCGCACAGGTGACCGCCTACGTGCCGGATGCAAAAGCGATCTGGCCGAGAAAAAATCTGACCGTGATTGAGGGAAGCCTTCAGAACCGGGAACGCGTGCTGGAGGCACTGCTGGAAGCGGATGCAGTCATCAGCGTGCTGACTCCGATGCGTGTGAAACATGTAAAAGAAGAGGAGACACCGCTGGCTGACGGAAACGCGATGATTCTCTCAGCCATGAAGCAGCTTGGAAAAACGCGGTTTGTGACGGTAGGCCATGTCTGCATTCATGCGTTTGGAGACTGCGAGGACAAATACCAGAGAATGAGTACGAAAATTCATGCAGATTTTCTGGCCAGGTGTCTATAAAGATATGCAGAAGATGGGACAGGTTCTGGCACGGAGCGATCTGAACTGGACACTGGTGCGGACGTGTCCGGGAAGAGACGGGAAAGTGAAAAAGGTAGGGCAGAACTGCAGTATTTCGCTGGACGGCAGCCAGTTCCGGCCTGGATACTCGAGAGAGGCCCTGGCGGAATTTCTGTACGAGGCGGCCGCCGATCAGCAGATGTACAGCAGAAAAATGCCCATTTTTTACAGAGAGGGGTAAGAATGGATTTTTCAATTTTATATGCACTGCAGCATCTTCACAATGCAGTGCTCGATCGGGTGATGGTGGGAATTACTTCACTTGGAAATGCGGGATGGATCTGGATTGCGCTGACTGCCGTTTTCTTAATCCTTCCGAAATACCGGAAATGCGGTGTAAGAATGGCGATCGCGCTGATTTTAGATTTGATTTTATGTAATCTGGTGTTAAAGCCGCTGGCAGCGCGCCCGCGTCCGTGCTGGATTGACGAGCAGGTAAAGCTGCTGGTTGCCGCTCCGAAGGACTATTCCTTCCCATCAGGCCATTCGGCAGCCTCGTTTGCGGCGGCAGTCTCTATTTTTGTGATGCACAAAAAAGAAGGAGCTGCCGCACTGATTCTGGCCTGCCTGATTGCATTTTCCAGACTGTATCTGTTTGTGCATTTCCCGACCGATGTCCTGGCGGGAATTGCGGTTGGTTTTATCTGTGCTTTTCTGGCTGCGAAGATCCAGAACGGTTTTCTTCTTCGTTCTCGAGGTCGATAAAACGGAACGAAAGCATCAGATACAGAATTTCATCCGGGCTGGAAAGATCAGATTCTAAAATTTCCTTGATCTTTTCCAGGCGGTAGAGCAGGGTACTGCGGTGGATAAAAAGCTCACGCGCCGTCTGGACGACATTGCAGTGGTTGTCCAGATAGCAGCGGAGCGTCCGCATATAGTCACTGCCGGAGCTGTCGTCGTGCTCCTGCAGAAAGAGAAGTCTCTCATGGCACAGCATGTAGCCTGGGAGCTTTTTTGTTGCCTGATCGAGGATGTAGTCAAACGAGATATCGTTGAACGGATGCATCCGCTTGTCCGGGTATTTTCGCGTGCCGAACTGCAGGGCGATTTTTGCCTGGATATACTGGCGGCGCAGATTCATGTGGCCGTTCATGCAGCGCGAAAAGCCGGCATTTAAGGAGCTGTCCTCCACAAAGTGCACCATGCGTTCCATCAGATCGGTCATGGAAAAATCGGACAGCGTGAGGTTAAAGAACGCAACGATACCGCCGCCGTGCGGAAACGCGGAGCAGCCGGTCAGAATATTTTCCAGATAGGCGCAGACCGAGTTTGCCGTCAGGTTTTTCTGATCCATATCGGAGAGCTGCAGATAGAGGCAGCAGTAGGTGTGGCGGGAATGCCAGCCGAGCGCATCGAGAGCCTGGCTGACCGCAATATAGTCGGCCATCCGGTCGTCGAGGGCACGGAGCAGCACGGTGTGAAGCGACTGCGCCGGCGAGGTTTTCTGCATCACATTGTGCAGGAAGGCGTGATGGATCATTTCTGCAAGAAATTCAAGAAGAAAGCCTTCGGAATCAGAAAGATCCTTTTTTGTGTCGAGGAGCAGCAGGCGGTAGGCGCTCTGACCATGCTGCGTGATGTTGACGCAGAGGGAACCAAGTCCCGTTACGTGATCCGGAAAGCGGAACCATCCATCGAGATCGCGGACGGACGCGTATTCGCTGCTTTCTGTCAAGGAGAGCAGAAGCGGGCGCGTTGCATCGAGGGAGCCAAACACCTTCTCGGGAAAAAAGGGAAGGTTCTTCGGACGCTGCGGCGATGATGGAAAAATTCCATGCCGACCACCATCAGGGGGTGGGCAAAAACAGGCAGGGAGAGATTTAAAAGATGCTGGATCGATTTTCCGTCGAGCCGTGCCTGCATCAGCTCCTTCTGCCAGGAATCGTACGTCCAGAAAAGCTCCTGCAGGAACGAAAAAATCAGCGGATACGCTGCTCTTAACGGCGATCGAAACCGGAACCGGAAGTTCCTCCGGCAGTTCTTCGGTACAGAGAAGAAAAAGGGAGCTGCTTTCTTCCGGGAGGGAGGAAAGAGAGCCGATCTGTTCTTCTGTGCAGAGAAAGACACGGTGCGCAGTGGCTGCGGAGCCTGTCTGATAAAGAACAGGCAGCTCCAGTGTGCCGGAGAGCGGCAGGTTTTCCGGTGCAAGAACCGAAAAAGCGCTGCTTAGTTTATAAGCGAGAAATGCGGGGGAGAGCTTCATCTTATCAGTCCTCCCTGCGCGTGTCATATCGTAAAAATTCATAAAAACCTCCTCAGAAATGAGTGACGTTCTGCGGACGAAACCGCGGTACTTTTTATTTTAGCAGAACAAAAAGGTCTGTCAAGAAAGAAAAGACAGGGGTGCGGGAATTTTTACGGCGGCAACAAGTTAAGATTTTGTGAAGATAGTTGTGGTTTGCGGGGAAACTGCTGAACAATATGGCTGATTTGGTTACTGTTCACTCAGCAGTGAAACACTTGCTGTTTCGCTGCGTAAGAACATGATTCAGGTGATTTGAAGTGGTTTTTTACAGAAGAAAAAGGAAGGTATGACTTTGATGTATCATATTATAGTAAATAAAAAATCGCGGTCGGGGCGCGGCGAGAAGCTGTGGCCGGTGATTGAGGGCGAGCTTGAGCGGCGCAGGACGGAATTTCGTGTATATCCGACAAAGTATCACGGAAGCGCACGGGAGACGGCAGCACGGCTGACCGCGAAAGGGGTATGGAATCCCGATGATGTCCTTCTGGTGATCGGCGGAGACGGTACGGCGAATGAGGCGGTCGATGGAATCACCAGCCTGTCGGATGTAAAGTTCGGTTATATTCCAACGGGAAGCGGCAACGATTTTGCGCGCGGTGCCGGAATTCCCTCCGATCCGCTGCAGGCGCTGGAAGCTGTGCTGAAAGGGGAGGAAAAGGAGATCAACATTGGAACGGCGCTTCTTGGCAGCCAAAGCGGAGATTTCTCGTCAGCACCGGCATCGGTTTTGATGCAGGCATCTGCCACGAGGCGCTGGCATCAAAAATCAAGAATACGCTGAACCGGCTGCATCTGGGAAAACTTACGTATGTGATGATTGCACTGCGGCAGCTCTTTTATCTCGAACCGTTCACACTGGATGCAGCGCTGGAAAACGGAGAACACCGTTCGTTTGAAAATGTTCTTTTTGCAGTGGCAATGAATTTTCCGTACGAGGGCGGCGGCTTCTGCTTCTGCCCGGAGGCGGACGGAACAGATGATCTGCTCGACGTGATGGTGGTTTCCAATCTTGCCAAATGGAAAGTCAGCTATCTTCTGCCGATGGCGCTGTTTGGACGCCACACGGGATTTCCTGAGGTACATATGGAGCGGTGCAGCAGCCTTTCCTTTCAGACAGACCGCGCGGAACCGGTCCACCTGGACGGAGAATCGGGCGGACACCGCACGGAGGAAAGGATCGGACTGGAAACGGAGCGTCTCCGCCTTTTGGGCGACTGGGTGAAAGAAGGGATGGAAAGATGATGTTCTGGATCATATTTTTTGCAGTGCTTGCCGTCCTGGCAGCAGGTTATTTCTTTTCCATTCTGCCGGCTACATCGAGACGGCAGGAATGTCTGAAATTTGCGGAATGGAATTATGCGCACCGCGGTCTGTGGAACGCGGCGGAGGGAGTTCCGGAGAATTCTCTTCCGGCTTTTGCCCGCGCGGCGGAGCAGGGATATGCCATCGAGCTGGATATTCAGATCACAAAGGATGGCCGGATTGTGGTGTTCCACGACGACACGATGAAGCGGATGTGTGGAAACGAGGGAAAAATCAGCGATTATACGTATGAGGAACTCCAGCAGTTCCATCTGGGCGACAGCACGGAAAAGATTCCGCTGCTTCGTGAGGTACTGCAGACGGTAGACGGCCGCGTGCCGCTTTTAATCGAAATCAAGATGCCGGGACTTTCCACGGCGGTCTGTGCGGGATTTCAGAAGGAGATGGAGGGGTACACCGGTATGTTCTGCATGGAATCCTTCAACAGCCTGGCCCTCCGCTGGTGCCGCCGCCACATGCCGCAGACGCTGCGCGGCCAGCTTTCCGGCCGTTTTTCAAAGAATGATAAGGTGCATCTGATCCTGCGGATAATGGCGCGTCATCTGATGCTGAAATTTTATCGGGAAACCGGATTTTATCGCCTACGACCACCGCTATGCCGACTGCCCGGGCTTCCTGATCGACCGTATGCTGTTTCGGACACCGGCATTTGCATGGACGGTAAAAGATGAGCATGTATATAACCGGACACGGAAAAAATTCGATGCGGCGATCTTTGAACATTTCCATCCCAAGGACGGTTTTCAGAAACCGATGAATTGTTTCTTAAAAAATAATAAAGCTTATTGACTTCGGTTTTCGGTGTGCTATAATTTCAGCAGGTTGAAGAGAAAAACCTCGTCAGAAAAGTGGAGGGAAACTATGAAGACAATAAAAAAATATAAGCATTTTCTTCCGGTAGTGGTTTATGGTATTTTCTATCTGAAATGTTTTCAATATCTGGAAACTCACATTACGAAAGGTTATCATCTGATTCATACTCCGTTTGATGATATGATTCCGTTCTGTGAGTTTTTTGTGATTCCTTATTTTATGTGGTTTGGATATATTGCATGGTCTGTCCTTTATTTCGGCTTCTGCAACAAGAACCGCAGAGAATATTATCAGCTGATTATCAACCTGGGAATCGGAATGACGGCGTTCCTCGTGATCTCCTATCTGTACCCGAACGGCCAGAACCTGCGCCCGACGGTATTCCCACGGGAGAACATTTTCACGGATCTGGTCAGAGGCCTTTACCTGACAGACACACCGACCAACGTATTCCCAAGTATTCACGTATATAATTCCGTAGCCGTAGCTGTTGCCGTAGAACACAGCGAGCAGCTCAAAAACCGCCCGGTATTCCGAAACGTCTGCCTGGGCCTGACGGTGCTGATTGTGTTTTCGACCATGTTTTTAAAACAGCACTCCGTATCGGATGTGTGCTGTGCGCTTGTTATGAATGCGGGAACCTGTATGCTGCTGTACCGGCCGGCAAAGGCGGGGAATGCACTGCGGACACGGGAGAAAAAAGCGAAATATAGAATGTAAAAACGGAAACGGACGGCCCGCGCACCAGAAAGTGCGCGGGCCTGACGGTTTAGGACAGGAGAGAATGGGTGATGAGTGGGATGGTAGTGCAGGAAAAATGGAATGCGTCCGTCTATTAAGAAACAAAACTTATAAAACATATAAGATATATTAATTTCATTTATAAAGATAAATATGCTATTCTGTAAGTAACGAAAGATTGTCCCGTTTTTGGGGGACTATGATTCAGACAAATGGAGGATAAAAATGAGTACAGTCAGACGCGTTTATGTGGAGAAAAAGCCGGAATTTGCGATTAAGGCGAAAGATCTGAAGCATGAAATCAAGCACTATCTGAACATCCAGACCGTAACCAACGTACGGGAGCTGATCCGGTACGATGTAGAAAATATCAGTGATGAGACATATGAGAAAGCATGTAAAGTAGTCTTTGCAGAGCCGCCGGTTGATATCTGCTATCAGGAAGATTTCCCGCGTGCAGAAGGTGCGAGAGTATTTTCCGTAGAATTCCTTCCGGGACAGTTTGATCAGAGAGCCGATTCTGCCGTACAGTGCGTGCAGTTCTTAAAAGAAGACGAGCAGCCGATCATCCGCTCCGCCGTTACGTATGTTATCGAAGGAGAGATGACTGATGAGCAGTTTGACGCAGTCAAAGCACACTGCATCAATCCAGTAGACTCCAGAGAGACAGGACTTGAAAAACCGGAAACCCTCGTGACAAAATTTGAAGAGCCGGCAGACGTCAAAATCTTCGACGGATTCATCGACATGCCGGAGGCAGAATTAAAAGCCCTGTACGATTCCCTCGGCCTTGCCATGACCTTCAAAGACTTCCTGCATATCCAGAACTACTTCCGCGGCGAAGAAAAACGCAATCCATCCATGACCGAGATCCGCGTACTCGATACCTACTGGTCCGATCACTGCCGCCATACCACCTTCTCCACTGAGCTTACCAACGTGACCTTCGGCGAAGGCGACTACTACGAGCCGATGAAAAAAAGCTACGACCGCTACTTAAGCGACCGTGAGGTACTCTACAAAGGCCGTGACGACAAATTCATCTGCCTTATGGACCTTGCCCTTCTGGCAATGAAAAAACTGAAATCCGAAGGAAAACTCGCAGATCAGGAAGAGTCTGATGAAATCAACGCATGCTCCATCGTCGTACCGGTAGATGTAGACGGAAAAGACGAAGAGTGGCTGATCAACTTCAAAAACGAGACCCACAACCACCCGACCGAGATCGAGCCGTTCGGTGGTGCAGCAACCTGCCTTGGCGGTGCAATCCGTGACCCGCTTTCCGGCAGAACCTATGTATATCAGGCAATGCGTGTGACCGGAGCCGCAGATCCGACCCGTCCGCAGAGCGAGACACTCGAAGGAAAACTTCCGCAGAAAAAACTCGTAAGAGAAGCAGCACACGGCTACAGCTCCTATGGAAACCAGATCGGTCTTGCAACCGGCTATGTCAAAGAAGTTTACCATCCGGACTACGTGGCAAAACGTATGGAGATCGGAGCTGTCCTTGGAGCAGCACCGCGCCGTGCCGTTGTCCGCGAAAATTCCGATCCGGGCGATATCATCATTCTGCTCGGCGGCCGTACTGGAAGAGACGGCTGCGGCGGTGCAACCGGTTCCTCCAAAGTACATACGACAGAATCCATCGAGACCTGCGGTGCAGAGGTACAGAAAGGAAACGCACCGACTGAGCGTAAACTGCAGAGACTGTTCCGCCGCGAGGAAGTCAGCCTTCTGATTAAAAAATGCAACGACTTCGGTGCAGGCGGAGTTTCCGTTGCCATCGGCGAGCTGGCACCGGGCCTTAAGATCAATCTGGACAAAGTACCGAAAAAATATGCCGGCCTCGACGGAACCGAGATCGCCATCTCCGAGTCCCAGGAGCGTATGGCCGTTGTCATCGACCCGAAAGACCGTGAGCAGTTCCTGAAATATGCCGCAGAAGAGAACCTGGAGGCAACCGAAGTTGCAGTCGTAACCGAGGACCCGCGTCTGGTACTCTCCTGGAGAGGAAAAGAGATCGTCAATATTTCCCGTGCATTCCTGGATACCAACGGAGCACATCAGGAGAATGATGTCTTCGTAGAGATTCCAAAAGCAGAGGACACCCCGTTAAAAAGAAGCGGTGACATTGCCGACGTGAAAGAAAAATGGCTGTCCACCCTGTCAGACCTCAACGCATGCTCCCAGAAAGGTCTTGTCGAGATGTTTGACTCCTCCATCGGAGCAGCCAGCGTGCTGATGCCGTACGGTGGAAAAATATCAGCTGACTGAAACTCAGGCCATGGTTGCAAAAGTGCCGGTTCCGGATGGAAAGACCAACACCGTTACCATGATGAGCTACGGCTTTGATCCATACGTATCGAGCTGGAGCCCGTATCACGGAGCAGTCTATGCCGTAACCGAGTCCCTGTCCCGCATCGTGGCAGTCGGCGGCGATTACAGCAAAGTCCGCTTCACCTTCCAGGAATATTTCCGCAGAATGACTGAGGATCCGCACCGCTGGAGCCAGCCGTTCGCAGCACTTCTTGGTGCATACGACGCACAGATGGGCTACGGCCTGCCGTCTATCGGAGGAAAAGACAGTATGTCCGGTACCTTCAATCATATCGATGTACCGCCGACACTCGTATCCTTCGCGGTTGACGTTGCAAAATTAAAATGATGTAGTATCTCCGGAGCTGAAAAACCACAGGAGACAAACTCGTGTGGATCCACCTTCCAGTCGACGCACATCTGCTTCCAGAGTACGAAGGCGTCATGGAAACCTACAGAAAACTGCATGAGGATATGCAGAACGGCCGTGTGAAAGCCGCTTATGTCGTAGACCGTCAGGGTATCGCAGCAGCCGTATCCAAGATGGCATTCGGTAATGCTCTCGGCGTAACCATCGAGCACAATGTAGACGAGAGAGATCTCTTTACTCC
>ENA-OQEL01000576-OQEL01000576.1-human-gut-metagenome-genome-assembly--contig:-NODE-576-length-12552-cov-4.426881_pt1 | contig 12552 bp, 6 predicted proteins | sample MGYA00242796_ERZ504637 | MGnify/ENA primary metagenome ERZ504637 (study PRJEB26092, sample SAMD00036306) | human gut metagenome | host: Homo sapiens | study: EMG produced TPA metagenomics assembly of... | reverse complement strand
CTGATACTTTTTTTCCAGAACTTTAGGATCATCTGTCACCTTGATGTTATATTCTTCTTTTACTTCCTTTACATCTACCAATGGATCGTAGAGTGTGGTTTTGTAACCTGCTCCTACCAGGTTGATATAGAGATCGGCTACTTTTGTGTTTCTGATATCATCGCTGTCTGGCTTGAACGAGAAGCCGAGAATCAGCACGTTAGTCTCCGGAGCCTTGAACTTTCTGCTTTCAGATGCATTCTTTATCTTTCCTGCCATCCATACCGCCATCTGCTCGTTAACCTCGCGGGCTGTAGAGAGCAGCGATGGTACCACGTCAACCTCCTGTGCCTTGTTAATCAGGTAGTATGGGTCTACCGCGATGCAGTGGCCGCCAACGAGTCCTGGAGTAGCTGGCACGAAGTTCCATTTTGTGCTAGCTGCCGCCGTTACGTCTTCGATGTTGATGTTCATCTTGTCGAAAATCTTTTCCATCTCATTGAAGAAGGCTATCTGCACGTCTCTCTGGCAGTTCTCCATCAGTTTACATGCCTCTGCTATTTTGATACTCTTCGCCCTGTAGGTGCCATGGGTAAGTACTGAAGCATAGAGGCTGTCGATGATAGCTGCTGCTTCGGGTGTAGAACCGCTGGTAACCTTCACGATGTTCTCTATGGTATGAACAGTATCGCCCGGGTTGATGCGCTCTGGCGAGAAGCCTACAAAGAAACTCTGGTTCAACTTCAATCCTGATGTAGATGCCAGTAATGGGGCACAGACCTCTTCTGTCAGACCTGGGTAAACGGTACTCTCGTAGACTACGATATCACCTTCTTTCAGAATCTTGCCAACCTCAGCAGTTGCATTGCGCACGCAGCTGATGTCTGGTTTGTTCGATTTGTTCACCGGTGTCGGTACAGCGATGATATACACGTTACACTTCTTCAGGTCATCAATATTGCTGGTCAGTTTCAGTCCCTGTTCCAAAGCTTTGGATACAGGTCTGTTGTCTTTCATCGTGCTTTTGGCTAACTTGGCTACCTTCTCAGCTTTGATGTCATAACCCCATGTATCGTATTTCTTTGAGAATAAGCATGCTAGTGGAGTACCTACATACCCCAATCCTATTACTCCAATCTTAAACTCAAAAGACTTGTTTATCATATACTATATTGTTTATGTTTTATAATGTTATTTCTTTTATTGGGAGCTCCCTGCTGTATGTACGTTACAGCAAGTAACTCGGATCTTTTAGATTCCTTCGAGCTGAGCATAGCGTGAAGTCTTCTCAGGGTTCCAGGCGTCCTTGTATGAACGGCGGAAGAAAAGCTCTTGCAGATGAGCCGACAGACGGGCGATACGCAGGAAATAACCTGTATAAGGCGACATCAGTGGCAGATATCTGTAAAGGAACCACACGTCTTTCTTTCTTTCTGAAACCATCAGCACCAGGATGAAGGCAAGCTGCGAGAAGCATACTCTGATAAAGTAGCCCAGCGCCAGCACCTCGATGATGTGCGTGTTAAACGTGATGGCGAGCTTGATGATATACCACAACCACAGGAAATTGAGGAAGCAGTCGAAAACTACACTCTCCATATTGGATAACCAGTTAAGGATACTCCAGTTCTTTGTAGGCAACAGAATGTCGGCATGCTTGCGTAGACGGAATCTCACGAGCGAGCGCGACCATCTGATGCGCTGATGATACAGCTTGTACCATTCGGTAGGAACATTGGTCATACAGATGGCATCTTCGGCAAATTTCACTTTATATCCGGCTTTGCGGATCTTCTGTGTCAGGTCACCGTCCAGTCCCGGTCCTATGTCCCAATATCCCACTTCCTTCAGCGTCTTTCTTTCGAAGGCTCCGAATGCTCCCGAGATGATGTGGTAGATACCCAGTTCGCTGGTTACGATACGTCCCACCTGTATTCTCTTCAGGTATTCGAAAGCCTGCAGCGATGAGCAGATGGTCTCCTTGTAGTTGCGCACTTTCACACATCCTCCTACGCCCTTTACCATTCCGTCGATGTAGAAGGGGAGTAGAATCTTCTCCAGTGCATCACGGTCGAGCGAAGAGTCGGCATCCAGACATACGATGTATTTGCCTCTTGCCATCTGGGCTCCATAGTTGCTGGCGGCAGCTTTACCGCCTCTTGTATCCAATCTCAGGTAGTGGGTGATATACCCGGCACGGTAGAGGTCGTTGCAAATCAGTTTGGTGTCGTCGTCGCTACCATCGTCTACCACGATGATTTCGTAGTTGCGGTAGGTTTGCTCAGCCAGCGAGTTCACCATTTTGAATATATGTTTGCCTTCGTTCTTTCCCGGTACGAGGATGCTGATAAGCGGATTCTCGCGGTACAGGAAGAACTTGGCATATTCTTTCTCTTTATCTAACTGGTTTCTCTTCATCAGTCGGTTTCCGATTACGAGATATTCCAGGATATAATATCTTGGCATCTCGATGAAGAAGAGGAACCAGTAGGTATTCACGATACTGCTAAACGATAGCGTGCTGATCCAGTCGAAGAAATCGTTCAGTTGTTCTGCTATGCTAAACATACGCTTTTCCCTTTCTTCTTGATGGCTTATCTCAGCACGGTGAGCGCCAAGAGGGCCATGATTATGAGTATACCTGCGATGGTGACAAGGATGGCAACGAGTTTCTTGTAGAGTACGATGCGCTTCTGTATCTTGTCGTTTTCATCTTCCTTCGGTTCCATATCAAGCAGCTCTTCCTGCGGCTGCACCTCTTTCTCTTCTTCCTTCATCAGAGGTTCCTCTGAGTAGCGGCAGTAGTCGTCTGGAGTCATATCCACATATTGCAGTTTGTTGAAGAACTCTTCATAGTTGTTGGCGATGGTCTTCGTCTTGGTTTCCAGCATGCTGCAGATAATCTCGTCCGGTTCTATCGAGTTGGCCAGCTTTCTGATGGCTATCGACATCTCCTTGCTCAGTTTCTGCTGAGCCTCTTCCACCGTTTCTCCGTGCTCATAGAGGGTAGAGGTTACGTAGAAGATATTGTTGTTGTAAGACACCTTGTGATTGGAGAAGATTATACAGAGCTTGCCCTGTATGCTTTCCTTTATCTTTACGGTATCCTTGTTTTCATCTATAATCCATATCTTGCCTACCATGACCGAGAGTTCATCCTTGCGGTAGGTTTCCATCAGCTGGCGTCGCAGTCGGTTTATCAGCAGGTAATATTCCATGAAATTATCATAGATGTTCGCCATGTTGTTGAACATGATGTTGCCGCTGGTCAGTGTTCTGATTCCTTCTTCCGTTATCTCGTAGTCCTCAACGTCTCGTGGCACCAGGGCATTTACCGGATAGGTGCTCTGGCAGTAGCAGCAGGTTGACTTGGTGATAGGCGCGGTAAACGAGTTCTCGCAGTCGTTGCAGGTATATACCACGGCTGGTCTGTCATAGTCAACACCGATGTGGCGCAGTTTCTTGTGACACTTCGGACAGATGAGCATACCGCCCACATTGTAGCTGCTCTCTGGCGATACGTTGGCGCAGCTGAAGTGGTGGATGATGTTCTGAATCTTCAGGTTCGAACTTCCGCACTTCGGACAGCACTCTGTATAGAGCAGGTGAGAGTGGTTGCACTTAGGACAGAGGTGCTCCTTGAGCAGGAAGCGGTGAATGCGCAGTGAGCCAAACTCCACCATAGAGTCGATGAACATGAACATCTCGTTGAGATGGAAGAGACCCATACTGTGATAGTGCTCGAAGATTGGGTTGATATATCCCAAAGACGATTTCTCCAGCAGTCTGTGTCCTATGATTCGCTGGTCTCTTGAGAGCAGGTATCTCAGAATATTGGCAAAGAGCTGGCTAGGCTGTGTAGGGCGTGAATTTTCGTTTTTTACACCAAACTTCTGTCTTGCCATCTTGATTTTGTCTATAATCTCGTATACCTTCTCATTGTTCATGTCGCTCACATAGGCATCGATGATATTGTCGATGATCTGTTCCTTTCCCGATACCGCCGTATTGACGAATATCGGTTTGTAGCTACATTTCCATGATAAGATTGGACTGGCTCCAAACAGTATAGCATGGAACGCACGCTCACTCTTCGTATTGATGTAAATACAATCGAAGTAGTCGGGCTGGATGTCCGGTGTCGAGTCGATATCTATATAGCTATCGATGGTGAGCACCATATCTCCACGTTTGTTTCTTCTAAGTCCAATCATTCTTTATTTCTTTTGTTCTTGATGATTATTGGTGTCGCTCGAAATCATGTTGCTTCGCTTCACGTTTTCGTTCTTGCCCACTGGGACGGTGTACATCGGTAGTGGCTTCGGGTCGAGCATGGCACCAATCTTGTTCACTCTTATTCTTACCGGCAGTCTGTTGCTCATTACCCATGCCGGAACTCTCTGGTTCGGGTTCAGGGTGAATACGGCAACCACTGCGTTGGCATCATGCGAGAAGTTACTCTGCAGATGCTTTGGTATTTCCTCTACTCTCAGACCTACCATCTGCAACTTAGCCTGCAGTTCCAGATCTTTGTTGATGATGATGTCTGCATCGTCAGGGCTTTCCATATACTTCACCATGTCGTTGGGTACGTATGCGATTACGCCCAGATGGCAGTCTGCATAGTCGGTATGCTGGATAACCATCACCTCCTCGCTTTTGAACACCAGGGTTTTGTCGCTCACATTGATTTTTGAGATGAAGGCATCGGCTGGTGCACAGCAGTAGTGTATCAGTCCTGGGTTGTAGATGCTGGTGTTGGAGTAAGGCATGGCTGCATTTGTCGTGCCGGCTCCTCTGCGGCTCATGAAGTTATAGGTGGTGTTCTTAGCCTGTGCGTAGATTTCCACCTTCTTAGCCTGCTTTCTCAGTTCTTCTTCTACCTCGGCAATCTCGGCATCCAGTGCATTTCGCTTGGTGTTGTCGGTGAGGCCGTAGTAGATGTCTGAACTTTCAGATGCTTTCTGTTTTCTCAGTTCGGCAAGTCGGGTACGCAGCACCGGAATCTCCTGCTGTGCGAGTTTAGCCTGTACCTCCATGTCGTGAGTCTCCTTTACGGCAGAAGGCAGGATGTTCGGGTCGTATTGGTTCACAATATTACCTAGCAGTACATAAGAGTAGAGCGTATCTCCCTTATGCACCACTTCACCTATTTCTTTGTTCACCTTAAGGATATAGATGTCGTCAACGGCACTGATATGGTTTTCATCGAGGGTTATATAACCGTCGAAGGTTGCCCATATCATACGGGTGACAATATAGTAGGCGGCAAGCACGATAACCAGCAGGAAGATCAGGGCAAAGACGATCTGCTGTCTGGCAAGGCGGTGACTCTGCGACTTCAGCAAGTCTGCCATCGCCTGTTCTTGTGGCGTGCCATTATATTGGAATTCATTCATATTCTGGTTTCCTTACATTCAAAGTTCTATTTCTTTGAAGATGTTGTTGTTGTCATAGATGCTCACGGCTTTCTCGATATTGATGATAGCGAGGGCTCGGTTCTGCATCAGTTTGTACATACGCTCCATACTTTCCAGAAGTCCCGTATATTCGTCCATACGCATCAGATAGTTGTATCCCTGTTTCTGGTTCAGGTAGGCAAACCGCCGCATTTCGATATATTTGCCGGTCTGGTCTATATGGAAAGCCTCGGTGGCTATAGCCTTGTTCAGGTTGTCTATCTTCTTGAGCAGGATGCCTACCGACTGTTTTATTTCCTTCACGTCCGTACCGCGGCTGCTGCGTATGATTTCCTTCTGGGTCTCCAGTGCCTGTCGTTTGCGTGGCGTTTCGTTCCAGATAGGAATGGTGAATCTTACGCCCACGTCGGCATTGTTCGATATTTTGTTGTTGCTCTGCCAGTAGCTCGACCATCTTGCGAATGGTGTGAGTCGGGTAGTGCTTAAATAGTTGGTCAGCTTGCTGTCGTTGTCAGCAATCTGTTCTTTCACCATCATGATGCGTGCATCCAGACTTTCCTGGTTCAGATGGTTCCAGAGGGCTGTTGTGTCTACCACAATCTTGGTTGGTTTGATGCGGTAGATAGGCTTGTTGCTGATATCTCGGTCTGTGCAGAGTACGGAGATGTCGTATTCAGCCTCCAGCTTATCGTTCATCACTTTCAGCATCTTGTCGTTGCTGATTCGGTCTTTTTCCAGCATAAACTGGTACGCTTCGTTCATGATGTCGAGGTTGTCCAGTCTGTGTGCTATGACAGTACCGATATAGAAGTTATATTGTTCGGTCAGCTCATCGGCTGCCTTTTCATAGATGTCTGCAGTTTGGCGCTTTTTTATTTGCAAGCGGTCGAGTTCATTTGCAAGAGCAATTTTTGTTCTTTTCTCCTTGCCTTGGTAGAACTTCGAGTTGATGATGTTCCAACCCAGTTCGGCTTGAACCTTCATCTTATATTTTGATACCTCTTTTGCATCGTCTTCATCAGAATCGAAGTACGCGTCAGGTCGGGCATAAACCTGTCCGGTCACTTCCAGACCGTTGTGTCTGTTGAGCGCTAGGTGCTCATGTGCAGTTTTCGACCAGAACAGAGAGTCGGTCTTGTTGATATCAGCGTGATGCTGTTTATTGAGTCCCAGTGCGATGACTGGTGATTTCACCCAGATTGGGTTTTTGATGAGTGTGTCGAGTTGTGCGAAGCGTTGGTTGAAGTGTCTCAATACGTTTTCGTTCTTCAGATTCTCATATACGAGCATCTTAGGGCTGAAACTTTTCGGCTTTTTGCCTTTCGTTTGAGCCGTAGCGCTTTTGTGCTGCCATGAGAAGTAGCAGAACAGTAGTTGAGTATAATATTATTTTTCGCTTCATAATGAGTTATTAAACACGATGAATGCAGCTGCGAGCTGTTGCAGCTGCATTCATCTGGTGTCTTCTTGAGTTTTTTATCTCTTGTATTTCTTATCTTGCTATTTGGTGCCATAGTCTGTATTTGATCCAGATGTGCCACCATCAACCAATTGGTAAACCTTGAGTCGGTTCTTACCGTAAGCTACGTAAATCAGACCATTATAGAGTGTTACGTAGTTGGCAGAGTTCCAAACTATTCTTCCCTTTTCGTTGGTAATACCAGGAACTCGGGTCTTGGCGTAAACTGCTGGTTTGCCATCCACCATCTTGTTCTTGTCGAGAACTACGAGACCGTAACCACCGCAAGCCAGATAGACATACTTGTCGTCGAATGTCACACCGTTGGCATAGCCCTGAGGCTTGGCTGTGGATGCAGTAAGCGGAGCTTGCCATGTCCACTTCTCTGCACCGGTATTCTTGTCGTAACAGGTAAGACCGTTTGCGCTTCGGCATACATAGACGTTGTCTCCGTCGATGGCTATGGTGTTCTTACCATTGTTTGGTGCAATTTCTGAAATGGCGATTGATTTCTCTGGTTTTGCAGTTGTAATGTCTGCACCAGCGTTGAAAATCTCCAGTGTTCCTGCTACAGGAGTTTCTTCTGTTTCGAGTTCGCGAGTGTTGTAATACATGGCTGCTATCTCTCCATTGTTGAGCGCAATGTGCTTCGCCTTACCCGGAGTCTTCTTGCTGCTCAGCAGTTCCAGGGTGTTAGGGTCGTAAACCTCATAACCTCTGGTACTTGTTACGAGCAGTTTGTCACCGTCGCGAACGATTGCATTCTCATCCTCATTGTTGCTCTGGTTGTTCTCCAGAGGAACGATAATCAGCGGATTGATGGCTGCATCACCGATATTCTTAACCTCAGTATTCAGCAGCCCGTTGCTCTTGAGGTCGATTCTTGCCATCATGGCTCCTGCTTCATCCTGCTTGCCGGTCTTCTTGCTGGTATAAGCGTAGTTTCCTACCACATACAGGTTTGGAGTAGATGATTTGCCATCTACCATCAGATAGTTGAAATCCAGCGATTTATCTTTATCCTGCAAGAACTGCATGAGTTTTGTCTGCTTCTGGTTGTCTGTCTCGAATACCTCGATACATCCGCCATGTTCTTCTCCACGAATGTGGTATGACATATAGAGCTTTCCGTTGTATGGCTGGATACAGGTAGCAGTGATGTCTGTATGGGTATGGTCGTAGAGGACTTCACCCACCTCATCAATATGTGGTGGAGTAGGAACGTCTGGTTTCAGCGTGTAGCCACATTCTGCCTTTTCCAGGGTAACAGGTGCACTGTTGTTTCTGAAGTTGTGGGTTTTACCAGATCCCAGGAACTGTATGTCGTTGAATGCGAGGTTACCAGAATCACTGTTGTCGAAATGATCTGCATCTATGTAGTATTCGCCACCGGTATCCATAGCGTTGAACATATAGCAGTCCATCAGTGAGGCAGGGTTTCCGCTACCATTGAATTTGATGACATTTGCCTTGATATAAGCTTTAGAGTTGACACCCTGTAGGAAGATCATGGCACTGGCATTCTTGTTGCACTGAAGGGTTCCTTCTACTTCTATGCTGCTGTTGTTCACCAGATAGATGTTATTGCTGGAAGCAAGCAAAAGATTCTTTGCCTTCAGGTAGCTGGTATGTAAAGCACTGCCTGCGCCATCACCGCCCATAGACTGGAAGTCGCCTGTCAGTTCCAGAGAGCAGCAGAAGAGTTGACCATTTCCTATCAGGTACAAGTCTTTTGTCTTGAAATCGCCATCAACGTTTACGACACCATCTACTCTGATGGTTTGGTCTTCTACGCCCTCGATGCCGCCTTGTATATTTGTATAAGCGTTAGCCTGGTTCTCGAAGTTGTTGCAAATGAGCTTGCCTCCGATATAAACAGTGGCATTGTTCACTCTGAATGTATGTCCTTTTAAGTTTAAATCGCCTGCAATCTTGAAGATACCTCTGTTTTGAACTTCCAGGTCTGCATTGCATTCGAAGTTTCCGTAGCAGAGGATTTTTCCACCCGTTGGGAAAAGGTTTCCACCTGTCCATTTTAGTGTTCCACCTTTTAATACGATGATGGTGTAGTTTCCAGCTGTCCAACCTGGGTTGTATTCATAAGTTCCTGCTACGTATATTGTATTTCCATCAAGATGGTAGTTATATGAAGCGATGGTTTCGCCTGGTGCAATATACATATATTTGTTTGCAGGAATGTTCGATGTACCGTAGTTGGACATCTTGTCCATGCTTGCAAAGTCCAATCCTGTTGGTTCTGCCTCCATGGTATATGCCTGGTTTAAATTGGCAGATGTTACTCCTGCCGCTCTTGTTGCGCTTGGTCTTTTGAAGTTATAGACACGTGCAGCCAACTGCTGAGCATCTGTAATAGAGGTTACTTCCTTTCCTATGATTCCTGTTTCTGCAGGATTCGGAGTTGGAGTAGGGGTATCATTAGAGTCGCTACAAGATGCCAGAAGCATTGCAGCGAAAGTAAATGTAGCTAGTTTGACATTTATTGCTTTCATGTTAGTCTTCGTTTTAAACGTAATTTTTCATCTTTATACGAATATCTTTATTATTAAGTTAAGTTAGCTTTAATACGATTAGTTCTCCCTCACTCTAAAATAGTGAGAGTGGGGGAGAACAGAAATTGTATTGCGTTATTTTTCTGTATTTGTCAGTTTAAATACCTGTACACGACCTGTACCATAAGCTACATAGATATTTGTGCCATCTACTGCTACATAGTTTGCAGAGTGCTTCTCGCCTACAGCACGATGAGCTACCACATTACCATCCTTATCAAGTACAACAAGTCCATAAGCACCTGCTGCTACATAAACGTAGTTGGCATCAACAGCAACACCATTGATGTAACCAAGACGATTATCTACGCTGTTGTTGCCCTTAGTGTTGATAGGAGTAACATAGTTGTTAGTCCAAGCCTTTGTGCCATTAGCATTCCAGCAAGAAAGACCCTTTGCACTCTGGCAAGCATAAATCTTTCCGTCAGGACCTACTGCAACCATGTTCTTGCCATTGTTTGGTGCAATGTCTCCGAGGTTGAAGTTTCTACTTCTGCTCTGCAAGTCTGCGCTTGTGAAGCAAACCATCTGACCATTAACGGCAGCATCACCAGCCTTAACAACTGTACCATAGTTCAAACCGATAAGACCTTCGGTGCTTGTAGCCATAAACTTAGCCTTTCCTGGCATAGTTACGTTGGTGTGGAGATAATTTTGTGATGGATCGTAAATCTCATAGCCTCTTGTTGAAGCTACATAGATGTTGTTGCGCCATTTCACTACGCAGTTTGCGTCTCCATGATCTGCGGCATCATCTTTGCTCTGTGCATTTCTCCATGTAGGAAGTGTTGTCAAGCCAGAATTAGTATCAATTGTGCCATTGCTCAAGTTTGCGTATGCTACAACTGCACCTGCATTGTTACTACCTGCCAAGAAGAGCTTACCATCAATAACATTAAGATGGTTGAAGTCTGTCTTGTTGTCCTCACCATTTGTTGATACATTCTGGAGCAAAGACAAAGTAGAACCACTCATCTTAGCAACCTCAATGTTTCCACCGAAGGAACTTCCGTATGTGTGATAAGAGATGTACAAGTTGCTGTTGGCAGGAATGATGCTAGTTGCAGACTGACCATCAGGTGTACCAAGTGATGCGATCAAGTCGAGCTTAGGATTCTTCTGAATCTTAGCTGAAACATCATCCTTCAACTTCCATGTATGATTATCTTGTGCCTCCAGTGCAGCGCCGTCTGTAGCTACGTCGTAGTCAAGATAAGAAGCGTCGAAAGCTAAGTCATTGTAGTTAACCTCAGTACTTTCAGAACCTTTGTAGCACTTCTTGAGCTGAAGCAAGAATGTTGCTGAGTTGTCTTGTGGAGTAGAGAAGCACTTCACATTGTCATCGCTACCTGTGTAGATGAATTTGTCTGCCTTTACAACAGAGTAGCCAGAAGCATCATTGCTGTTGAGTACAATCTGACCAGCTGTGTTGTCAGTCTTCAAGGTATTCAAGTTGATGACACCAAGGTTGCTCAGGATAATCTGGCAGTTGCCATTCAAAGTTGCAACAGAGTTACCATCTGCAACATGCTCCTGACCCTTGTTGTTGTAAGTGTCTGATGTTACATTGAGGTAAGAAGTTGTAATCTTAGAACCTGCGTTCATAGTGAGAGCCTGCTTAACTTTGATGGAAGCATCAGAACTCAGTTGGCCACCATTGTTGATAGTCAAGTTGCTAACTTCCATTGTACGTCCAACGTGCAAGGCACCATTCAATTCTACGTCGTTTGTTCTGTAGATCTTGTCGGCAACGTTAACTTTAGCGTTGGCACCGATAGTCAACTTTTTAGCGCGGTATAGAAGCATAGTTCCATACCTTCCTTGCCATTTTTATCCTTGTACAGGCTCGCGTCCTTTGTTGCAACGTAACCATACAAGAATACGTTTCCATTGACGGTTACATTCTGGGCAGGCTCTGTCTTTTCTGCATTAAGTTCACCAATATGTGTAGTGCAGTACAAAGTACCATCTATTGTGATGTCATTGTCAGACTTGAAGTCGCCAGCCTTAGCGATGATAATTTCATCACCAGCTGCAACGGCAGCACCAGTGCCTTTAAATACCAAGTGAGCACCTGGCTGAACGTAAATCTTGTTGTTACCTTCTGTCTTGTCGTAAATGACAGTGGCTTTACCTCTTACCCAAAGAGTAGCGCCCTTGATGCTCTGTCCTCTCAAATCGAGAGTGCCATCACCCTTATAGTAATATTTCTGACCTTCTTCGAGGTTTGTTGCGCCAGTAATTTCATTTACACCTATTCCAGGAATTGTTGGAATCTCAGGCATAGAGGTCAAACCATTAAACAATGTTTCATCAGCAGCGCGAGAGAAACGACGAGCTCCTGCGTTGGCAGAAACCTTGTAGTTCGTTACACTTGCAGCAAGTGAAGCTGCGTCTGACTGTGTAAGACCAATTGTTATAGCTCGAGGATATCAGGGTTGATGCTAGGACCATCACTGTTACTGTCGCTACATGATGCGAATACGAATGCTGCCAAACCGATAGCAGCAAGTTTAGAATTGAATACTTTCATATCTATTTAAGTTTAAATTGTACTTTCAGTTTCTGATTAATACCATTTACTTGTATTTTTGTCCTCCAGCTCGTTGTTTTTTTGGGTAGTTTGACTATCATCATCTTGCGTACACTTTCAAGTGGAGCTGTTTGACGCTGCAAATTTAATGAAATTATTTCATAAATAGTTGTTTTTTAGGGTTAAATAAACTTAATTCGCTACTTTTTGTTCTGATACTCATTAGGTTGGCTTCTTGTGGGCGATAACGAATTGGCTCTTCCGCTTGTCAAACTATAACTATTTCTGAACTCATTAACCCGAAAATTACTCCGAAAGATAGCTGAATATCTCCGAAGAATACGAAAATATCTCCGATAGATAGCAGAATATCTTCGAAGAATAAACCAGGAAAACAAATGTTGGGAATACAATGATGGATATGTGTTGTGGTGACGAGGTGAAGGGTGAAGGGTATATTTTAAATCTTATATTATATTCTTTTTTTAGGGTTTTTGGAAAAACCAGAAAATCAGAAAAATGAAAAAACGGATTTTTTCCCTTGCCGCGCGTATATATAAAAAAGAGTTTTCAAACCTTCACCCTTCACCT